>Ga0134097_1000874_pt1 | contig 26033 bp, 15 predicted proteins | sample 8_3taG_FD_94450 | JGI IMG/M metagenome (GOLD analysis project Ga0134097, IMG submission 94450) | Switchgrass degrading microbial communities from high solid loading bioreactors in New Hampshire, USA - 8_30_10_142_A2 metaG | ecosystem: Engineered > Bioreactor > Semi-continuous > Anaerobic >... | reverse complement strand
TGGTTGTTTAGGTCCAAGAGGTCCCTAAACCGCCTTTCGGGCCAGAAATTCCTCTTCACGTACTTGACCCCCGACTCCACCTTGCCTTTTGTCTGAGCCCTGTAGGCGCGGCAGAGAACCGGGATGAAGCCGAACGTCAAGGCGAAGTCCGGAAACTGCGGGTTCCAGATGGGGTTCTTTTGGCTGTCCACCTCCAGAACCACCGCCTTCATCCTGTCAAAAAGCACTTTCTCCGGAATCCCACCGAAATGCTCGAACCCGTGGACCAGGCACTTGATGAGAGACTTGGTGTCGCTCCTGGTGGTGAACTCCACGTACATCTCTCGCGAGTAACTAAGATGAGAGCCAGGAAGTACAGTTTCTTCCTACGCCCGTTCTCTATGTAGTTCACCTGACCCCAGTCGGCCTGGGCTTGTTCACCCGGTCTTGTCTCGTACCTCATCACGGCCTCAGGTTGTCTTCGGACACGGAACGGGTGCACGAAGTCCTTCAGAATGGTGATGCCGCCAGTGTATCCAAGTTTCTCAATCTCCCGCTTAATCACAACGCAGTTCCAGACGCCCTTGTTGATGAGTTCCAAGACTTTCTCCTTGAAAGGATCCAGAATCGACGGCCTACGGGGCGCCGGTTTTCTCTCCGGCACCTCTCTGGCCCGCAGATACTTCCTGACCGTATTCCTCGAAAGACCCAGGTCACGAGATATTTCCTTTATCCCCTTGCCTTCGCAGTGCAGCTCAAATATGCTCAAAATAGACCCTCCTCCCAGCATTCAACAACCTCTCCCTCGCATTCCAGTGCTCAGGAAAGGTTCTTGGGTGGGGGGTCAATTCCATTCCGGCGCTACGGGGTCAATTTACCACGAGGAGCTACCTCAACTCCCGTCATTGGTAAATTTAAGCGAGCCGCAATGCCGATCATAAACTGGAGAGCGAGGATTGATTGAGAAGGTACAAGAGAAGGATTGGGCGAAAACAGGGGCTAGTGATTCAGACAAGCAACAACTGTCAATCGACTTAGGCATAACTAATTGGGTTTTTCTTTCGAGTCAATCGGCAGGACATTTCACAGCACTGGAGGGATCAGAATGCCGGATGCCCTGGCTACACCCGAGGTACTGCAATGGGCGCGAGGGACAGCCCACTTGACAGTTGACGAAGTGGCTAGGAGGATGAACCTATCTCCCGATACAGTCAGGGCGTGGGAAGAGGGATCTGCTGTCCCTACCTATGCGCAGCTCGAAAGACTAGCCTATGAGGTATACCGTCGACCGCTACCTGTTTTCTACTTCCCCGAACCGCCGATTGAGAGGCTAGCACGCCATCAGTTCCGGACCCTTCCTGAAACTGAGTTCATGACGTTGCCGCCAAAAGCCATTTACATAATCCGTAAGGCTACTACAATGCAGATGTATGCAAGACTGTTCAGCGAAGGAAGCAATCCGCCTGGAGAAGCATTCATCAGCGAGCTGGTTAGTCTCAGAGGATCAACAATGGAAGAAGCCGCCGCTCGTGTCAGGAACCTGCTGGGTGTATCCCTGGACACACAGGTTAGGTGGAGGAACACAAACACTGCGCTGCGAGAGTGGCGAAAGGCTATGGAGCGCAAAGGCATATGTGTGTTTAGAGAGCCTCTGGAAACTGACGAAATCTCTGGTTTCTGCCTGTTTGACAGCCAGTTCCCGGTTATATACCTCAACAGTTCCATGCCCAAATCGCGTCAGATCTTCACCATCTTCCACGAGCTGGCACACATAATGTGGGAGACTAGCGGTGTTGACAAGATTGATGACTCTTACATCAGGCGACTCGAACGTTCTGAACGAAGAATCGAGATCTTTTGCAACTATTTGGCTGGTCGGGTTCTTGTACCTGATAGGGATTTCGATGCTCGGAGTAGTGGGCAGGAGATCTCCGATCTGCTCATCCAAGACCTCGCCAGAACATACTCGGTAAGCAGAGAAGTGATACTCCGAAAGCTACTTGAGCGTCGCCTGGTTACCCGTGAAGAGTATGAGCAAAAAGCGGAGATTTGGACCGAAGAGGCCCGCGTCGCCGGGCGGAGCAGGGAAGGTGGACCTAACTTCTACCGAATAAGAATCTCCTATCTCGGTGACAGGTATCTGTCTCTTGCCTTTGGTGCGTACTATGCACAGCGAATCGACAGCGTGGGATTGGCTAGGAGCCTCGGCGTCAAAGTATCACAGTTGGGTCGGCTTGAGGCCGAGTGGCGTGGCGCAAGATGAGGTACATATTCGACACCAACGCCCTCATATTTGTGGCCAAATGCGATGAGACATGGGATCTCTATCAGCGGAGCGCCTTTGATGGAGTGGTTGCCGCAGTCCGAGAGTCTTTCCTAGAGATCAGTAGGTACCTCGGGGAATCTAGACTCTTGCAGTGGGCCAATCGGTATAAGGAACACTTTGAGTATCCCACCGAGGCTGAACAGCAAGTTGTAAGGTCCATCTTTCAAAACCGCCACTTTTTTCATATGGTTAGCATGGACAAGCTGATGCGAGGGGAACCAGTTGCAGACCCGTTCATCGTGGCTAAGGCCAAAGTTGAGGGGGGTACCGTAGTCACCCTCGAAAAGCGCAAACCCAATAGCGCAAGGATTCCTAACGTGTGCGATTACATGGGTGTGCCATGCATTAGTCTGCAGCAATTCGTGACTGAACAACAATGGAAGCTTCCTGAGCAAGTATCCGATGAACTCCGCCGTCTCTGCAATGATACATCCTCCGATTAAGCCCGTTAGGAGTTGTTCATAAATAGCGATCACAACAGGTCTACCAGAGTTTAGGAATCGTCACGAGGTGAAGAGGTTAACCATACTTGGGGACCTCTCGATTCCTTCGATGTCGCGCCTCAACCTCTCGAGTACAGCATGAACTGTAACAGCACTTCGGCGCAGCTTGAGGCTTCGAGCTGTGCGGGACAGAACATCAACAGCAGCTATAACTATTTCCTGAGGCAGAGTCACAAATGCAGTCGGCCCCATTGGCAACACTGCGATGTCGAACAAGGAGTAACCCGTCAATCTAGCTGCCACATTCGATGGCAGTCTGACAGAATACTTCTGAGTGCCGGAATCGATCCTTTCGGCCAAGTCCGAGTGCAAAGGCCAGAAAGGAGCTCCGAGCTCAGCTGCAGCCCCCTCCAGAAGGGCGTGAGCCACGAACATAATTAACAGCCTGTGGTTCACCGCTGCTTCGACGTTCTGTATCTCTATTCTCTTTACAGCTTGGTTGTGCCCAAACTCGGCCTCGACAATTCTCGCCAACTCCTGTTCGGCTGCTCGCACCTCTTCCTCAGAGATCTCCCCTTCATCGTCAAGGTGCAATCCTTCGAGATCGCCCAATCCCTTGACCAGCCTGATCTCTGTGTTCCCTCGCTTATCTCTTATGCGCACTGCAATTGCTACGGTCTCAGCCCAAGGGAATCCTGGGATCTCAACAGAGACTCGTTTCGCACATCGTGGAAGGTCAAACTGATCAAATAGGTCCAGTATTGCTTGGAACACCGGGTCGCCATATGACGCGAAATGAAGCTCCCTGCTCCCAGACTTGAGACCGGTCTCATAGAGCGCTCTGGATGTCGTAAGAAGGGTACCCGGCGGAATACCCCGAACGCCTTTCAACTCAAATACCTCACCTGAGCCCGGTAACTGGTTACACCCGAGAGCAGCAAGGTACTTGGAAGACGTAAGGACATGCCATATCCCTTCCAAGTCAACCGGAAGAGGCTTGCTGTGGTCAGCGAGTAACCTCATGTACATCTCGAACAGCTGTTCTGGCGGCACTTCCATGCTTGCTGTTCGCTGACGCATTTGCTCCATTGTTTCCCTGGCTGTTCTCTCCAGAGACTCCACAGAGGTCTTACCAAACGCGAGGTCGACGAAGTCCTCCGGCTTGATGGGAAGCAGTGTGAAAGGCTGTGACCCCACTACGAGTCCCGCTTCTTCCAACCGCTGAAGGAGCCTGCCGTAGACAACCTGTTCCTCGCTATCTAGGTAGCACAGGTTCAACACCTTGATAACCTTGTGAATCTGGCCAATACGGTCGATTCGTCCCACTCGCTGTTCGATTTTCATCGGATTCCAGCCCAGGTCGAAGTTGATGACCATGTCTGCGGTCTGTAGGTTTAGACCTTCTGCGGCAGCATCGGTGCAGACAAGAATGTCGATCTCACCTCGCAAGAACAATTTCTTAACTTCATCGCGAGTAGTAGGAATCATTCGCCAAGACTCTCGGGAGAAGTACTCGGCCCCTTTGCCTGAATAAGTTCCCAACAGCATGTCGGGTCTGGCGCTTTGAAGTTTGGCAACTATGTCTGTAAGGGTGTCGTAAAAGCGGGTGAATATGACCGTCTGGTCGAACCGTCGAGTATCTGGGTGATACCGCTTATCAAGCTCGCGCAAGAGAGCTAGCATCTTCGAGGAAACCGGTGGCAGACTATCCATCTTGCTGAGAATCTCTCTCAGTTTGTTCGCTTCCCACTCGAGGTCCTCTTGGCTCATACGTTTGATTGAAACAGGGATCGCATCATCTTCATCTTGGCCGCCAAAAACCTGTTCGTGGAGGATTTCCGGATCTGTCTCCACTTCCTCTTCCTCGTCGGACGTTGTTAGCAGCAAGCCCGCCTGGACCTTTTCAAGCCGGCGACGAAGGGTCATCTCCATGGCGTGGAAACTAGACGCAAACCTAAGCCGGAAAAAGCTCAACAAGTACCGCACAAACTTGGGATACATCCCATTCTTCTGAAGACGCCTTTCGAGCTCCTTGCAGTATGCATCGAACTCCTCGTACACTTTTCTCTCTGCGTCCTCAAAAGCGATCTCCAGGAGCGGAAGCACTACTCGTTTGGCGAGGTTCTGCTTGAGCTGGCCTCTGCTTCTGTAGATCTCGAGAAGCGCACGAGTGTGTCTCATCCTTACGCGGGAAGCCGGTGCAGTCGCGAACAGCAACTGTTTAGCCAGACTCAGTTCCTCTGGCCCCCAAGGGGCTTGCTCATACCTCAGCCACTCGGAAAGACGCCCCAAAGCCCTGTCATCCAGCAGTGTCGTCCTCAAGAACTCCCACAGCAGAGGATCGTACCGCTCACAGTTCATAACAGAAGCCCTAAGGAATCCCCACTCTTCTTCGTTGAGCTGCCCATCTGTAACTAGCCGCTTGAAATACTCGTAGAACTGCAGCGTCAGCGTCTCATCATACTGGAAACTACCCACGCGGTTGGTCAGAGCCATGAGGTCGCAGATCTCTACAGCGTGGAGCTGCATAGGCGTCGCAGTGGCAAGCCAAAGACTCCGAGCCCTCGGTCTGACAAACCTATGTACGTTGGAGTAGAGATGCCCGTAGTCAGCGTGTTCAGATGTACCAGCTGTAGGATTCCGGCGTCTGAGATTATGGGCCTCGTCTACCAGTACAACGTCGAATGGTGGAACCTGAGCCACCTTCTCTGCCCACTTCCGTTTGGCTAATAGCCCGGTAGACACAATAACAAGGTCCGGCTCGAACGGAGACCGTGCCTGCTCTGTTTTCTGTGTAGGTAGTATGTATTTGTGCGCAATTCGAGGGCTGGAGCGGCCCAACGCGAATGGCATGAGCATCTTTGTGGCCATCTCCCGGTGCCACTGCTCTCCGAGGGCTGGCGGCGCAGCCACCATGATGCGTCTAGCCAGCCCCGATAGGTAGAGCGACCGGAAAGCAAGCCCCGCCTCAATCGTCTTTCCAAGACCGACCTCATCACAGAGCAGGTACGAGTACGGCCACGTCTCAATAAGACGACGGGCAATAATCCTCTGATGTGGCCATGGTTCTACGGGCGCGGTTTCCATGCCAACATACCTTCCGCCGGGCATCTTGGATGCATCCCTCAGCACCGCGAAACGCAGTAGCTCCATCGGGTCGGGTGGCGGAACCGGTCTTGACACAGGACTGGTGCCATCGATCTCAAGGGGGAAGTCAACTCCCTCAGCAATGGCTATAAGGCGCTGACGCACGGCCTCCGGCAATGTGAGAACACGAAGGTTCGGAGATCTATCTTCCCACAGCTGCTCAAACGCCCGAACAGCTTCATCCACGCGCGCCTTTTCCCTCTCGCCCCACCAGTCGCAATGAACGTCTATGTTCTCAGCATTTAGCGTGAGGGCGGTCTTGGATTCATTGAGCGTCCCAGTTCCGTACAACCGGTTGTTGTCTTCATCCGTAAAGACCAGCCATTTCTCGTGCACGTAACCATCCTCAACAGAGTCGTACGGGATAGATGCACCAGTCTCGGCATGGACTCTGAACGCAACCTTTACTTCTAGGAATCCGCGGGAGACCATCCATGCAAGCAGCGTAACCCCATCACGGACACCTTCTGGCCACTTCTCGACCTCGTGCAGTTCAGAGCTCAGGCGAGACTCGAGTCTCGCGGTATCTCCGGCCAGAATAGCTGCGGTATCCTCAGGGGTGAGGTCAGCCCCCACAATCAACCGCATCTTGCCTCGGCGGTTGACGAAAGCAGAAAACCCTTGGGATGCCGCCGCCAGAGACGTCGAACGGAAGTACCCGGCTACGCGGTCGTACTTCATTGAACAGGACAGCGCAGGGACATAGAAATCGTGAAGGATATCTACTGGCCGGCCGCCTATCAAAGTTGATGACGTGCGATAGGAAAGCAGCCACTCGCGACTCTTTAGCCCACGATAACCAGCACCGGAACCTGATTGACTACACACCTCAGGCCCCCCTTCCTGTCACTCGTCCAGCGTTTTTCTACTGCCGAAGGCCGAATAGTATCGCTCTGGCTTCTTTGGCCAAACGCTCGTCGCCCACTTGCTCGAGCCACACCGAGAGAAGGTCGATCACGATATCGACTTGGCGAGTTGGGTATCTATCGAGATAGGAGCGCACACTTGGCATGTCGCCTGACTGGTAAGACAGGATAACTCCATGCAGCATGTCCCACTGGGTCTGTGGTCTGTCCAATAGCCTCTCACGGTCACGTTCACGGGGCATTATCAGCCGGACTTTCGATCCACTGATAACTAACGGTGCCTGATACCCCGTGGACTCAATCGCATCTCGAGCCGCAATGCGCGCTCTTCGACTTTGGCGAACAAACCGGTTCATGCCCACAACCCGGCTCTCTACGTTGTAGTTTCCGGCACGTTCGACCAACCGCACGTTGAGGGAACGAGAGAGGTTTAGGGCCTGGTCATACGGGAACTCAGATACACTGAAGACGCTTAGCACCACCAAGGAGAACGCCGTCTCAGCATCCAAGTCGTCGACTTGCAGCCTTCCTTTCGTAAGATTCATAATGCGATGTTGCGCTACAACAGCTGCCGCCTCATTCATAGCCCTAGTGGGACTGACATACCCATCTCCTTCGATAACCGGCCATCGCTCTGACAAGACCCTTAATGCTCGGCCGTAGCTGGCTACCATTTCATCCACTGGACTGAGGCCAAGCGAGTTCATCTCTTCCAGGCCTCGGTGAACAGCTTCTCTGATCTCCTGTGCAACACCGCCACCCTGCCGGTCGCGCCACAATGCACGCTCTCCGCTGGTCCGTCTCGTTCGCTTGCGACACGATAGGAAGATCGAACTCGCTGCGGCAGCCTTGTCCTTCTGGTGCATGGACTCCGAGAACTCAGACTCAACTGGCATGGACGATGTAATCACCCAACCAGTGCCTATAAGCGAACGAGTCAGTGTCTCCCACGCCTCATAGGTCTTGTGGGTAAACATGAGAGTCATGATGCCGCCGTCTTTCAGAACCCTCCGACATTCTGCAAATATCTCGGCCATCATCATTTCGTATCTCTTAGCTGCTTCGGCACTTGACCCATCCCTAGCCGGATTGGCCACAGCTTCGTCCTGCTTATTCGTCCATCTCCGCTCATACAGATTAGGGTAGAGGTCCTTCAGAGTGCGCTTCTGCCATACATAGAAGTAGTCTGAGAGTTCAGCGTACTGGACATTGTTGTAGTAAGGGGGATCCATACAGATTACATCGACCGAACGGTCAGGTAAGTCCATGCTGGCTGCGGTGCCATGGATTATCCTGGGAACAGGCAAGTCTTTACCAAACGTAACGCGAACAGGCTCAACGAGTTCGGCAATGCCTGAGTACGCATCCACTACTTGTTTCAGTGCCCAAGCTATCCCTGAGTGGGGCCCGCTGAGGATCATCTCACCGAAAGTCCACTTGATAGAATAATCATGCCGGCCAAACGTACCAGATACTGTCTGGCGTTGAGGAATCCAGCGTGTCTGTCTACTGTTGTAGTCAACACACTTGTCTATCACGAACTGAAGGTATGTGACAACCGCTCGACCACGTTCTAGACCTAGTTCCGCAATGATATCTTTCTTTAGCTTGTTCAACTCCTCGACCATTGTTAGATGTCCCACAAGCTGCCGAGGAGTAAACATGTCGCACCAACGGGTCATCCCGATCCGCAACGGTTCGGCCGTCTTGTCTCCAACAGGGATTGCTTCTGTTGGTATCAGTCTGAGCGTCTCCCACTCTGGCCAGCGCTCCTGCAGATACTCCTCCGCCTTAGCAAGCGCTTCCATATCTCGGGCATTCGGGGCCCGGAAATACCTGACCTTTTCGGTAATGATCTCTCCAGCCCGTTCTCCAGACTTGTACCGTCGCGGTTTTCCATTCTTGTCGAGTTTAGGTTGAAGCCTTACTACGGCTACAGCATAGAGCCGGTCTTGCCACCCACCCAGCTTTGACTCGCCCCTGGCTTGAGCTTTGATCTCTTCAGCAGATATGGCCTGCCCACAGTGAACACATATTCCTGCACCACCCGATACGGTGGCCATATTGGGGGCTTCGCCCAGTGGACCCTTCCCGCCTACAACTCTATAAGGCTGAAAGGTTACCTTTCCGTTTGTCTTACTTCCATCAACTACTACCCGGACACCCCACGGGTCATCATCCTCGGACAACCAACATGTGTTCAAGAGGGGTGCCTCACCTCCGCAATGAGGACAGGTGACTTGTCGAACGTACAAGTAGTCAACAGGTTCTTCGTAATCATAGACTTGAACCAGTTCCGGTGAACGAGCAAGGTGCAACTCAAGTCGACGTCTTTCTTCAGTTGGCAAGGGTCCGCCTCGTACAAAGAAAGGCGAGGTCACCCTGTCAACGTTGGCCAACAGCAACGAACCCCAAAGCCGAATCTTCTCTGCTAATGATGTTCCGAACATTAGAGGATACCTAAGAGTGGCCTCTAGAATGACGGCTGCGACTGGATTTAGCTCATTCGCAATCACGGTCAAACCGATTCTTAGTGCTTCGAAAGGGATAGAGCCTCCGCCCGCAGTTGGATCCAGCATGACCAGCTGTCGCCTGTCTGCGATCCTTCCTAGACGTCCGAATGCTCTCTCGTAGCCATATAGATCTTGCGCATCGAGCGCAAGACGCCGACCCAAAACCTTCTGCACTGCCTCAGACTCCTTCAACTCCATGAGTCGATTTGTGTAGTTAGGGTCAGCGGCTAACCTCCTTACTCGCAATGTTGAACCTTCCGGAGGTAGAGGCTCTGGGAAAGCAGCAGACTTGTTCTTCCACCTTCGCAGTACTGGGTCGTCACTGAGCGACGGTTCCTTCGTCATCAGCGTTGCTATCGTATCTCTCACACGAGCTCGCCTAACCTGTTCCCGAGTCATCTCCCGGACAACCCTAGGGTTAACAGTTAGGTACTCGCCCTGAGGCCCGGATTCCACCAGCTTAAGGACAGGACTGGTTAACACCCATGGCACGTCATTGACCAAGGCTTCAACTCGCTCTATACCTAGCTGTCTCAGAAACCAATCTGGGTCAGTTCCAGCCGGCAGGATCGAAGCAAGAACAGCCGCTCGGCTCGGAGTTAGGGGACGTCTTGCCCACCAAACGTGAAGTCGATGAGTAGGCGGAGCCTTTCCTGTATCACGTTCTCGAGTAGTCTCAGCCCCTACCTGATGACACGGAAACCCGGCCTCAATGAGCCTTGGCGTGGCTAGCGAGATCTCCCCTGCCATAAAGCTTCTCCTCCTACATTCTTCTGACAGACTCAAGCACAGACTTCAGGTCCTTGTCCCCTGCTTGACCACCTAGCATCAATCTCATTCCTGCCTGTGCCCACCGATTAAGAGGCTCAGGATACTGCGTAAGTCTAGTAAGCCAATAGAGGGCTTCTTCACGACTGAACCGCTGAACGCGCCAGCTAATGATCTCCACTCGATCCATGTCGGCAACTCGTTCCTGGAGTTTGAACATAAGAGCGAGCTTGGCGCCGGCCTCTTCGTCTAGGGGTAGGTTGCCACGGTAGGCTATCTTACCAGAGTTAAACGCTCTATGCAGTTCGAGAGGAACCCCTGTAGGGTCGCATATCCCACTCACGACCTCGCGTATGGCCGGAAGACAGGCTCGAAGAGCCTTTCCGTAAACAAGCCCCCGGTCTTTAAGCACGCTTTTCCGAGTCTCAACCTCATCGCTCCCGGAATCTTTACTCAGCGGGACACGTTCTTTCACCACTAATACTGGAGCAGGACGGTCCGAATACTCGGTAATCCTGAGTATCCATCTAGCCTGCGCACAGATAGATCTCAGTCTACGATCAAGATCTGAAGAAAGCTCACTTTGATTACTCATACGGTGCCACTCGCTTTCATGGCGTCTGCTTGCTTTCCGATTGTCTTAGAGCAGAGACCAATGGACAGCTATCATCTGGGTTCTCTATCCTTATATAGGCTGATGAGTCTTCTCCCGGTCGGGCAACATCGCCAAGCACCTCAAACAGCTCGGCTAGTCGCTTCATGGAGTCTGGTGCTACATCAGACAGCTTAATCCCTATGGTACCTCCATGTGGCAGTCTAAGCCCATCGATCGCCATTGAGTCGATCTGGGATTTGGCTCCCCTGTTGTACAAGCCGCCGATCTTCTTAAGCAGAGGGACAATCGTGTTGGCTGCTTCGGAACCCCTCAGCTCTAGTTTTGTTGGCTGAGCAGTAGCCCACCCCTGCTCTACCGCCTTCGAAGGAGTAGCCAGAATGTCATCCTGCTGTGGCACATATACCAGTGCACTGATGTGGCTAGGATCGATCCGCTCAATGGCGTCGGTACCGGGACTTCGCCTCCCAGCATACAGGGTTTCACTGCTTAATAGCGAGGCGATGACGTCCTGTATTACCTTGGGAGCAAGCTCGCCTATGGACTCCTTCAGCTCGTCTGTCACCTGTTTATAGATTACTGAGCCCTTCTTCGTCACTGTCTCGAGCACTGCGTCTCTGACCTTGAGACGGTCCGGCCCCTTCGGTACTATCCAGCCGCGTTGCCTCGCTCCTTGGACCGTGACTAGATTGTACGAATCATCAAGTACCACGCCCATCGGAACCGGGTTCGTCTGGAAGTAAAGCTCTGCGGGTCTTGTCTCGTAGTCGCTTCCCATCTTGTAGACGCACCAGACACCCTTATCCACCCCAGCCCTAATGACTCTGTCAACGACAGATGGGTTGTCAGGCACTGGCCAACTTCTTCTTGCCAGGAAGTTGTAGCGAATGGATGACAGTTCAGCCCAATCGGAAACCTGGAAAAACAGCTTTGCCAAGGCCTCCAGGTCCTCGACTGTGGTGTCCTCGGACGTGAGCAACTTACGATCCTTGACCAGCACTTCCTTGATCTGATGAATGAACGGGAGGCCACCCTCTCCGCCCCCAGACTTTATCTCTCGTCGCGCTGCTCCAGTCGCTGAAGCATAGTACAGGCTGGAGTACATAGCCGACATTGCTGTATGCAGCGCATGCTCTCGCTCTGCACGTAACCTCTTGTTCTCTTCTTTCTCGATCTGTTTTGGGTCAACGCCATAGTTCTGTGGCTTCTCAGCCAGCTTCCGCCAAGCCTTCACCTGACGAGCAAGGTCAGCCACTCGTTCAGCGGTTTCCCTCACTACACGGTCATCCAGCAGTCTTTCCTGCTTCGTCAATCCGATGACCTTGACTGACTCTGGGACCAGAAGGAGAACGACATTCTGATGCTCCCTTGCCTTGTTCACACCTTTGGTTGTAAACACAGCTTGAACATCGATCTCCTCCGCCACTGGTGACACAACGCCAAGAACTAGCCGATCGCGTTTATCTGGAATGTCTTCTGGGGACTCGACACCCAACTCCACGTGACTAATGAAAGAGCTATCTGCCTTTACAATGTCGGCGGCTGTCTCCCTAAGCAGTGAGTCAACCTCTGCCTTCGACAGACTCCTCCTGATCCCGGCGAGCACCTGTTCAATCGTCGGTATCGTGTCCGCATAGTACCTCCCATTCGCGAACTTAAGGTAGTAGGCATTCTGAGGTATCTTGCCAAGAGCGATTCTGACCTGTGAAGGGGTGAGATTTGGAAGCGAAATGCCAAACAGGGCCTCCGGCTCGGTGATCCCCATCACCTTGGAATCGAGCCCTTCAGCTCTACCAACAAGGCTGTGAAGGAAAACAGTCTTCCACGTCCACTCATGCATCGGGTAACCCTCTGGATGAGGATTAGCCCTATCGAGCACCTGCGCGTTGCTCTGCCCTGCCTCAAGGGCTCCGGTGTCCACGCCACCAACATCGGCATTAAGTACAAACAACAGGTCTGAACTACCGGTTCGGCCCAAGATCTCGTTGGTTACCTGCTCAGACCGAAGGTTTATGTGGCATGCATGTATCATTGGAACCCGTTCGTTCCTAAGCCACAAGTCCCTTACAGTCAATGCCAGTACCCTCAAGACCCCGCGAGTCCCTTGGAAGTTCTCGGCAAGAGCAAGTTTCTGATTCAGGAAACTGAGGAGAGTAGGATGGAAAGGATAAGTAGCAAGCATCCGCTCTCGGAGGTTCTCGCGTGAGGCTTCTTCAGGCAGCATGCTCGAGTTGCGCCCGTATAGAGAAATGTACTCTTCTACCGTGTCTTTCGCTGCATCGAGATCAATCGACTCCAACAGACGGCTTGCTAAGACCGAAGAAATCTCGGAAGCATGGACCGGAACGATCTGTACAGCATCTCTAGCGACCACACTTGCTACAGGTTTGAGCGCTTTCTCTCCCACAGCCAGAGCATCTTCTCGGTGTACCTCTTGTCCGGACGCTTCGCTCACCAGCTTGGCCAGAGCTTCTGTCTGCCTACCAAAAGCATCGGTTGCGCTGGCGAGCGTGAGGACTATAGCAATACCCGGATTGGTCCTGGCGAAGTCGTGCAGCGAGAATAGAAACGCGGCAAGCTGACTAGCTCCGTCGATCCTCGCCGCTTCCAGTCTAGCTGCATACTGCGCCAACTCATCCAACATGATGAGCACTTTACGCTCCTTCAGGACTCTTTCGAAGTACAAACCACCAGGAGCGGCAAAGGACTCGCATTCCGTCTGCAGCTCGCGGTAAAGCGGTTCGCCGCCAACCTGCATTGCTATCTCGCCCCAAAGAGTATACGGAACCAGCGCCTGACCCTTGGGCTTGTGGACAGGGATCTTGTCGCCAGCGATTCCGACTACAGTGACCTCCCCAGGATTGGGCAACATCGATACGTTCATGAAGGTTCCGAGAACGTCAGCCAGTCTGGTGCCAAGACAGGCGACATGCGTACACGCGATAAGAGTGTGAGTCTTTCCCCCGCCAAACGCGGTCTCAAGCCGATGAATGGCTGGAACAGTCATGTCTCCCTGAACTCTGCTAAACACTTCATTGAGGATCGTTCGAAGTCCATGGGTAGGATAGGTACCTATCTCGAAAAACATCCTCCCGTCGGTGTAGATCGAGTCTATAGCTGCGCGTCCTGTCCTGTAAAACTCCACTACGGGGCTTAGGGATGCAGTGAATATCTCTGGGTTAAAGGAACCCGCAAGGAGCTCTGATCTGGGTTTGCAGCTTTCTGTTACAGACTTCATGTGTATCCCCCTATGCCGTAACGGCGCCTATCTGACACTTGCACCCCTTGGTCTTCGGCAAGAGGTGGTTGTTGGCTTTACACAGGAACTATTGGACGACACGCTGAGGACTCCTGCAACGACAGACCTGTCCGCGTCGACAGGCGTCAAACTGGAGACCGAGGGCTACTATCGCACATCTGTCACGGATCTCCAGGAGGTGTCACAAACCTCGATCTGCGTCGATCCAGCCCTGAGTCCCTTGTGGCTTAGGATGAGGGCCGTTTCCATCGCAGACGTTGCGATGTGTACAAGAAACAGTACTCCTATCTCACTCCATCACCGAGATTCAGGTGAGTTTCTAGTCACTCACCCCCAAATCCACCCTCAACCTCGCCAGCACATCCACGTCGATGTCTTCTCCTGCTCTGGCTGCCAAATATCCCACCAGATCTTCCTGCCGCGGCTGGCCAAACACCATCCTGTAAGCGACCAAGGTCTTCCTGAGAGCTTCCATCCGCCCCAGCTCCCTGGAAAGCGGCATTGCAGGGATGTGCCTGCGAATCCTGTAACCACCTTCCTCACATATCCAGTACGGCACCAAGTCGTTTGAGCCCGGTTTGCGTGACTCTCGCGCCAGGTCAAACATGACTTGCCACGGATCAGCAAGACTGTGAGATCCCATGTTCGGCATTCGCAGCTCAGTCAGCAACTTGTCGCCAAACGCTCTTGCAACGTTCCTCCTGATCGCATGCCCTTTGTATCGATGGACTCTTCCCTCACGCTGTTCAAGGTCTACGGGGTTCGAGGGAAGGTTCCAGTGGTAGACACAGTGACAGTACTGGTGGAAGTCCAACCCTTCTTGCCCGATCGAAGTGGTGGCCAGTACAAAAGGTCGGAAAGGAGAGTTGAACGCCCTCCGAACCTGATCGGCTCTTGTTACCTCGCCCGTATCTTCCGGGTCTTTCTCATCTCCAAAGCGCAGGGCAAACCGGCAGCGCACGCGCCTGGTTTCCAGGCTTACTTCGTCCGTCTCAGGCTTCACCTGGATCTCGTCAAAGGTCAGGGGAACCGTCCTGATGGAAAGGGCGGCGGCTACTTCCTTCCCTATCTCCTCAATGATCTGTTCCTGGGCCCGGCCCACTAGCCCGAGCGATTCGCGGAGCACATGGGAATACTCGTCCATAACGGCCTGCAGGTTGCCCTGGACGCAGTATTCCAAGACCAGTTGCCAGTACGCCGAGTCGTCCTGCTCCTGTGAGCCTGCCTGGTACCCGCGCAGCAATGCAATGGTTTCGGGCAGGTTGAACATGGTCCTGAAACCGAAGGCCATCATGCCAGAAGAATGCAACAGTGTATCGATTGCGTCGTAGGAGGCCAACAAACCGTCGGTATCTCCAGCGACTCTACAAAGCGCCCTGGCAGCCGCGACCGCAGGTGACCCTATAGCGATTCGCGCGAGGACCTCTGCAAGATCTCGAGGCGGCCTTCCCAGGCTTACCCCACCCCTCAGGAACTCGGCAAACAACCGGACATGGTCTCCGAAGTTGCTGTCGTCATGCTCGTCGAGATCATGAGAAGCGGTTAAGCGACCAGGGCTATGTGGCACAAGGCTCGCCCAAGACTTGAGCCCCCGAGAGCCTTCCACCCACGGGAGCGTAGCGCCACCCAGGTAGTGATGGTCCAGGAGGGCAAGGGCTGCCCAATACCACCTGTCATCTTCGGGCTCGTCGTACCTGGCGTGCTCCTCGAGGATGGGCGCTGTGAGTTCCGATATTTCGCCGGCAACCGCCGCCACAACATCATCCAAGTCGGGCGCTTGACCGTCGGGCGTTCGCCCCTCATCAGGCGCTGGTTCCTCGTCGGGTACTTGTCCCTCATGTGCGCGTCCCTCACCATGCACCTGTCCCGCCTCACGCGCAGCCAGAGCCGACCGCAAAGGATCGGTCCTTAGGGCCAGCGTCAAGCAAGGGTACAACAGAGTGAGGGCCGACATGCCGCCGGGCCGGCCGCTTCGGTCCAATGGAAACCGGATAGGCGCACGCCGCCTTCTCCACTCCTCGGCGTATGTCGCAATGGGCCCGCTGTGGGAGATCATCCTTCGCTCTGCTTCGTAACTGCACAGTATGGCTATGGCCTTAGGTACGACCTGCCACGCGGAAAACACCAGCGCCTTGGTGAACTCCTCGACTCCCGGGAGCGAATAAGGCCCGCTCTTCACCGAGTAGTACGGCATCGAAGCCGGCACCCACAGGAGGTGCCAACCGCCCGATTCGGTCATATTGCTCATAAGCGTCCGGAGCTTTGCGTTGGCGGGCTCAACCGGCCGATATTCTGAGATGAGGTCATAGGGAAGCAAGCCGCATCCGTTCGACACAAGACCGTCGTGGAGGACTTCGCACACATGTTGAGCGTGAGCAAAGTGAAGCTTGGACCTGCTGCCAGCTCCGCGGGCACGCTTTAGCAAATCAACCAGGTCTCTCTTGATCTTGTATGCGGAGCTGTCCATTATATTTAGGAGGTACGGGGCCGACTTCCAGTATTCGACCGTGTCGGGCACGCCCAATTCCCTCGCTACGCGGTCAACTAGCACGAACGATGTGAGGTCCTCTGCTGCAGGGTCCTCAAGGTCGGTTACCTCCTCAACCATCGCGTCCCCTCGACTGGTAAACGGGACCCTCTCAGTCCTAACCATAACCTTGCGGAGAGTAGCCTCTATCTCACCCTTGGCCCTCTCGATTCGGGAGGCCCCGTCCGAACCCAGCTGCAAGAGCCCCCTCCTGTACTCCGCCAGGGAGGCCTGGAACTTGGCGCTCTCCTCTTTTGAGTTCAGGAGGAACTCTACGGTTCGAATGAAGTCCTCGTAGTGGTTCTCGGAGGCCGACTCGTGGTACATGGTGTACATCTTGTACGGGGTGGCCGACAAGAGCAGCGTCTTCGCTCCCGGGTAGTTGAACAACTGACCGGCTAGGAGAGCCGCCTCGTCTTCTCCGTCAAGGAGGTTCTTGAAGCGCTGGAACTCATCTAGGATGACTATGTCCGGCTCAAGAAATCTGGCACAGGCCTCGGCAAGGATGGTCCGCAACTTGCCGATCAAGTGGGTTCTGGCATCCTTGTCGGCTTGCGGGAGCCTCTTGCGGGGATATCGAAATCGGTCGCTCAGCTCCTCAAACTGCTTGCGGATGCCGCGGTGTCGTTTCAGCGCCTCTAGGTAAGTCTCGGCCAGGTCCCGGTCTATCGAATCTACTTTGAACCGCCTTATACGGTCTCGCCAGTTAACCCTGCCGGCATGAGCCTGGAGCAGGTTCTTGGGGCCCGAAGCTTCTCCGAATCCCCATTCTTCTCTCAAGATCCAGTAGATAAGCGCTCTTTCCTGGGCTTTCCCCGTCGCATAGTTCGTCATGAAAGACGTCCCTGGAGTGAACGCCACGAAGTTCATCCGGCGGTCCCTTATGTTCTTCACAGTCGTTGGGAGCATGGTAAGGCGGTCAGCCTGCGGCGGGTCTTCGGTCAAGAGGTTAAGCCTGTTCACGTTCTGCCGGGCAATATCGGCGTTGCTGCATATGTAGACGACATCTATACGGTGGTCCTCGCGGTTCCAGAGACGGTCAACCGCTCTGGCCACTACGCCTTTAGCCACCAGCGTCTTGCCCAAGCCCACCTCATCGGCGATGAGGAACCGGTTCACGCTGTCCGGGTCCTCGTAGAGCCGCCTGTACACGTAGTCTACGGTCTTCCGCTGAAAATCCTTGAGCCCCGACAGGATACTGTCGACGTCTGGCCTTCTCTGATCGGCGCTCACCTTCCACTCCCCTTCGACCTGGCCTGCATCACGGCCTTCCAGACACGTTCAAACCCCTCGGGTATGACTTTCCGACCCTCGTCCGACTCCATGAGGTCATCGACCAACCGGCCTATTCGGGTTAGGCGCTCGGGATCCCGGGCATAGGCGCGTACCAGTTCCTCGAGAAGAGGAATGTCGTTGGGAAGCGGTTTACCCTCTCCCACCTGGCTGCTCTCCATAGCCAAGACCCTGCCAATCAGCGAAGCATCACTTTCATCCGCTAAGAGAAACAGGAGGTACCGGATGAACCGTTGTTCGTCGGAGACTATGGCCAGGAGGATCTGCCTGTCTCTCTCCTCCGGCATGCCGCGAACGGGTAGATTTAGCACGAACGATGTCTCCATAGAACGGCCCTCGAGTGACGCGGTGAGTCTGAAGGCGACAAAGCCCGTAAGGCTGACCAGAGACATGTTGGGAAATGAGAGCGCCCTACCGACGACCAAGGGTTCAAGGGCCCTGGCGGCGTTTTCCCCCGTGGTTATCGGGAAACAAATCCCCACAGTGTTCTCGGGAAACCGGCTGAGAGCCCCCGCGGCCCCCGTCATCTCCATGGAGTACAGGTCGGGACCGACAAGTACCACCTGCAAGCTGAGATCGGCTTCCGTCAGCGCCTGTCTCCCGCGTTCGAGAACTCCCTCGAGCGCTTTTCTGATCTTGGCATCTTCATCGTCGGCCACGGGAGAAGTGCGTTCGTACGGGACCAGCAAGCTCCTGAACGCGTTCTTGTCCGTCTCGGCGCCCATAAACCGATTGATCCCTACGAGCGCCCGCCTGCCGGTGAGCTCCACCATGAACTCGACGTTTGCCCCGCCCATCGCCGCCGTCGTGGCGTTTGCAGAGCCTGTGAGAAGTCTCGCATCCCATCCGTCCTCGGCGATGTACATCTTGGCGTGTAAGCCGGAGAGGTCGGCTTCCGCTCTGTCGAGCTCAGTCATGTCATCAGCGTCTTGAGACAGTTGATCCTCGACATCAACCTCTTCCGGCCTCTCGGCCTGCTCGTCCATGGCGTACACGGAAGTCCGGGACTTGATGGCGGCAAGCGCGTCGTCTGAAATCCCGTCGAGGCTTTCGGCCCTCGATATGAGGACGTTACCTCTCCCGCTCTCGGCCAGCGGCTCTAAGACATCCTCGGTGAGGAACGGGGATAACACAAGAAGCCTGTTTCGCGCGCTCAGGGAAATGCGGCGGCGGTAGCCGGGGATGCCTACCGGCACGAATGAAAACTCGCTGAATCCCTCCGGCACCTCAAAGCGCACCCTGGCGACTTCTCCCGCGATTTGCTCCACCATATCCAGCACCGAGGGCCCTACTTCTCTAACCGCAAGTCTTGGAAGTGAGCGCACGAAATCCACAAGGGGCTTGGTGCGGCCGATTCCGTAGCGACGGTTGAGGACCGTGCCTTCCAGGCACAAGACGGTGTCCCACGACTTATCGAACGTTAGGTTCCTAGAGAGGCAAAGGAACCGGTACATGACCGGAAGCCCCTCCCCAACAAAGCGCAACAGCCAGATCTTCGGGTGAAACACGCCGTTCTTGCGGGGCGGGCGGACCTCAATCACGGCCGGTTCCAGGTAGCTATATAGGAGGCTTGAGGTGCTCGGAACCGAGATACGCCCCTGTTGGCAAAAGATCGCCACTCGACCCGCCACACGCCGGAGCGCCTCCAGGACGGCTGTCGGGTCCTTAAGGACCGCCGAAGAACTCTCGGCCTCATAGAAAACCATCGATACCGGCGCGACAAGAAGCGACAAGAGATCCAACGTGAACGTGGTCCCCAACGCCTTGTCCAGAACGTACCCGTCGGGTGGGCGCAGTTCGTTAAGGTAGAGAGACCGGTCGTTAAGCCTGAGCACTGCATATACCTCCGAGCAAGCCTGTGATGATGTCGTTCAGGATGGTCTGGACCGTCGACCAGCGGTAGTCCAGCCGGAAAGCTCCGGCGTTCCCGCGCCAGCGCTCGAGGGCCCTGCGGTTGTGGAGCCTTGCGCGGTTTCCTTTGAGCATGTACTCGCGCATACGGATCAAGCTCGCCGCGGCTTGGTCGGAAGCTATAGACACTACCTTCGCCCGTTCGCCCAGTATCAGGGAGAGCCACCCGTCAACGAACGAACGGGTCTTCGGTGGTATCCTCGCTTGCCTAAGCGCAAGGCAATTCCAAAGACCTCCCTCGTCAAACCACCTGCGGAGTTCGTCTTCTCTACTCTCAATCAACGCTACCCAACCGCCAATGAGGCTCTCATACCTACTCACCAGTTCTTCATTGGGAAGCGCCCTCGCGAGCAGGAGGTTGTACAGTAGAGCAGCCCCGAAAATCGTCTCAGAGAAGTTGCAGGCGTGGTCCAGAACCGTCTGGAGCGCTTGAGTCAAAGAGGGCACGATAGGGTGCTCCCACGGGAAGTCGCAGTCCGAAGGCTCCGGCCATAGAGCCAGCCTCGCGAGCATCGAGTCCGGATGGGAGGTCATAATCCTTTCCTGAAGGTACTGGGCTTCGGTCGGTGTCAGCTCCAAGGATGCCGTCTGCGGGAAGTCTCTAGGCGCCTCAGGTAACCCAGGATGCCAGGTATCGAGCAGGTTCCCGTCGACGGGCTCCTCGTCGTCAGTCTTCAGCGCACTCCTGCGCCGGCGGTACAACGAATCGAGTTCCCGGTGGTACTGATCGCGCCAGCCAGGGTAGCGCAGGATACCCCAACTCCTGAGCCCGTTCCAATAGATGGCGCTCGGCAGACGCTGCAGTCCCTCTTTTGCTTCTTGGCCTATTACGCCTTCAGTGTCACCTGAAGCCAAGAGCGCGTAGATAAGTCTGGTCTCGGATCTGCGAGCAGCAGCCGCGATCCTAGCCGAGGGTACTCGCTTCTCTTCAAGGGTCCTGTAGATCCAAGGGATAAGCAAGAAGTACTTCGCCCGGGTTTGGATGGTGCTCGTTCCCGGAAAGAAGAACTCTGCAAAGGAATCCCGGACCGTCCCGATGCCCAGCTCGTCTCTAGCCTCGCGTTCAGAGAAGAGGCGAACTACATCCATCATCTTCTGGCGGTCTTCTTCGGAGAAGTCTATCCAGCTGAAGTGTGACGGCATCTAAGACCTCCTAGAGAACTACTCCGTTAACGCTATCACACCAACCCCGTCACGGGGTGTCGGAAACGAACGTTCGCGTACTGCTGGCACTTACTATGGGGGATCACGAGTCACCCTGCGTCGAAGGCTGACGCAGTTCCACGCAAAGAGGGTTTTCAGCGCGAATAGTGGCAAGTCCTGCATGACTTGGGAAGGATCGTCTGATGGATGTTGCTCACTGGCCGAATAGGTCTGTACCCGGTTCGCACAGGTGTCAGCAAACCGTGGTCGCGGTCTGTTACGATCGGCCTTTCTTCGACTGTGCGGCCCAACCAATGGACAGCTCCCGCCACCTTTTGGGACGCTCTTTTCTCCTCCCAAATAACGTATACCGCCAGAACAGTCTGCGGCTCACTCTTGCGCCCCGGATATGCCTAGCCTCAGGGGCCCGAATCTCCGTCAGAGTCATATGGCTGTCATGCTCTCCGTGTCTCCTCCCATCCCATGGAACGCAACCTCAGACTAATCCGTCTTGACAGGCGTACGACCCCGAGCGCTTTCACAGCGCTTTCACCTGGTATTATGGTGTCGAGGTCCTGAGAGGGGATGCCCTCCTTGTTGAGACGAGCATTTGACGTGAGCCTGCGGTCACTTGGCTCCCGAAGCCCACGAAGCCCGGCTCTATCTATACTGACTACGACTACGGCCATCGTGGCTATCGCAGCCTTGGCCGTAGCCTCGGCCTCATTCGTAGCCGGATGCGCTCCGGCCGGTCCCGTCGTTGGAAGGGTGCTCGACCCCTGGATCGTGAAGTCGTGGCCGGTGAGCGATTGGATCGCGTCAGATCGAGCCGCAACCGCTATCTCTCCGGATGGCGCATACATGCTGCTCGTACAGGCCGGACCTGAAGAACGCGTGGTGAAGGCGGTCCCGCTGGCTCCTGAAAACGCGAACGAAATCCGCCTGTATGAAGTGGATAACACGTACCTAGAGAAGTCATCCCTGGATCTTGAGGTGATCGGCTGGATATCCGAGACCGAGTGCGCCTTCTTGGCTGCGGGATGGCAGTACCGGGGGCCCAATGAAGGTAGGTACGGGATCGGCGTCCTCACCGCCGATATCGAGACCGGCGCGTGCGAGGAGATGGCGTTCATCCCGCTGTCTGAGGAACATGTGCAGCGCTTCACTTACTTGCCTGAGTCGGGGCAGCTCTCTCTGGAAGTGACGGGGGCCGTCTGGAGCGTCGACATGAAAGGCAAGATCGCGAGACCGGTGACGGGCGGTCTTCCCACCAATAACTTGTTTCCGGCCAGTGTATCTCCAGATGCTTCCGCGTACATCTACGAACGCCACGAGGTAGACGGCGAAAACGGTCTCTACATGCTGGACACTTCCACCGGAGCCCTGACCCCATTTGCCTTAAACGGGGATACTATGGACTTCTACGCGTCCTGGTCGCCTGACGGGCAGTATGTGGCCACATACAGTGTTGCATGGCTTCCCGGCAAGAAAGGGGCTACGTGGATGAAGTACGCGATCTACCCGGGCGGAGACGGCCCGATGCCCGTCGCTACCCACATTGTTGTGAGGAACCGCGCTGGCCAGACCATCAACAACATCTCCCTTGACGGAAAGGTGCTGGCCAACTTCAGGTGGTCTCCGGACTCCAAGTCCATCGCCTTCGCGGTCGCCCCAAAGCCCGACAACAACGTGGATGCCGAAGTGGACTGGAGAATCCCCGAACTCCTCTGGGACAGCATATACGTGGCTCGGGTGCTTGAGCCCGGCGAACCTTCCAAGGTTGCCGATATCGTCACCGATTGGCCGAGGGACGCCTTGTACATATTCCCCATCGCCTTCGACCCCGATAGCAAGGGGGTCTACTATCAGGTCAGCGAAGTGACGGGCCAGTCAGAGATATGGTACGCGGCTCCCTGCAAGACGCCGGTGCAACCCGAAGATGGCACGCCGTTAAAGGTCACCGACGGCGACTGGCTGCCATATCCGGAGTTACCTACCTACGGCAACTCACTCGCTGCCCTAATCGGGCATCGCTCAGGGAAGACAGAACTGTGGCTGTTGAGCTCCCAAGGAGCTACGAAGGTCGATGAGTGGCCGGGAAGCTACACTATGGTCATCGCCTTCAATGAAGACACCCTTGTTACGTGTGAGATAGCCGGGGAGTCGAAGAACAAGATAACCGTCCGCTCGATGTATACCAACAAAGAAGTCTCCGGGTGAGCCTCTAAGCACACCGGGCTCAGGCTTACCGGAGACTGGCGATGACTCAACCCGGACTACGCTTTAGCGGCTTCGCGCTCGGCATCTTCGACGCGCTTCCTAACAAAAGCCAAGAAGGCATCTGCCTGTCTTTCGAGATACTTACGGCTCTTCGTGAGCGTCACCCTGCCCCCTTCATCAACCTGTTCCAGGATGTAAGGGATAGTGAGGCGCGGCGCGTTCATGACGTCCATGTTTATGTAGCTTATGAGCGTCACCAGAGCGTCCTGCGCGCAGGCAGTGGCGTGCATGCCCGTCGTAGTCCCGCTTATCGCGGCAGGTTTCCCGATAAGGACAGGGCGCTCCTTGCCGGCGGGAAGCGACAGCCAGTCGATGAGGTTCTTAAGGACCCCGGGGAAAAAGTGGTTGTACTCGGGAGTGAAGAACCATATCCCATCCGCAGCCTTCGCCGCCTCGCGGACTCGCTTCACGGGCTCAGGCGGGGGGAACTCGATATCCTGGTTAAGTAGGGGTACGTCGCTGTACTCGAGTATCTCGAACTCCGCTCGATCTCCGACGATTTCCTTCGCCAACATTGCCAGCTGCCGGTTGTAGGAGTCTTTCCGAAGAGAACCGACGATTGCCAGTATCTTGATGGGGCTCAACGTGTTCTGCCTCCTTCTGTGACATGCTGTGGGTCGATCTCTAATAGCACCGGAGCATGGTCTTGCCTTGAACCTGTATCTAGTATCTCAGACCTTCTTGCCCTACCGGCAATGCGGGTACTCACCAGCCAGTTATCGTTCAAGACCACATTGCTCCCTTGAGGCCTACCCCGGAGCGGTGTTGCTGTCGGCTCGCCCGCCAGTTATCTCTCAAAACCACATTGCTCCTCTTCCGACCTGTTTTCTGCCTCTCAGCGATCACAGGTGGCTTTCTCGACCCCAATATACCGCACTAGTAACGAGTTCCGCATTGTTGGGGCTGTTTTTTGCAGCCTGGGACACGAACGGATGCATAAGGGGAATGACCGTGTCCCTAAAGATAGCTATGTTTGCGAGGGGATCTGTTCAAACTCAATACGACAGGTCTCACCCGTGAGGACCGCACGCACTACTCTCATGCCTAACAGTGGTGCGGCTGTCATGAAGTCCATGGCTTTATTGGTCGTTTCCGACCTCGCGGCGGGTCCCATAGTTGCAGCTCGAGGAGTGGAATATCGCTTTTCGGCATGGAGTTATTGACAATCGATATGTCCGGGAGTTATGATTCTCCCGAAAGGTTGGCGTCTTCTGCTCTGAGTGATTGGACAATCACGGGGTGAGATCATTACAAGAGACAATCGCATCACCAGACGGCCGTTATCCCCAAGCGTGCCTATTCACTCCAACCAAATCACTTCAGGAAGAAGCCGACCTCCATCTTGCAGCGCACACAAAGGAGTTGGGAAGCGATGGAACGCGAAGGCACACCCATACTTGTGATCTTCAGGGTCTTGGTGCTGATAGCGTGGATCGGGCTCGCCCTGGCCAGTCTCTACCTAGCTATAGGCGTACCTCTGGGAAGTCTGAACGCCAGGCTGGTCAACCCCTGGCTCGGAGTGAGCTCATGGGACTCGGGTCTGGTTATCGGCGTCTCCCGTGAATCCCTCACCCCAGAACAGTGGCGGACATTCTGCTCCAGCGTAGGCATCTGGAGCCTGGGAGGCACGCTGTCGGCGCTTGTTGCCGTGGAGCAAGTCCGGAGGATTGTGTCCGAACCATCCAAGCAGAGCCCCTTCACAGCCAAGAACGCGCACCGCGTGAGAAACGCCGGACTTGCAGTCTTCGTCTCGGCATTCGCGAAAGCAGGGCGCGATTTTGCTTTCGCGCGCTTCATTAGCGATAATGTTCGCATAACCGGAGCTCAGGTCGGCTACGTATCCGACCTAGGCGTCTCAACAATTTTCCTGGGCATTATGATCCTGGCCGTTGCCGAAGTCATGCGACACGGAATGAAGCTGCAGGAAGATCAGGACCTGACAGTCTAGAGGTAAACACATGCCAATCATCGTACGACTTGACCGTGTAATGGTCGAACAGAAAATCACGCTTACCGAGCTTGCCGAGAGAGTAGGCATTACGATGGCCAACCTCTCCATCCTCAAAACCGGAAAAGCCCGGGCCATAAGGTTCTCGACGCTTGAAGCAATCTGCAGAGAGTTGGGATGCCAGCCCGGCGATATACTGGAGTACGTACCCGAGCCGGCGGAACCACCAAGAGATCCAAGAGAAGGTGTTTGACAGAACTACGTAGGCGGTATGCTGGCTATGAGAATGGCGTCGTCATCGATGGTCCTCTGCCGGCATACCGCTATGCGATAAGACAACGGTTCTCAAGAGCTTCCCAAGGCCTGCTCCCTGCCGTCATGGTGGACGTCTTGGGAACTCGACAAGGCCGCGATACTGTATATGAGCGTCAAGAACGCCAGGACCGCATAGACCGGGAGATTCCACGGTTCGTCTCGCCACAACCGCGCGAGTTGTACTCCACCTGCCACGTACACCAAACCAAGCGTTAATACCGCTGTTGTTAGGGCGCGACCGGGTTTCATATGAAGCCTAAGACCGGCACCAAAGGAAAGTCGGAAGATAGCCCGACCACCTGCCCAAGCCGCGCCATATGGAGCCACAAGCAGGGCACCAAGAATCAAACCGCACGATAACAGCCTGTACAGACCAAAACAAATCATGAACACAAACACCACTGAAGGTATGGTCTTGATAGCGAACTCATGAAGCCGGGTCACCCAAGCGGGATAGGACAACCCCGGAACCCCTGCCGAAGCCTGCGTTGTCGTTGCCCCAAGATCCGCCAGAAGGACCAACGTACCAAACAGGGCTACACAGTCCGACATCACGGTAAGAAACGAACCGCGTAGCGACTCCTGTAGCCGGACAAGATAAAATCCCCACAAGTGGACAAACTTTTTCCCCACTTTCGGACAAGATCGTCCCCACTTTAGGACAATAAAGAAGGCCTGCTCCGAGCCGAGCAGAAGGTTTCT
>Ga0134097_1000855_pt1 | contig 26600 bp, 24 predicted proteins | sample 8_3taG_FD_94450 | JGI IMG/M metagenome (GOLD analysis project Ga0134097, IMG submission 94450) | Switchgrass degrading microbial communities from high solid loading bioreactors in New Hampshire, USA - 8_30_10_142_A2 metaG | ecosystem: Engineered > Bioreactor > Semi-continuous > Anaerobic >... | reverse complement strand
GGCGTACAACGCGATTAAGACGGCCAATCCGAACACGCTAGTCATCACCGGCGCGCTGGCTCCGACCGGCTTCTTCGGCGCGGCGGGCTGCACGGACCAGGGCTGCAACGACGACACCTACACCCAGCAGATGGCCGCTGCGGGCGCGGGCAACTACGCGGACTGCATTGGCGTCCACTATAACGAAGGCGTCGTCCCGCCCACGCAGACGAGCGGCGATCCGCGCGGCAGCTATCCGACCTACTTCTTCAGCACGATGCTGAACCGCGCGCTGGCAGGGTTCAACAAACCGGCCTGCATCACCGAAATCGGCTACCTGTCGCCTGAGGGCTACGGCCCGCTGCCCGCTGGTTTCGCGTGGGCCGCGGATACCACCGTGCAGGAGCAGGCGAACTGGCTGGCTCAGGCGGCCGTGCAGGCGGCGAACAGCGGCCGCGTCCGTCTGATGATCGTCTTCAACGTGGACTTCACGCACTACGGTGCGGACCCGCAGGCGGGCTTCGCCATCATCCGCGCGGATGGAAGCTGCCCGGCGTGCTCGGCGCTCGCCGCGGTCCAGTAACCACTCCATAACGCATGCAGCACACGTCCCGGCCGGGCTTCCGACCGGGACGTTTTGTTTGGGTGAGCACACCCCAAAATGTCCCGCAGGGTGTGTTTTACACATGAAAAGTGCCACGTTATCGCGTGAAATTTGTATATTTTTGGTTTGTACGATCAAACAATTTACCGCTTATTTAATAGCTAATTTATAAATTACAACAAGGATTACCACACTCCTAAGAATAGTACCTTTTTCCCTCAATCAAGCTCATGCGCCGCTTGCTCACCGTCACATTCTAGCCGATAAAAGTTCATATATTATTCACGAAAAATTGACGTAAAATGGTTTGAGTATGGTTGACACCCCTGTAAAATTCCCCCATAATGACAGTACGAAACGTTGGAATTCTCGAACCAATCACAAACCTGCCAGACGCTCGCACGGGGGCGCCGGGCAACAGTCATCTCTACAGCTCGCACATATAGGGGAACGCAGCGCCGCAGCGAACGGTTTAGCGTCGCTATCGGTCGCCGGATCGTCATCGATTTCAAACGGCAATTCGATCGCCTGACGTAAAAAATAGGATTAGGTCGCATGTACAACGCGCAGCAGCTCTCAACCGGATTTCCAACCATCGGCCCGGCCCAATCTGCCCGTTCGCGACTGCTCACCGACCCGGCCATGCGACGAAACCGCCCAGTCCGCGCCACCCGCCCCACCGCTTCCGCCCCAGACCCAATCACCTACGCACCGCTCAGCGCCGAGCTGATCCGCGCTGCCGCCGGTCAGGGGAGCCTCTCACGTGAGGATCAGGAACGCCGGGCCTATCAGGTGGCCAGCAGCTTCCGGCAGCACGTCTTGGTCGATTTGACGTACCACGCCGAGCAACAAGTCACCGTCGCGACGCTTCGCCCGAAAAACCCCACGGCGCAGCCCTACGACACCGCGCACAAGATCTGCGTCGAGGCGAACGGAAACGTCAGCGTGCTGCATCACGGCGACGCCGCCCTGCCTGAAGAACACCTGATCGTCCACCGGCTGCTGCTTCTGGTGGCCGGGGTGACGGCGGTGGCCGGCGCGCTGTTTACGCTCATTTTGCAGTAACCCCACTTGGCGGAGGATAAGACAATGCCAGCTTCTTCACGTCCCTCGCCGCGCAAGCAGCCCCAGGAAGGCTCATCTTCCCGGCTGCCTGCTATCATCGTCAATCCTTCGCACAACGCCGATGAAGAGGTGTACGAGGGCACGCCGGGCCCGTCTGGCAGACGCCTGTCTGACGCCGAGCGGATCGCCTCGTTTCTCGAAGCGCTGGCCGGAACCATCCGCGACGACGTCGAGCGGCGCGGCCGGACTTCTACCACGGGCAGCAGCGCGCCGAACCAGTCGGCAACCGGGCTTGGCGCGGCGCCGCCGAGCGTGAGCTACGGACCCGATCCGGATGGCGGCGCGGACACGATGACGTCCGCGATGCTGTATCACCTGATGCGCGCGCTACGCAATCTCAACCATTTCGTGTTCATCACGCCGGGTCCACGCGGGCTACTCTTCATCGTGCACATCCCGCGCAAGGTGCTGGTGGCGATCTTATTCGCCCTGTTCCTGATGTTCGCCTCGGTGTATCGCTTGCCCGAGGTGTGGGAGATTTTGTTTGGCATTTTCGGCATCATCTAAGCCAGGGCGGTTTTGCGCAATGGGGGGAAGCGCCCTACAATGACCTTACGTTCCACTGCGGAGCACAGCGACATCCCGTTTCAAGCGCATCCAACATTGCGATTACAGTCCGCTGCTGCATCCAAGCTCAGGGGAACGTTTCGCGCCTTTCGCGGGAGCGCGATGCACTACAAAATAGGCCGGGGGGGCTTATGGGAGAACAGGTAGCTTCAGCTCTTTTATTCATTAATTACGGGAACGGCGACGACGACTTCGCGCTCCGCCTCTACGACGATCTGGCGAGCTACGGCCAGTCCGTCTGGATCGACCGGCGCGACATCCAGCGCGGGCAGGACTGGTCTACAGCGGTTAACCAGGCTCTGCACAAAGCCACCCACATGCTGCTGATCTGGTCTGACCAGGCGGATACGCGCGAAGTGCGCGCCGAGTGGAGCCACTTCCTGGACGCCCAGAAGCCGATCATCATTCTCCGGCGCGACAACCACCCGCTCCACTACGAGCTCCAGCGCCTACCGGTGGTTGATTTCGCCAGCGACTACGAAGGGGCTGTGCGCAAGCTGGTGTCGTACCTCACCACGCCCAAGCAGGATCCCAAAGCAGCGCGCACGGCGCTCGAACAGGGTAACGCAGCGTATCGCAGCCACGACTTCACCAACGCCATCAAGGCGTACAACCGCGCCATCGCGCTCGACCCGACCAACGCCGAAGCGCACTTCAGCCGCGCGATGGCCTTCCTGCGGCTCGGCCACACCGAGCGCGCGCTTGAGGGGTTCGGCGAGGCAATCCGCCTCAATCCCCGGCTGGCGAAGGCGCATTACTATCAGGGGCAAATCCTGCGCTCGCAGGGCGAGCACGCCCGCGCGCTCAACAGCTTCACCGAGACGCTCAAATGCGATCCGACGCACGCCCCGTCGTACTACTATCGCGGGCTGACCTTCGACCTGCTGGGCGACAGCGAGCGCGCGCTGGCGGACTACACCGAGGCGATTCGCCGCGACCCGGAAAACTCACCCGCCTATGGCATGCGCGGCTCGATCTACTACGCGCAGAAGCAGTACCATGCCGCGCTGGAAGACTTCGACCGCGCCGTTCTGCTCGACCCGACCGACCCGACGATCTACCTGATGCGTGGCAAGACGTACGAGGCGCTCGGCAACCAGCAGCAGGCGCTCAAGGACTACATCCAGGCGATCAAGCACGACGACAACCTGGCCGAAGCGTATCGCGGGCGCGGCATGATTTACGGCAGCCTGGGCAACTACGACCAGGCAATCCAGGACCTCAACCACGCGATCCGCCTGAACTCAGGCGACGGGCTGGCATATCTGGCGCGTGGAGATGCGTATTTCGCGCTCGGCAACGTCGAGGAAGCGATCAACAACTACAACGAGGCAATCCGCCTGATGCCGGAAAGCGCCGTCGCGCTGCACAACCGGGGCGTCGCGTACCTGTCGCAGCTTCGCCTGCAAGAAGCGATCGACGACTACAACCGCGCCATCCAGCTTGATCCGCACTTCGGATCGGCGTTCTTCAACCGGGGCAATGCGCATCTGGAGCTAGGCCAGCTTAACGCCGCGCTCGCCGACTACGATCAGGCGATCGCGCTGGACGAGCACGACGCGGGCGCCTTCCACAACCGGGGCATCACCTACAACAAACTCGGCATGTACAACGAGGCGATCCAGGATTTCAATCAAGTCCTCAGCATCGACCCAAAATACGCCGAGGCGTACTATAACCGTCACCTGACCTACATCCAGCGCGGCCAGCCCGGCGACGAGCGGCTTGCAAAGGCCGATATGGAGCAGTACCGGCGGCTGACACGCGACATGTCCGGCGACTGAGCCGCCTAATCAACCACGTGATCAAAAAAGCGGGACTGGGGCGAACCCCGGTCCCGCTTGTCGTCTCTGCTGCGCAGAGCTTAGTTGACCGTCACCGTGATATAACGGTTGTCTTCCACGCCGCTGACCAGGATCACGCGCAGGTTATAGGTCGTGGTCGAGGTCGGGCAGACCTGAGCAGACCCCTGCCCCACCGCGGGCCCGCCCTGGAAGTACACCTCGCGGATGCCCTGGACGTTCCAGCTCAGCGTGACGCACTCACCGCTGTTGATCGTCGGTGCCTCGCCGCGATCGGACGTAAACGAGATGAACACCGGCGGGAGTTGCTCTGTGGTGGGCATCGGTGTCGCCGGGATGGGAGTCGGAACAGGCGTCGGCGCCGGGAAGAAGGTCGCGTCCACCACCGGCACGCTCGACAGGTCGATGCTGATGTTCAGCAGCGGTGCCGACACCCAGCCGGTCATTCCGGCGGCCGTCCGCACCTGCACCCAACTGTTATCGAAGCGGCGGCCCGTGATCTCGAGCGGATCGTTCTCATTCAGAATGGTGAGAACAGTCGCGCCCTCGCCCGGGTTCTGACGCAGGTTCAGACGTGAAACGCCCACCGTTGCGTCAGGCGTAGTAGCAGGCGGCGCGGGAGTAGTCGCCGTCTCCCCTGGCGCCTGAGGCTCCGTCACCTGGTCATCCGGCTCGGCGGTTTCGTCTTCATCGTCGGCTGCGCCAAAGTGCCGCTCGTCGAACGGGTCGTTCGACAACTGGCGGACCATCGTGCCATCAACCGTCACGACATACAGGTCCCAGTTGCCGTTCACATTCGACACATACAGAATGTATTCGTCGCCCGGCTGCCAGCGCGGCTGGATGTCGTCCGCCTCGTTACGCGTAAGCTGTTGCACGTTGCTGCCGTCGGCATCCATCACGTAGATTTCAAAATCCCCGTCGCGGTCCGAGGCGAAGACGATCCGCTCGCCATCCGACGACCACATCGGATGCGTGTCCACGGCTGGATCGTCCGTCAGTTGCAATAGCTCGCCGGTTTCGGGGTCAAGCGTGAAGATCTCAAAGTTCCCGGTCTCGTCCGACGCGTACACGATCAATCCCGGGCCCTCGTCGTCCTGAGCGCCCGCCCGCGTTCCCTGCAGGGCGAACAGCGCGCCGCCCACCAACGCGATCGCCAGCATCACCACCCACAGGCTGCGTGATAGTTTCATGATCTCTCCTCGCTGTATGTTGTTGTGCCAGATACGCAGTACAGGACGCCTGTAACGGCTCTCCAGACTTTCCATAGCCAGATTGTAACCGAATTCGCGCCTCGGCTGCAGGGGACCGAAGAACCAGGCATGCGCCGCTTACCCTTCGCCTGCCTGACGATCCGATCGATCCGGCTGGCGCTTGATTTTTCGCGTAAAGCAGGGTATATCGGGAGCACTCGCCGCGACGCCCGCTGCCGGGGCAACTCTGCTGCGCTCATTGTAGCGCTCACCTCTTGAGGATTGTATGCTTGCACGCCCGATCAATGGACTTTTTGCGTTCTTTGCCCGTCTTAGGCAGCGTTTTCGCAAACGCCCCGATCAATTTCTGAACCTTCTGCGAGAGCAGGCGCAGATCACGGTGTCTGCCGCTGAGGGGTTCAGACACTATCTCAAGCATCCAGGCAGCAAGGCCGCCAACACCGTCCGCAAGCTTGAGAAGGAAGCCGACGAGGTCAACCGCATCCTGATCGCGGAACTCAACCGCACCTTCGCCACGCCGTTTGACCGCGAAGACATCCAGATACTGTCCCGCGTGCTGGACGACATGCTCGACGAGCTGTGGGCGACAGTCAACGAAATGGAGATCCTCGGGGTCGAGCCGAACAGCTATCTGAAAGAGATGGCCCGCCTGCTGGAAAGCGGCGCCGAGGAGATCAAGCTGGCGATGGACCGCATCCCGCTGCACCCGACCGTCGCCACGATGCACGCCATCCGCGCCCGCGCTGTGGACAACACGATCGAAACGCTCTACGCGCAAGCGCTGGCCGATCTGTTCCGCAAGCCGAAAGACCTCGAAAGCCTGGTGGAGATGATGAAGCTGCGCGAGGTCTATCGCCACCTGTTCCACGCCTCAAACCGCGTGGTCGAAGCGGCGAACGTGATTGAGGATATTCTCGTCAAGTTCTTCTAGAAGCTAAAAACAGCAAAGGGCAGCGAAAAACAATGCTGCACTTCGCTGCTTTTTTGCTGCGCTTGGCTGCCGTCACCACACGAACAGCGCGATCAAGTCGTTGACGTTCGTGTTCGTCGGGCCGGTGACCAGCAGATCGCCGGTCGCGTCGAGCAATGGATAGGCGTCGTTGGCGTCCAGCGCGGCGCGCGCGGAAAGCCCCTTTGCCGCTGCACGCTCGACTGTTCCCCCGTCAGCCAGCCCACCTGCCGCGTCGGTTGGGCCGTCGCTGCCATCGGTCGCCAGGCTGGCGAGCAGGATGTCGCGCGTTCCGTCCAGCGCCAGCGCCGCCGACAGGGCCAGTTCCTGATTACGACCGCCCTTCCCCGCGCCGCGCACGGTGACGGTCGTCTCCCCGCCGAACAGCACGCACGCCGGGCGCGGCACCGGACGATTGTGCGCCGCAATCTCTTTGCCGATGCTTGCCAGCGCCACCGCCACCTCGCGCGCCTCGCCTTCGAGGAACGTGGTCGCGATCGTGGCGTGAAAGCCGAGCGCTTCAGCTCGCTCACGGGCTGCTTCCGCTGCAAGCGCATTATCCGCCACGATGACGTTCTGCACGCGCTCAAACGCCGGATCGCCCGGCTTCGGCGTCTCCGGCGCGTCCCCAGCGATGACCGCTTCAAGATGTCGCCGGATCGACTCGGGCGCCTGCTCCCACACGCCGAACCGCTCCAGCGCGGCGCGTGCATCGGCGGCAGTGGTCGGATCGGCAACGGTCGGGCCAGACGCGATCACGTCCAACGGGCTACCGACCACGTCCGACACGATCAGCGCAATCGTCGTCGCCGGATACGCCAGCCGCGCAAGCTGCCCGCCCTTCACCTGCGACAGGTGCTTACGTGTCGCGTTGAGCGCGCCAATCGGCGCACCGGAACGCAGCAGCGCTTCGGTCAACGCCTGGATGTCCGCCAGGGTAACGCCCTCGACCGGCAGTGTCATCAGCGCGGAGCCGCCGCCCGAGATCACCGCAATGACCAGATCGTCCTCGCCAGCGTCGCGTAGCAGGTCCACGATTGCGCGCGATCCCGCCAGCCCGGCTTCGTCCGGCACGGGATGACCCGCCTCATGCAGCGTAACGCGGGATGTGGGGGCGGTATAACCATATTTGACGGTGACGTGCCCGCCGCTGGCCCGCTCGCCTAGCACGCCCTCGACCGCCGCCGCCATCGGCGCGCTCGCCTTGCCAGCACCGACGACCCAAACGCGGCGATACCGCGCCAGGTCATACGCTCGGTCGCCCACGCGCAGCACATCGCCTTCGCGCCGCAGCGCACGCCGCACGGCCGCACCCGGCTCGACAGCGTCCAACGCCGCACCAAGCACATCGAGCACTGTCTCCCGGCGAACGTCGCCGGTGACGACCGGCCTTATGAAGCGGGACATAGCTCCCCCTTAGCGTGCCGCCAATCTCTCGGGCAGTGACACGTCAAAAGGGAGTATATCGTCCTGGGAGCAGATGTCACACACCGGCAGTCCGATGATCACCTGCGTGCCGCGCCCGGGCACCGAGCAGAGCTCGAACGTCCCGCCATGCGCCTCGATGATCCCGCGCGACAGCGGCAACCCGATCCCGATCCCCTGCTGCTCGTATTTGTCGCGGTTGTACTGCTGGTATGGCTCAAAAGCGTGCGCCAGCTTTTCCTCAGGGATCCCAGGGCCGTAATCAGTAATGGTGACCCACACCTTGTCGTCGGACACCCACTGCATCAGGTGGACGGGCTGGTCCGGACGCGAGAAGGTCATCGCGTTGGAGATCACTTCGGCCAGTGCGTGCTTCAGCGCGCCCAGGTCGCAGCGGATCAGGGCGTCGGGGTCCAGCTCGTCAAAAAGCACCGGGTTCTCGCGGCGTTGATACGTAAACTGCCGCGCCCGGTCGATCGCTCCGATAACCGCATCGCGCACCGGGCTGGGCCGCAGCCCCTCGTTGAGCGTCTCTTTCAGCGCGCCCGATTCCAGCGTCACGAACATGATAATCTGCTCGACGACACGGCTCATCCGAGAGCTGCCGTTGTGCATAACCTCGACAATTTCCTGCAGTTCGTGCGGGTCCATCTGGTTGATCTCGCGCGCCAGGATCTCGGTCGCCATATTGATCGAAACGAGCGGCGTGCGCAGCTCGTGCGACACCATCAGCGACAGCGAGCGCTTCGCGGCGTCCAGCGCCTGCTTCTCCAACCGGATTTGCTCGAGAAGCTGCGCCTGACGCACCAGCTTGCTGCGCACTACCAGCAGAAAGTGCTCGCGGTCCAGCGGCTTTGGCAGGCAGTCGTCCGCGCCGAGGAGATACCCCTCGCGCATGGCTTCAATACCAGTTTGTCCGGTCAGAATCAGAAACGGAGTGCCTGCCCAGTCCTGGTTCTCGCGGACCGCGCGAAGCAGATTAAAGCCGCCAGACGGCGGCAAATCCACATCACTGACGATCATATCCGGCAAACGATTCGCCTTACGTAGAACCGAAAGCGCTTCGTTTCCGTCGGTAGCCAGTTTTACTTGGTAGCCTTCGTTTTGGAGCAGGTGCTTGATGCCGTTCAAAACGTACGGTTTTCCAGCAGCAATCAGGATGTTTGCTTCAGAGGGGGAGCTGTAAAGATTGGACATGGAATGGATTCATCTCACCTAAGGCGTCGGGCGTGCGACGCCACCGTCAGTCGAAACCACACTAGCCGTTATTATCGCACAGAAAGAATGAAGAACAAATTGTCTCGTACCTTATTTCACATTGTTTTCACACGTTTCTAACAACTCTACAACATAGCGTTTGGTGACTCTGCCCATCTGCGCCGCCGACCATTGCGACCGCGCGCCACTTCGTGTTACACTGCCTATGTACGACTGTTAATAGGAGGATATATGAAACTTATTCTGGCGATAGTCCAGGATCAAGATGCTGATGCTACCATCCAGGCGCTGAACGAAGCCGGTTATCGTGTGACCCGTGTCGCCAGCACGGGCGGCTTCTTCCGCGTCGGTAACACAACCTTGTTAATCGGTGTGGATGACCGGGCCGTCGACGCCGTAATCGCGATCCTTAAGGAAACGTGCGAGCGGCGCACACGCCTGATCCCTGCCGGGCCGAACATTGTCGAGTCGGCAGCGATGATGGGGGCGTTTGTCGAAGTTGAAGTCGGGGGCGCAACGGTCTTCATTATGGATGTGGAGCACTTCGAACAAGTATGAACGAGACAACCAAGGTCATCCTGATTATCGCGCGCGGCGACTGCGCCGATCGCCTCATTCACGAGCTTCTGGACGCGCAGTTCCGGGTTACTGAGTTCGCCAGCATGGGCGGCTTCCTTCGCCAGAAAAGCACCACGCTGATCGTCGGCGTCAGGCCGGAACGCGTGGAACAGGCCCTCTCCCTCGTACGTTCGGTGTGCGCTTCCGAGCCGGGGAGCACCGACCACAACGCGACCCTGTTCGTGCTCGAAGCCGAGCAGTTCATCCACTTCTAACCTGACGGCGCACCCGGCGCGGAAGCTCGCGCCGGGCGTCCAGGGGTCTGCGGCCACTCACTCGCGCGGGGCCCACAGCAGCACGTCAGTGTCGTCTTCTTCTATCAGCCAGCGTTCAAACCACGTCGCCGCCAGCTCGGCGTTGAACTCGTCGCCGGGGTCGTGGTCGTAGAAACCGGTGCGATCGGGGCAGCTAAACTCTTCGTAAATCGGCCGCATCCGGTCGAACGTCTGCTTCGCGATCGAGGTCGACGCACGCGCTCGCGGATACGCATAAAGCACGGGGCGCGGCGCGACCAGGCGCATCACGTCGCTCATATCGGCGAAACGGTGCAGATTCGGAATGAAGTCGCAGCCGTGCCCCGGAATGAACGCAGGCGACACCGTTCCGCCAAGATACCCCTGCACAAACACCGCGCGAACCCGCTCATCCAGCGCGCCCACGAATAGCGCAATCCCCCCGCCCAGCCGCAGGCCCGTCGCGCCGATGCGCTTGGCGTCCACATCCGGCCGCGATTCAAGGTAATCGAGCGCCCGCAGCGCATCGTCGATCACTGTGCCGAGCCAGGGCCGCCCGAACAGCCGCCCGATCTGGTCCAGCGTCAGGTGGTCGATCTCGTCCAGCTCGCCAAACCCGCGCTCCTCAAGCGACAGTGTCACGAAGCCGCGCTGCGCCAGGGCCAGCGCATTTGAGCGGTGCGTGCTGTGCACGATTCCGGCGGTCTGGCGAATCGTGCCATGCCCGGCCATGACGAGCAGCGCGGGCACCTGCCCCTCAAGTTCCAGCGGGCGCATGACGTACGCCGGAACTTTGAGCCCATCCTGCGCAGTAATCAGAATCCGCTGCCGCACGACCCCGCTGATCAGATCGGTCTCGCCTTCCTCAACTTCCACCTGCTCCGTGTGGAAATAGCGCAACCCAAGCAGCTCGCGCACCTTGCCGCGCACTTCCCCACGCCACCAGCGCCAGTCATCGCCGCGCTGCCCGTCATACGTCAGCGACGGACGGCGCTTCGTCACCTGTCGGAGCAACACCCCAAGCGGGGAATCGGGCGGCACCGGGTCAGACAGGTCGTTGATTTCTTTCTCGCGCGTCTGATCGGACGTGAGCGCGCGCACCAACCCGCTGAACCCATGCGCCACCGTCTGCACGACCCGCTCCACCGGGCCAGGGCGATGCTGGCTTTCGACCAGGCGCTGCACGGCGTCGCGGATCGAGATCTGCTCGCCATAGCGCTCGGAAAGCTCTTTGCGGTGGCGCGTAACCCACACGTACAGGTCGGCCTCGGTGCGGCCAGGGAACTGCTCGAGAATGCCGGACTCGTTGATCACGTCGCACACGAGGGTGTACGCCAGGTCGTACCACGCGGCGGCGGCGTCTTCGTAGCTGCGCGGCTCGCCGTCGATCCGCTCGAGATTCTGCCGGTATAGCTCGATCTCGACCTCAAGCTGCGGGTACATGCCCGGCTCTGTGAGGACGATATTCTGTTCCGGGTGCGAGAGGTCAAGGCGCGTGCGGTCGAGGAACGCGCGATATTCGGCTTTGACGATCAGGTCGTCGATCTCGGCGTCGGCTGGCAGCCCGCCGACCGGCGTCTCGTACTCCCAGACGTACGACTCGATCGTTTTCGCGCCAAACTGCCGCGCCACCGACACGCGATGGTTGCCGTCTTTGACAAAGTAGGCATCGCCCACCTTGTACAGCTCGATTGGCGGCAGGCCCATCTCCCACTGCAGCTCGGCGACGCGTCGCCAGCGCCAGCTATCCCCTTCGACCAGCGGCAAAAACGTCCGCGTAAAGTCGTTGTAGCGCCCGACGCTGCCGACGATCTGATCGAGCGGGACTTGCTGCAGGCCGCGATACGCGCTCTGCGTCAGGCGCAGACGCTCTTGCACTTCCTCAAACGACAGCAACGTCTGAGGGCGACGGTTGAGCCCCAGCGTGCTGTAGATACGCTCTAGAAACGCCTTGCGGCGAGCTTCCGACCAGGCTTCGCGTGACGCGGCCTGTGTCGAAACGCTGGTATCCTTCACCATGTGCTGCACTCTCCTTGCGGGATCGCTTCGATCCCCACGCACAGCGTACCGGATAGCCCGCCTGATGAGTTGGCCCCTTTACCTGAATCTTCGCGTCCCGATTTTGGACGGTTTACCCAGGCGATCGGACGAGCGCGACGAATAGACCGGCGACTGTTAGCCAGCCCGGAAGAACCCGGTATAATGCCTGCGACCGGCATCTCCTACCCGCCTGCGCAGGAATGTGTCATGAGTGAAAAATCCCGATCTCAGTCTAGCATTCAACCGCTCATCACACCAGAGGCGGCCCCACCCACCCTTGTTCTGCGGGCGCGCGACGTGGTCGCGCAGCAGGGCGATCGTACCGCGCTGACGCTGGTCATGCCCAATGGAACGCAGACGTTTACCACACGCCAGTTCTTCGAGCAGGCCGCCCGTTCCGCGCTGGCGCTGGAGCAGGCGGGCGTGCAGCGCGGCGATCTGGTCGTGCTGGTGCTTCAGCACGGCCCCGAGGTGCTGTCGGCCTTTTGGGGCGCGATGCTGCTGGGCGCGATCCCGTCGATCTTCCCGTTCCTGACGCCGAAACTCGACGCCCAACGCTATTACGAGAGCGTGCGAGAGCTGGTTGCGCTGTCCGAAGTGAAAGCGGTCGTCACCTACGCCGAGATGCTTCCCGCGCTGCGCGCGCACCTGGACGGCATCCCCACGCTTGGCGCGATCCTGGACGCCGCCGATCTGACCGCGAACGCCGCGCCATCCCTGGACGACCTCTTCGCGCGCGCCCCGTCCCGGCCTGAAGACACGGCATTCCTGCAACACTCGTCCGGCTCGACCGGACTGCAAAAGGGCGTGATGCTGTCGCATGGCGCGGTGCTAAACCAGATCGCCGCTTACAGCGCCGCGATCCGCCTCTCGCCCGACGACGTGATCGTAAGCTGGCTGCCGCTCTATCACGACATGGGGCTGATCGCCGGTTTTGTTATGCCGATCGTGCAGGGCATCCACCTGGTGCTGATGTCGCCCTTCCACTGGGTCGCCGATCCGCAGATCCTGCTGCGCGCGATCCAGGAGTATCGCGGGACGCTCTGCTGGCTGCCCAATTTCGCGTACAGCTTCCTGGCGACGCGAGTCCGCCGCTCCGCGCTGGAAGGGTTGGACCTCTCCAGCCTGCGCGCGCTGATCAATTGCTCCGAACCGGTCCGCCACGAGAGCCACGTCGCATTTCTGGAACGCTATCGCCCGTATGGGCTGGACGAGCGCGCTCTGCACACGTGTTACGCCATGGCGGAAAACACGTTCGCCGTGACGCAAAGCGATCTCGACCGCCCACCCACGCTCGACGTGATCGACCGCGCCGCGTTGCTTGAGCAGGGGCGCGCCGTTCCAGCCGCAGACGGCGCCGCGGCGGTTACGATGGTGTCATGCGGTGTTCCAATCCCCAATACGGAGATCCGCGTCGTCAACGCCCAGCGCCAGGACCTGCCCGAGCGCCACATCGGCGAGATCGCGCTGCACAGCACGTCGATGCTCAGCGGCTACTACCGGCGGCCGGACGCGACCGCCGAGGCGATGGCAGACGGCTGGTATTTCACCGGCGACCTGGGCTATCTGGCGGATGGGGAGCTGTACATCACAGGCCGCAAGAAGGACCTGATCATCGTCGGCGGGAAGAACATTTACCCGCAGGACATCGAGCACGCGATCAACGACGTGCCGGGCGTGCATCCGGGGCGGACAGTGGCATTCGGCGTGTTTAACGAGTCGCTCGGCACGGAAGACATCGCGGTGGTATGCGAGGTCGAAACGGATGACCCTGCCGCCCGCGACGCGATCGCCCGCGAGATCCGCGCGCGGATCGCCACCACGACCGACACGATGGCGCGCTATGTGCATCTGGTCGAGCCGATGTGGCTGCTGAAGACATCCAGCGGGAAGATCGCGCGCAGCGCCAACCGCGACAAATTCCTCGCGGAAGTGCTCGGGCAGCCATCACAAACCGGAAAGGAACCCCGCGCATGAAGCCGAACCTGCGCCGCCTGTTCAGCCGCGAAAACCTGTTCGCGCTGGCACTGTGCCTGATCCTTATACTACTGGTGATCGTCACCGCCGACGCCTCGCCCCGGTGGATCTACCAGGGCTTCTGAGCAAAAGCACGGGGAATAGGGAGTGGATCATTCCCCGACTGCCTACTCCCTATTTCCCACTCCCTCTTTTTTAGCTATTCCTCACACTCAGCTACTCGCATTCATCACCTGAAAAACCCCCTCGCGCGTGCTATAGTCACGTTAAACCTGATAAAGGTCTTCGTTATCAGACGAACGCGAGCGCCATGCACGAACTAGCCGTCACTCAAAGCATGCTTGAAATCGCCGTGCGCCACGCTGAGCAGGCAGGCGCCGAGCGCATCACGCGGCTGTCGATCGTCATCGGGGAGCTGTCGAGCTACGTGGACGACTCGGTCCAGTTCTATTGGGACCTGATCGCCGCCGGGACGATCGCGGAAGGGGCGGAGTTGGCGTTTACGCGCGTGCCCGCCGCGCTGCGCTGCAACGCCTGCGGCTGCACGTTCCCGCTCAGCCACGAGCGCTACGCGTGCCCGCAGTGCGGCAGCGAGGATGTGACGGTCGAGGGCGGGCAAGAGTTCTATCTCGACAGCATCGACGTCGATCTGCCAGAGCCGGTCGAATCGGCCGGATAAATCTGCACAAGGAAGCCAAAACAAATGCCCAATATCCCAGTTGTTGAAACCATTCTCAGCGTCAACGACCAGCTTGCCGAGCAGAACCGCAAAACGCTGGACGACGCGGGCGTTCTGGCGCTGAACGTGATGGCCTCGCCCGGCGGCGGGAAGACCACCGTCATCGGCAAGACGATCGACGCGCTGCGCGACGACGTGCGGATCGGCGTGATGGACGGGGACATCGTCGCGATCGACCTCGAAGGCTTCGCGGCGCAGGGCATTCCCGTCTCGCTGATCAACACCGGCGGCAATTGCCATCTCGACGCGAACATGGTTCACAACGCCCTGCCCACGATGGACCTGAACGCGCTCGATCTGCTGATCATTGAGAACGTGGGCAACCTGGTCTGCCCGGCAGCGTTCAAGCTCGGCAGCCACATCAACGTGGTGATCGCCAGCGTGCCCGAAGGCGCGGACAAGCCGTACAAGTATCCGGCGATGTTCAGCGGCGCGGACGTCCTGCTGCTCAACAAGATGGACCTCGCCGAGTACATGGAATTTGACGTCGAGTATTTCCGCCACGGAGTCGAGGTGCTGAACCCCGGCGTGGCGTTCTTCCCGATCTCCTGCCGCACGGGCGAGGGGCTGGACGCGTGGATCGACTGGCTGCGCGCGCGCCTCGCGGAGAAGGCGCAGCCCGGCGCCTGAGCCTACCCATGAGCGCACCGTCCGCGCGCCATATTTACGTCAGCGGAGTCGTCCAGGGGGTCGGCTTCCGCCCATTTATCTACGGTCTCGCGCAGCGATTCGCGCTGACCGGCTGGGTGATGAACACCTCGTCGGGCGTCGAGATCGAGGTCCAGGGCGAGGACGGCGCGCTGGACAGCTTCACACGCGCCATCACCGCCGAAGCGCCGCCGCTCTCACGCATTGAGCGGGTGACGGTCCATCCGGCGCAGGCGAATGGCGCGACGACGTTCGAGATCCGCCACAGTGAGGCGCAGCCCGGCGCGTACCAGCCGGTTTCGCCGGATGTGGCGACGTGCGACGATTGCCTGGCGGAGATCTTCGACCCGTCCAACCGGCGCTATCGCTACGCCTTCACCAACTGCACGAACTGCGGGCCGCGCTTCACCATCATTCAGGACATCCCCTACGACCGCCCGGCAACCACGATGGCCGCGTTCGAGATGTGCCCGGAATGCCGCGCGGAGTACGAGAATCCGCTCGACCGCCGCTTCCACGCCCAGCCGAACGCCTGCCCGGTCTGCGGGCCGCGCCTGGAAATCGCGCCCAGCGCCGCGCACCCGCTCCCCGACTGGGCCGACCTGCCCGACGACCCGATCGAGGCGGCGCGCGTGTTGCTGCGCCAGGGCCGGATCGTCGCGATCAAGGGGCTGGGCGGCTACCATCTGGCGTGCGACGCGACCGATCCCGACGCCGTCCGCCTGCTGCGCCAGCGCAAGGGCCGCGCCGCCAAGCCGTTCGCCGTGATGGTTGCGAACCTCGACGCCGCCCGCGCGCTGTGCGTGATCGACGCCACCGGAGAGCGGGCGCTGACCGTCCGCGAGCGGCCGATCGTTCTGCTGCCGTGGCGCGAGGGGTCGCCTGTCGCGCCGGACGTTGCGCCGGGGTTGCGGGAGTTGGGCGTCATGCTGCCGTACACGCCGCTGCACCATCTGCTGCTCGAACCGGCGCCCGACTTCCCGCCCGCGCTGGTGATGACCAGCGGCAACTTCAGCGAGGAGCCGATCGCCACCGCCGACGACGACGCGCAGGATCGTCTCGCGCCGCTGTGTGACGCCTTCCTGCTGCACAATCGCGCGATCCACATCCGCTGCGACGACTCGGTCGTGCAGCCGGTGCTGGGGCAGATCGTCCCGCTGCGGCGCTCGCGCGGCTATGCGCCCTACCCCGTGCCGCTGCCATTCGACGTCCCGCCGCTGCTGGCGACCGGCGCGGAGTTGAAAAACACGTTCTGCGTCGCGCGGGATCGGTACGCCTTCATGAGCCAGCACATCGGGGACCTGGCGAACTACGACGCCCTGCGGTCGTTCGAGCGCAGCGTCGAGCATCTCAGCCGGTTGTATCGCGTCGAGCCGCAGGTCATCGCGCACGACGCCCATCCCGACTACGCCGCAACCCGCTACGCTCTCACCCGGCCAGAGCCGAAGATCGCCGTGCAGCACCACCACGCGCACCTCGCAAGCTGCCTGGCGGAGCATGGCGTCGCGCCCGGCGAGCAGACGATCGGCGTGGTCTTCGACGGGACCGGCCTCGGGCCGGACGGCGCGATCTGGGGCGGCGAGGTGCTGATCGGCGGCTACCAGGGCTACCAGCGCTTCGCCCACCTGCGCTACGTTCCGCTGCCCGGCGGCGACGCGGCCACCCTGCGCCCGTACCGCGCGGCGCTGGCGCACCTGTGGGCGGCGGGGATCGCATGGGACGGCGACCTCGCGCCGATGAACGCGCTGGGCGAGCAAGAGCGGGCGATCCTCGCGCGGCAGTTGGAGCGGCGGATCAACGCGCCGGACACGTCGAGCATGGGGCGGCTGTTTGACGCGGCGGCGTCGCTGGCGGGCGTGCTGCACGAAGTCACGTACGAAGCGCAGGCAGCGATCTGGCTTGAAGCGCAGGCCGACCCGGACGAGCGCGGCGCGTACCCGTTCGAGATCGCGCGCGCTACAGACAGCGAGCCATACCAGATCGACCCGGCGCCCGCGCTGCGTGCGCTGATCGCAGATCGCCGCGCGGGGGCCAGCATCCCGGCGATGGCGGCGCGCTTCCACAACGGAATCGCCGTGCTGATCCGCGACTGCTGCGTGCTGGCGCGCGAGCAAACCGCGCTGAACACCGTCGCGCTGAGCGGCGGCGTGTTCCAGAACAAACTGCTGCTGACCCGCGCCGTAGACCTGCTGCGAGCGGCCGGATTCACCGTTCTGACCCACGTCCTCGTCCCGACAAATGACGGTGGGCTGGCGCTGGGTCAAGCCGCAATCGCCGCATGCACGGTCGAGAAAAACTCAGGGAGACTGTAATCATGTGCCTCGGTATTCCAGGCAAGATCATCGAGATTTACGAGCAAGCCGGGCTGAAGATGGGCCGCGTGGACTTCGGCGGCGTGGTCAAAGAGGCGTGCCTCGCCTACGTGCCGCAAGCGCAGGTGGGCAACTACACGATCGTCCACGTCGGTTTTGCGCTGAACGTGATCGACGAGGAAGAAGCGCAGAAAACGCTTGAGCTGTTCGAGCAAATCGGCGCGCTTGACGAGGAATTCGGCGAGGATCGCGCATGAAGCACCTGACCGAATACCGCGACGCAGCGCATGTGCGCGACGTGCTGGACGATATCCACCGGCTGACGACGCGCCCCTGGCGGCTGATGGAAGTGTGCGGCGGGCAAACGCACTCGATCATCCGCCACGGCATCGACCAGCTTCTGCCGGACGGGATCGAGATGATCCACGGCCCCGGCTGCCCGGTGTGCGTCACGCCGCAAGAGCTGATCGACCAGGCGATCGCGATCGCTTCCCGGCCAGATACGATCCTCGTCTCGTTCGGGGATATGCTGCGCGTGCCCGGCTCCACGAAGGACCTGTTTCAGGTCAAGGCTGAGGGCGGCGACGTGCGCGTCGTCTACTCGCCGCTGGAATGCTTGAAGATCGCGCAGGAAAACCCGGAGCGCGAGGTTGTCTTCTTCGGCGTCGGCTTCGAGACGACCGCGCCCGCCAATGCGATGGCCGTCTTCCAGGCGCACCAGCTTGGCATCCGCAACTTCTCGCTGCTGGCGTCGCATGTGCGCGTCCCGCCCGTGCTGACCGCGCTGCTCAGCGCGTCCGAGGTCAGCGTGCAGGGGTTCCTGCTGGCCGGGCATGTCTGCGCGGTGATGGGCTTCTGGGAATACGAGCCGCTGGTCGAGCGTTTCGGCGTGCCGATGGTCGTCACCGGATTTGAGCCGCTGGACGTCGTGCACGGCATCCGCATGGTGATCCGCCAGCTTGAGGAAGGCCGCGCCGAGGTCGAGAACGCGTACCCGCGCGCCGTCACCCGCGAAGGCAACCGCCCGGCGCAGGAAATCATTCGCACGGTGTTCGAGGAATGCGACCGGAACTGGCGCGGGATCGGCCTGATCCCGCTGAGCGGATGGCGTCTGCGGCCGGAGTTCGCGGCGTACGATGCGGCGCGGCGCTTCGCGGTGGACGGCATCACCACGCAGGAGTCGCCACTCTGCCGCGCTGGTGACGTGCTGAAGGGCGTGCTGAAGCCGAACGAGTGCCCGGCCTTCGGGACGCTCTGCACGCCGCGCAAGCCGCTCGGCGCGCCGATGGTATCGTCTGAGGGCGCGTGCGCCGCGTACTACAACTTCGGGCGCTTCGAGGAAACGCGCCAGCCCGCCCACTAATCTGCTTTATCCCGTTGCTAAAACGCATCTGCCGGGTTTACTGTATGAGTAGACCCGGCATTTTTAGTGCGAGGGGGAACCGATCATGCGATTCCTGTTGCGTCTGATCGTCAATGCAATCGCGCTTGTCATCACGGCGTACGTCCTGCCCGGCATCCACGTCAATACGGACATCGGCCCGCTGCTGCTTGTCGCGCTGATTTTCGGCATCGTCAACGCGCTGGTGAAGCCAGTGATCACCGTCCTGAGCTGCCCGCTGATTCTGATCACCCTCGGCCTGTTCTATCTGGTGGTCAACGGTCTGATGCTGCTGATCACCGACGAGCTGGCAGGCGGAAACTTTGACGTCGACGGGCTGGGATGGGCGATCCTGGGCGGGATCGTGCTGGGGCTGGTCGGCATGGTGCTCGAAAGCCTGCTCGGCCTGGACGATGACAAGCGTGAGGTCGTAGTGGACTAGCCGCGCCCGCGCGCCGCGATCCACTCATTCAGCCGGGCAGACTGCCGCACCCGGTTATCCGGCGTCACCTCGACGACCGGCGCATCCGCCGGAAGGTCGAGCGCTGCCCGCGCCGCGTCGAGTAGCTCCGGCCGCACGACAACCAGCGCCGCGCCGAACTGCCGCGCGCGAATCAGCGGCAGCGCCGGCGCCCACCCCTCGCCGCGCACCAGTTCCAGTGGACCGAGCTCGTCCACGATGAACAGGTCCGCCGCACAACCGGCGCGCGCAAATTCCAACCCAGCCGCCATGCCCGCCGGGTCGAACGTGTAATGCCCGGTGTGGATTGGGCCGCGCGGCTCCGCCGTGACGGTCGCCAGCGGAACGCGCGCCCCACTCCCGGCGTCCATCACATCGATCCCGACCTTCTCGCCGTCCTCGAACCGCGCGATCGACAGCATCCCCCCAACACTAAGATTCGCCGCCTGCGCAGCGCTCCACGCTTCAAGCAGCAGCGTCGTCTTTCCTGCGCGGCGCGTGCCGCTCACCAGCACGATCGCACCGCGCGCGTTTTCGTCGGGGAACCATCTCGCCTGCGCTTCACCGTTCATGCCGCGTGTTAGGCCACCTCACCTATCACAATATCCCCCGCCTAGCTGCGCCACCTGCCTCATTCGGCAAAGGCTCTGCTCGCGTACGATGAAAGTACGCCGTCCCTGGGCGGTGTGACCGCATGCCAGAAGAATCAAGGAGAGCGCATGGAAACACAACCCGTTCGGCGACCGCCCGAAAATGGAAACAAACCGTTTGGGCTTGGCAAAGGCGCGCTGATTATCGGCCTACTGATTTTTGTAGGCATTCTATTCGCCCTGCCCCGACTGTTCGGCGGCGATGACGACGACAGCCCGGCGCAGATCAACCAGCCGGACAACGCTCCGGAATAGCCGCTGTCCAATGACGTGGTCAGCGCCGACATCGGCGACCTGGTGGTTGCGTCCAGCATCGACAACAACGGCTGCGCGGCGGACCGGTCAGACAGCTTCTCCACCGGCGACACGATCTATATCGTCGCAGAAGATAGCGATATTCCGGCAAGCTCCACGCTGTTCGTGCGGCTGTACGCCAACGGCGAAGCGGTTGAGGACTCGCAGGAGCTCACCGCCGACGACGACTATATCGACACCTGCGCGAACTTCCTGTTCGAGCCAGTCGAAGGCGCGAGCTTCGACACCGGGGAATACGAAGCCGAGCTGTTCGTGAACGGCAACCCGCACGGCACGGTTAGCTTCAACGTCGAGTAGATAAGGACGCACGATGGATAACCTTGGAACGCTCTGCCTGTTCGGCATCCTGGCGATCGTCGTGCTGTTCATGCTGCCGCGCTTGCTCGGCGGGCGAACCTTCGGGCGGCCGGGCGGTGTTCGCCGGACCTACAACGATCCAGACATCGGCAGCCGCGCATCGTTCGGCGCGCCGGAGCAACCGGAGTATGACTCGCCCGAGATCCGCAGCCGGAGCGCCTTTGGCATCCCTATTGGCCGCCGTCGTTCGTCTTCGACGCAGAACGTGTCGCGTCCCGGTAGCAGCCGGGTCGATAGCCCGAAGGTTCGCAGCCGGGCCAGTTTTGGCCGCCGTCGCAAGTAGGCGCGCCGTCAGGCGACCTTAATCACTCGCTCCACCTTCATCCGAATCACGATCATATCGAGGTCGCTCCACGCCTCGATATCTTTTTCGGCCTGCTCGCGATCCTCGTAGTGATAGCAGAGCGTTTTCATCCATTGCAGGCCGGGATCTTCCTCGACCGAAAACACGCCCTTGAGCAGGTAGCCACAGCCATCCCCGCTATCGCCGCCGATGCAGATCGCGCCTTTCGGATTGCGCGCGATATGTCCGATCTTGCGCGTGCTGCGCTCGGCGATAATCATCACGTCATCCCCGTCAAGCTTAAACCAGACGGGCACCGTATGCGGATAGCCCTGCTGGTCAATCGTGCTCATGCGCGCAACCAGCGGCTTCTGCAAAAAGGCGCGCACCTCGTCAGTTAGCAATCCCATCTTCAACTCCTGGCGCCGTCCGGCGCCGTTCGTGCGGAACCCAGGCAGGAGTATAATAGCACTCAGCGGCCGTGCACAGCCGCAAATCGCCTGCGGGCTTCGGCAGTCCCAAGCGGGGCAAACGCGGCGGGTTGTTGCCCGACCGATCACTATTCTGTAGAATCCGCTCGCGGACTGTGGGGCCGCCCGCGTGGGGCAGCGCACATAGAGGATTAACGCATCATGCTTGTTCGCGCGTTCCGTGTCACCGACCGGCTGGGAAACGCTTTGTTGCGCGTCGCCGCCTGGGCCGCGCTGGCCGCCGTCGAGCAAACCGCCCATCTGAAAAACGGATTGATCGCCCTGATTGTCGGCGTGTTCAGCGTGATCGCAGGCGCGGTTGGGCTGGTCGTGGGAACCGTTCGCCGGACTCGTCGCACCGCCGAGCAAGCCGTCCAGATTACGCAGGCCGGGCGCCGCGATCGCATGGCACAGCGTGCCGCCGCAGCCGAGCTTCGCCCCACCGTCGTCGAAGACCCGCTCCGCGCCCAGAACCGCGCGCTAAGCGCGTTCGCCGTCCTGCTGCTGGTCGCGCTGATAGCGGTCGTGATCTGGCAGACAAGCGGCGACGGCGAGCCCGACGCCCCCGTCGGAATTGCGGCCGGATCGTGGGAGCAGTCTCGTAGCACCGCCGTGCCGACTGCGATCTTCCCCACGCCCATCCCGACCGCCACCCCCGTGCCGGACCCGTTGCGCGTCGGCGGGAGTCTGGTCTTCACGCTGCGCACAGGCGGCCAGACCGACCTGTGGGTGCTCGGTGTCGGCGAGACGGAGCCGCTCCGCCTGACGAATCACCCGGCCGACGACCGCGATCCAGCCTGGAGCCCGGACGGGACGCGCGTCGCGTTCACCAGCCGCCGCGATGGCAACTGGGAACTGTACGTGCTTGAGGTCGAAACCAACACGATCAGCCGCCTGACGTATACGCCGGGCTTCGAGGGCGCGCCCACATGGAGCCCTGACGGCGCGTTCATCGCCTACGAGGGCTATAACGAGCAAACGCAGAACCTCGACATTTACATCATCAGTTCCGACCCCGAAATTGCGACGCGCGACGGCGCCGTACAGATGACCATGTCCCCCGCGCCGGACACCGAGCCTGCCTGGTCCCCACTGGGGCGACAGATCGCCTACGTCACCTGGCGCAACGGGAACCAGGAGATCGTCATCTTCGATCTGGACAATCCGAACCCCGACCGCGAGCAGCAGGCGACCAACCTCACCCAGACGCCGGACATCAACGAGACGCACCCCGTCTGGAGCCATGACGGGACGCGCATCGCCTACACTGCGACGGTCAATGGGGTTGAGGGCGTCGGCTATCGCTATGTGGACCAGCCCGGCGGCGAGTCGGTGCTGATCGGGCGCGGGAAGATGCCCGCTTGGGCGCCGAACGACGCCAGCGTGCTTTACATGTTCGAGGTCAACCGCCGCACCCAGTTGATCGCCAAAGCGCCGGACAGCTTCGGCGCGGCCAGCGACGCGACCACCCTGCCCGGCCCCGCCGAGGACCCCGACTGGACGAGCGCGACGCTGCCAGTTGCGTTTGTGCAGAGCGGCGGCCTGCCGCCCAATCCCCAAGTCAGCGACCCGCCGTACGTCGAGGACGACCGCCCGCAGACCAGCGGCCTGTACGGGCTGGCGCTGCTGAACGGCGTCACCGCACCGCTGCCACGCCTGTCGAGCCGGGTGAACGAGTCGTTCGAGGCGTTCCGCATGGCCGTGCTGGACCGCGCGGGGTATGACTTCCTCGGCACGCTGGAAGACGCTTTCTGGCCGCAGGGACGCCCGCCCGAAGCCGGGGAACCAGCCGATAACTGGCACTACACCGGCCGCGCGATCGCCATCCCGCGCGATCTGATCTACCTGCCCCCGCCCGCGCCGATCGAGGTCGTGCGCGAGGATATTGAGGTCAACACCTTCTGGCGCGTGTACGTGCGGGTGCCGGAAGAGCTTCAGGGCGGCGCGTTCGGCGAGCCCCTGCGCGACCTGCCGTGGGACTTCACTGCGCGCAGCAGCGGCTCCCCCGAGGACTACGAGCGCGGCGGCCGCCTGAAAGACCTGCCGCCCGCCGGGTACTACATCGACCTGACCGAGATCGCGGCGGACTACGGGTGGGAGCGTGTGCCCGCGCAGCGCACGTGGCAGCACAACTTCGGCGCGATCCAGTTCTGGGAGCTGCGGAAATCGGACGGGCTGAGCTGGCGCGACGCCATGCTGGAGCTTTACACGCCTGAAGAACTCGACGCCTTCCTCGCCGGTGCGACCAGCGTCCCGGCGCCGCCGCCTCTGCCCACCCAGGAACCAACCGCCGAGGTGCAGCGCACCCCGACACCGATCCCGCCGGACTTGCAGTAGCGCGGCGAGCGAGGGACAGCCGATGGAACGCAGCCGCAACCTGCAAGGCATCCTGATTCTGCTGGTCGTGATTGGGCTCGGCGCGCTGTATCTCTATCAGAACACACGGCCGGGGATCACCGTCTCCGTGCCGGAGCCGACCGCCACGCCCGAAGACGCGCCGCCGCCCGCGTGGGAAGTCGCGCTGCGCGAGCAGCTTGCGTCCGCTGCGACGCTGCAGCCCACGGTCGATCCCAACGCGCCGACGCTGACCGTCCCCGCCCTTCCACCAACCGATCCGGCTGAGGATACGATCGTCGGCGCGGTAGCGGTCGATTTCACGCCCTGGCCGACCACAACCCCTGCGCCAACGGACGAGCTGCCGACCGCTGCCGGTCCTACGCCCGTCCCCAGCCCAACCGGCGCTCTGATCGCGTCGAACGCTACGCCCATCGGCTACCAGCCGCCGCCGGAAGAAGCGCCGTTGCGCCTGCACATCAACGACCACTACTGGATGCGCCGCCCGGTGGACGCCAGCGCCAACAGCGAGAGCCTGTTCTACTACCCCTTCGGCTCGGACGGGCCGCGCAACGAGTGGCGCGTGCACCACGGCGTGGACATGCCGAACCCGGTAGGCGAGCGGGTGCGCGCGGTTGCGTCCGGCACGGTCATCTGGGCGGAAAACGGCGCGCAGGCATCGGTCGCGGGCGCGCAGCAGGGCGTGTATCCGGCCTATGGCAACGTGGTGATCATCGAGCACGACATCGGCTATCGCGGCCAGAAGCTGTGGACGCTCTACGCGCACCTTTCCGCGATCCTGACCGAAGAAGGCGCGCACGTCGAGCAAGGCGAGACGATCGGGCTGATCGGCGGGACGGGCGACGTCAGCGGGCCGCACGTGCACCTTGAGGTGCGCCTGGGTGAGAACAACTACTATTCCGTCCTCAACCCTCTGCTGTGGATCGTGCCGTACGTCGGGCATGGCGTGGTCGCGGGGCGCGTGACGTATCCGGATGGCTCGCTGGCGGAAGACGTGATCGTGACGCTGGCGCAGCGCGGGCGCACGATCCAGACGACGACCACCTACATCGCCCCCAAGCGCAGCCCCACCCAGCGCACCGGCTGGGAAGTCAACCCGGATCCTGTCTGGCAGGAGAATTTCGCGTTCGGCGACGTGCCCGCGGGCGACTATACTATCAGCGTGACGCTGAACGGCCGCCGCTACGCGCAAGACATCAACGTTCGCGCCGGGACGACCAACTTTGTCGAGCTAGGCGAGCGCACGGCCGCGACGCCGCAGTCTGCAAGCGACTGATCCGCCTGACGCACAGCCTACGCCTTCCCGGCTTTGGCTTGGGATGAGGCGAAACCCTTTGCTAACTATTCATGTATCGGCTACACTCGATTATGGACGATTGCGGAAGTCTTCGTGTGACGCCGCCAATGAGGAGCGACTTTCGGGATGCAGACGATGAACGTAAGAACAGTTATTGACGTGCTCAGGCGCCTGGCTCTACGCCGGGCCGGGCTGGCGATCCTGGTCTTCGCACTCGCTGCGGGGCTGATCAGCTCGCCGGTGTTCGCCCAGGACAATGTCCGCCGCCAGCTCGTGGTCGGCGACGTCGTAACCGGGACGCTTAATTCTGAAACCTTTGTGCAGATGTATTCCATTGCTGCGAGCGCCGGGGACACCATCACGATTGACGTGACGACAGAAGTCGAAGAACTGGCGCCGGTCGTCATTGTGACCAACCAACAGGGGAACGTTGTCGCGTCCGACCTGGACATCGACAGCCCAACAACCGCATCCATCGCTGACATCAACATCCCCGCCACCGGAACCTACTACATCGCCGTCATGCGCTCCAGCGGCGCGGAAGGGGATGCCGAGGGTGAATTCACGCTGCGGCTGAGCGGCCTTCAGCAGGTCGGCGGGCAGATGGTGACGCTCCCGAATGGCGGCCTGCTTTTCGAACTGACGTGGAACGCGGCGGTTAACCTCAACCTTGAGGTGCGCGACCCTGTCGGCGGGACGGTGCACGCCTTCCAGCTTGGCACGCCCAGCGGCGGCACGCTTGACGCGGACGTGAACGGCACCTGCGAGACCGCAACCGCCAACGCCCCGACTGAAACCATCGCGTGGCCGCAGGGCGACGTGCCCGCTGGCAGCTACGAGATCATCGTGTATTACGTGGACACGTGCGATGTCGGCGGGCCACAGGTCTTCACCATCAGCGCCAGCGCCAACGGCGACGAGCCGGAGACCATCACCGGCACGCTGAACCCTGGCCAGGAATACGTCGCGCGCCTGCAGCTTGCCACCGACACGAGCTGGGATCTGGTCAACGGCGGCATCCCGGCCGGGCTGAATTTCTCGCAGTTCGCCAATCTGCTCAGCCAGGCGGAACCGATCGCGACTGGCAGCACCGTTTCCGGGCTGATCACCAACAGCACGCCCGCCCAGGCATTCAGCTTCGACGCCACCGCCGGTACGACAGTCGACATCGTAGCGGAAGCGCAGTCTGGCAGCCTCGACACGGCGATCGCGCTGTTCGGGCCGGACAACACCTCGCTGGCGACCAACGAAGACGCCAACGAGAACACCACCGACTCGGCGCTAAGCGCCACGCTACCCGATGATGGCACCTACACCGTGATCGTCAGCCGCTATGCACTGTCGATCGGCGGGACCGAGGGCGAATACACGCTGACCGTCACCGAGACGGGGGGCGCTCCCGACGCGGGCGAAGCGACTGGCACCCCGCCAGTGATCACCGATGGCACGCCGGTAAGCGGTGGGCTGGCCGAAGTTGACGTGCCGCAGGGCTCGATTGAGATCGCCCTGACCTGGAACACGTTCGCGGACGTGCAGCTTCTGGTGCGCGACCCGAACGGCGACTCGGTCTATGACGACCAGG
>Ga0134097_1000843_pt1 | contig 26870 bp, 26 predicted proteins | sample 8_3taG_FD_94450 | JGI IMG/M metagenome (GOLD analysis project Ga0134097, IMG submission 94450) | Switchgrass degrading microbial communities from high solid loading bioreactors in New Hampshire, USA - 8_30_10_142_A2 metaG | ecosystem: Engineered > Bioreactor > Semi-continuous > Anaerobic >... | reverse complement strand
TTCTGTTTAAATTCTGCCGTGTATCGTTTGTTCGGCACTCCTTTTGGCATAAAAACACCCCAATCGTTATTCAGTATACCATACTGTCTAACAATTGGGGTGCAGTTCACTTTGCACCTGCGGTTTTATTGTTCCGGTAGGTCGCAAAAGCTGTCAACCGCCTTGAAGAGCACATTTCACCGGGCCGGAGCTCACAGCCCGGCTTGGTGCCTCAGCGCCTCGGCCACGGCCGACCACTTTTCTATCAGAGCATCAAGGGAGTAGGAGGCGTTTGCGGGGCTTGTCGAAGGGAGGCACGTAGCTTTCAGACCCGTTTTTTCCTCGCAAAACCTGCGATACAGCCTGTGAGCCGTGCCGCCGTTGGTAAACACGCGGACTATGGGGGCGGCGTTTAAGACGAGGCTTAAGTCGTTTGCGGTCACGGCCCGTATGCTGCTGTCGTCAGAGCCCCTTATCTCGCAGCTTGCGATTACGTCCCAGAGCGCGATGCGGTTTGAAAGCAGCATACGGCGCTTTTCCTCTATGGTTGCGGGAAGAGGAGCGCCGAGCACGGCCGCGAGGACCTTCCAGAACCGGTTCTGCGGGTGGTGGTAGAAAAACCTGCCCTCGCGCGACTTTACGGATGGGAAGGAGCCAAGGATAAGCACCCTGGAGTTTTCGTCAAAGAGCGGAGGGATGTTGTGGAAACTCAGCATGGTTGGCAGTCAGCTCTCAAGGGCGCGCCTGAAGGCCTCCTCGACGCAGTGCTTCTGGGTGAAGCCCTCGAAGAGCTTAAGGTCCCCGAGAAAATAGGTCGGGACGAACCAGTAGTCGTACTTTTTGGCAAGCTCCGGCTCCTTGCGCTCGTCAATCATCCTCAGCGGCACCGCCCTGTATTCGGGGCGGCTCTCAAGGAGTTCTTCCTGCCATTTAAGGGCGTTTCTGCAGTGGGGGCAGCCTTCAAAATAAAAAAGAGTGAGCTCTTTCATCCGTTTTCGCCTCTGTTCGCGGTTTTATTATAAAAATATTTGTCTTATTATAGCATATTATCCGCGGACAGGCAAAAAATAAGGATGTATAAACATCCTTGGGCGGAAATTTACAGGGAGAATTTGCTACCACCAATTTGCAGTAAGAAGCGGGAATAAATTTTCCTTTGTTGCTAACAATAGTTGTGCGGTAGTTGTCAAACTCGATGGGCCGAAGAATCTAATGGAGGAGTTTATATATGAAAGCAACTGGTATTGTAAGAAGGATTGACGATCTGGGCAGAGTTGTCATCCCCAAGGAAATCAGAAGAACCATGCGCATCCGCGAGGGCGACCCTCTTGAAATCTTCACGGAAAAGGACGGGGAGGTAATATTTAAAAAGTATTCCCCCGTCGGCGAGATTAACGACTTTGCCTCTCAGATATGCGAGACGCTGAACAAGACTACCGGCTGCATCACCGCCGTGACGGACAGGGACAACATAATTTGCGTTTTCGGCGCCCCCAAGCGGGAGCTGCACGAAAAGAGAATCAGCCAGGAGCTTGAGCAGATTCTGGAGGAGCGGCAGTTCTACCAGCGCCGCGCCGGCGAGCGCGGGGTTCCGGCCGCGGAGGGAGTGCCGGCTTATATCGTCGCAATCGCGGCGCCCATTATCGCGGGAGGGGACCTCATGGGTTCGGTGCTCTTCCTGACCAATGAGGGAGCGCAGCCGCTCGGCGAGGTGGAGAGCAAACTCGCCCAGACAGTCGCAAGATTCCTCGCAAAGCAGATGGAAGACTAAAGGATTAAAAAGCGTGAGGATTAAAAGGCGTGCCCCGGGTGGCACGCCTTTATCTGTTTGAAAATAGCGCGAGAGAGCCTCACGCGGAGGCCCGCCGTTTTACCCGCGCGGGAAATCTCAGGCAGGGGGCTCTTTTGCTTTCTGAATCGAAACCTGTCCGCATGGACTGTGAATGTAAAAAATTGTAAATTAGGCACAATTCTACAAAATGCTACCGGAGTTTTGATTATAATCAATGGCATCGGGGTGCAATTAAACAGCAAACATCTACATTAAACTACATAAAACACGGCGGCGGAGAGAGAAAGGGCCTTAAGGCCCGGGCCGGGGCCCCGATTTCAGCGAAAACTTACGTTTTTTGACAGGCAAAACTTGAAAAGCGGCAGGGAAGAGAAAGCATAAACCCTTCAAAACTGCGGTAAGGCCTTGGACAAGCTGCTTATGGCAATCAAAAGACAAAGACTTGCCCGCCTGATTTCAGCCGCGCTTAAAAAGCGGTTTTGCGGCGTCGGCGGCTTCTTCTTGCGGCCGGGGGCTGTGGAGAGAGCCGCAAGAGCCTTAATTGAAGGGCGGGAGGCCTGCAACGGGGGGTTATACGTGCATTTACTGACGAAAATAAAAAAGAAAAGAAAGCTCATCGTGATAGCGGCGGATATCGTGATAATGCTGGCGGTCTCGGTCCTGTTCTACGGAGTTATGCCCGCGGGTTTGCGCAGCGGGCCCGGGTTTTTCTGGGCGAACATAAGCAGCCTTATCGCGGCGATATTCATATGCCAGCTTATTTTGCGTACATACGAGAGCCTTTGGCGCTATGCCGAGGCGAGGGAGTACATCCTGCTCTCTGTGGGCAGCCTGTGCGGCTATATGGCCTATATCTTTCTGAACATCCTTTTCTTCAGGCAGCGAAACCTCCTTCTCGTGACGATGGCCGTCTGCGCATCCTCGCTTGTTCTGAGCCTCGTCATGCGCTTTTCATACAGAATCCTGCGCCAGCATTTAAGGACCCGCGGCGCGGGCGGCTGCGGCGAAAGGCTTACCCCGCGCAGGTATGTCGCAATCATAGGCGCGGGCAGCGCGGGGGTGGCCCTCTATGAGGAGATGCGCAGGAATCCCTTAAATCCCTACGAGCTCTGGTGCTTCATAGACGACGACCGTGAGAAAATCGGCAGGAAGATACACGATGTCGAGATTAAGGGCCCGATAAGCGAGATTGTGGAGATTCTGAAAAACTCGCCCGTCGACGAGGTGATTCTGGCCATTCCCTCGCTTGCTTTAAAGCGCAGGCAGGAGATACTCGAGCTCTGCTCTCACTTAAGCTGCAAAACCAAGATTCTGCCGGACATGATAATGTCAATCCGGGACGAAAACACGAGCCTATCCGAGGCGGTGCGAAGCATAAAGCCCGAGGACCTTCTGGGGCGAAGCTGCGTAGACCTGAAAAACAAGGAGCTTCGGCGCTTTATTAAGGATAAGGTAATCCTTGTGACCGGCGGGGGCGGCTCGATAGGCTCGGAGCTCTGCAGGCAGATTGCGGCCTACAGGCCCGAGAAGCTCGTGATTTTCGACATCTTTGAGAACAACGCCTACCTGTTCCTGAAAGAGCTCCAGCATACATATAAAAACGCGCTGGACGTCAGGCTCGAGATTGGCTCCATCCGCGACGGGCAGAGGCTTCGCGAGCTCTTCGGGACCTACCGCCCCGACATAGTCTTCCACGCGGCCGCCCACAAGCACGTGCCGCTGATGGAGCAAAACCCCGGCGAGGCCGTGAAGAACAACATCTTCGGCACCCACGAGCTGCTTAAGGCAGCAGCGGAGTTTAAGTGCAGGAAGTTCGTCATGATTTCAAGCGACAAGGCGGTCAACCCGACGAACGTCATGGGGGCGACAAAACGCTACTGCGAGCTCATGGTGCAGGCGATGGCGGACTACCCCGGCTGCACGACCGAGTTTGTCGCCGTGCGCTTCGGAAACGTCCTGGGCTCGAACGGTTCGGTCGTCCCGCTCTTTATGAAGCAGATAGAAAGGGGCGGGCCGGTCACGGTTACGGACAGGCGGATAATCAGGTACTTCATGACAATCTCGGAGGCGGCCTCCCTTGTTCTGGAGGCTGGTTCCATGGCCCGCAAATCGGAAATCTACGTCCTCGACATGGGCGAGCCGGTAAGGATTGTCGAGCTTGCCGAGAAGCTCATCAGGCTCTCCGGCCTTACGCCCTACAAGGACATTCAAATCCTGGAGACGGGCCTGCGGCCGGGCGAGAAGCTCTACGAGGAGCTGCTGATAAACGACGGGCAAAATACCGCCACCGCGAGCCGCAAAATATTCATCGAGAAGCGGAACGGCACTCTTCCCTATTCGGAGATTGAGGCCGGCATAAGGAAGCTCGAGGCGGCGCTTTCGGAGGGCAGGGAGGCCATAATCAGGACGCTCAAGGAGCTTGTCCCGACCTTCAGGACCCCCGAGGAAGTCAACGGCGCCGTCGAGCCCGCGAACCAGGAAATCTATGTCGCCCTGCCCGAGCTTGAAAGAAGCCAGAGGCTTAGGGAGCACTGGACCCAGGAAAGGCGGGGAGCGGTACATACTTAAAACGAACGGGAAGAAGAAAAAACAACCCCTCCTGCGGCATCGCCCTGCAGGAGGGGATTTCTTGCTCAGGCCAGTATCGTGGGAGCTATCGAGGAGGAGAAGCGTCTCACCGTCTCGAATATGAGCCTGTGCCCGTTTAAGTTCGGATGGATTCCGTCCACGCAGAGAAACTCGCGGAAGTCGGGCGCTTTTAAAAACTCGCTGCGCACGTCGATGAGCGGCGTCCCGGTCTCCTCGGCTATGAGGCATATCGCGTCGTTGTACTTCTTGTGCCAGCGGAATATCTGGTCGACGTCGCCGAGCCACTTTAATATGTTCTCCGCGTTGAGCCCCTTTGAGAGCCAGTTAAAATACCTGTATGCGTCGATTGGCGGGAGGTTGAACATCAGGGGCCTTGCGCCCCTCGAGCGCACCTCCTCAATGAGCCTCAGGTAAAGTCTCCTAAACTCGTCGAGCGGAGTCGCCGGCTTGTGCTCCGCCTCGGGCGCCGCCGATATCTCCTCCCAGTTGAAGTTGGCGTCGTTTCCGCCGAACTCGAGCACCGCGAAGTCGTATTTTGAGAGCATATCGGCGCGCTTTAAGGCGATTTCCAGCCCCTTTGCGATGGTGCAGCCGAATTTTGCAAAGTTGTCCACCGCGACTCCCGTCGCGGCGGCGAAGGCGTTGACGAAGCTGTCCTTGAGAAAGGTGTATTTGTTCATGACGCTGTCAAAAACCACGCCCTTGGCTACGGAATCGCCGAAGAGACATAATGAGACCGGCATGGTTACCGCTCCTTTCCAACCGCGTGATGTGGTTATGAATATTATATTACCCGGTATAAGTTGCTGTCAAGCGGCGATTGGCGGCCGGGAGTCAATATTTTGCGCTATTTACAATAAGGGGCGTTTGTGATATTATTATCCCTAAATTTAAGGGGGTGTGGCGGTGGAGAAAAGCGGATTCTTCGCGCTGATTTCAAGGATGCGCCATATAAAGAGATGGGGCCTGATGCGCGGAAGCTACAGCGAAAACGTGCAGGAGCACTCGCATATGGTGGCGGTTCTCGCCCACGCCCTGGCCGTAATACGGCGCGATGTTTTCGGCGGGGAGATAGACCCGAACGCCGTCGCCGCGGCCGCCCTCTTCCACGACGCTTCCGAGATTCTCACTGGCGACCTTCCGACGCCGATAAAGTATTTGAATCCCGAGATAATGGCGGCCTACAAGAAGGTCGAGGGGCTGGCGGAAAAGAAGCTGCTCAAGATGCTGCCGGAGAACATCCGCGCCTCGTACTCGCCGCTTATCGACGAGGTTCCCCGCGACATCCGCGAGATTATAAAGGCAGCGGATAAGCTCGCCGCCCTGATAAAATGCGTGGAGGAGCTGAAGGCGGGCAACAACGAGTTTTTGCTCGCCGAGCGCCAGACCAGAAAGACGATAGAAAGCCTGGATATGCCTGAAGTTAAGTATTTTATGGAAAACTTCATGCCCGCTTTTTCGCTTACTTTAGACGAGCTCGACTTTTCGGTCGATTGAAAGCCGGCGCGGCTTAAGCCCGCGCATCTCGGCTGCATACATGGTAAATGGAACGGTTTATACCCACGAGAGCATAAATGGAGTATGGGCGGCCCCGCGGCTGCTTTTTAGATACATATTTAATAAATAAATCCCTTAAATCCGGGCGGGCGAAACCCGCCGCCTTAAAGGAGTTATAAAGATGAGAGCGATTGTGACGGTCATAGGTAAGGACAGAGTCGGAATAATAGCGGACGTCTGCACGCTTCTTGCAAAGAACGGGGTCAACATCCTCGACATCAGCCAGACGGTAATGCAGGAATACTTTACAATGATTATGCTCGTTGAAAACCCCGACGACGGAGTGGCCTTCGACGAGCTGTCGAAGCTTTTGTCCGAGTACGGCAGGGAGCGCGGACTCTCGATTCGCATACAGCGCGAGGAAATCTTCAACGCAATGCACAGAATATAATAAGTTCCGCGGCCTTGCTCCGGACGCGGCGGTTGTTCGCAAGTGCCGCCCTAACCTTAAGCGCGCGCAAGACCGCGAAAACCCTCCCTGCGAGGGCAGAGCGTTTTTTCACTTTTCTCATTTAATATGAGGCATTAGGAGGCTCCTCGATGATAACCAAGGGCGAAATACTTCAGACCATCGAAATGATTGACCAGCAGCACCTTGACATAAGGACAATCACGATGGGAATCTCGCTGCGCGACTGCAGCCATCCCGACGTGAAGGAATGCTGCCGGAAGATATATGACAAAATAACAAGGTGCGCTGAAAAGCTCGTCGAGACCGGCGAGCAGATAGAGCGCGAGTACGGAATCCCGATAGTGAACAAGCGCATATCGGTGTCCCCGATTGCCGAGGTGGCGGGGAGCTGCGAAACCGAGGACTACGTGCCCTTCGCCCGCATCATGGACAAGGCGGCCCAGGCTGTGGGCGTAAACTTCATCGGGGGCTTTTCCGCCCTCGTTCACAAGGGCTTTACCTGCGGCGACAGGAAGCTCATACGCGCGATTCCCGAGGCGCTCGCGACGACCGAGCGCGTCTGCTCGAGCGTAAACGTCGCGACCACCCGCGCCGGCATAAACATGGACGCGGTCGCGGAGATGGGCAGGGTTATAAAGAAGACGGCGGAGCTCACTGCCGACAACCAGGGCTTCGGCTGCTCCAAGCTCGTCGTGTTCGCAAACGCCGTCGAGGACAACCCCTTCATGGCCGGGGCCTTCCACGGCGAGGGCGAGGGCGAGTGCGTCATAAACGTCGGCGTCAGCGGCCCCGGGGTCGTGCACCACGCGCTCAAGGCCTGCAAGGGGCGCCCCTTTGACGAGGTCGCCGAGACGGTAAAGAAGACGGCTTTCAAGATAACGCGCATGGGGCAGCTCGTGGCCCAGGTCGCCTCGAAGCGGCTCGGCGTGCCCTTCGGCGTCGTCGACCTCTCGCTCGCCCCGACGCCCGCGATAGGCGACAGCGTCGCGGACATACTCGAGGAGATGGGGCTTGAGAGCGTCGGAGCCCCCGGCACGACCGCGGCTCTGGCGCTATTGAACGACGCCGTCAAGAAGGGCGGGGTCATGGCCTCCAGCCATGTGGGCGGCCTGTCCGGCGCCTTCATACCCGTAAGCGAGGACGCCGGGATGCTGAGGGCCGCGGAGAAGGGCTACCTCAGCCTTGAAAAGCTCGAGGCGATGACCTGCGTCTGCTCGGTCGGCCTCGACATGATTGCGATACCCGGCGACACCAGCGCCGAGACCATAGCCGCGATTATCGCCGACGAGGCGGCGATAGGCGTTATAAACAACAAGACCACGGCCGTGCGCATCATTCCGGTGCCCGGCAAGGGCGTCGGGGAGCGCGTGGACTTCGGAGGGCTCTTCGGCTCCGCGCCGATTATGCCGGTCCACCCCTGCTCCAGCGCCGAGTTCATAGCGCGCGGCGGAAGGATTCCGGCGCCGCTCAACAGCCTTAAGAACTAATCGTACCGGCGGTTTAAGAAGGAGTAAGCCTATGCCTCCCAAGATTGTCGTAATAACAGGACCGACCGCGACGGGCAAGACCAGGCTCGGCATCCTGCTTTGCAAGAAATTAGGCGGGGAGGTCGTCTCCGCGGATTCGATGCAGGTCTACAGAGGCATGGACATAGGCACGGCGAAGCCCTCCCTCGCCGAGATGGAGGGCGTACCCCACCACATGCTGAGCGTCGTTTCGCCGAAGGAGCAGTTTTCGGTCTCTCGCTATGTGGAAATGGCGGCAGAGTGCACCGACGGCATTCTGAGGCGCTCCAAGATACCCTTCCTGGTCGGAGGCACGGGGCTTTACATCGACTCGCTAATCTCCGGCAGGAGCTTTGCCGGGACGACTGAGGACAAGGAGCTCAGAAGAGAGCTCAGCGAGAGATACGACGCCCTGGGCGGCGAGAAAATGCTTGAGATACTGGCCCAAAGCGACCCCGAAAGGGCCGCCCGCCTGCACCCGAACGACAAAAAGCGTATCGTCCGGGCGCTTGAGGTAATTAAGCTTACAGGCAGAACGCTCTCGGAGCACGACCGCGAGACGAAGCTTGTCCCCAGGCGCTACGACGCACTGAAAATAGCCCTGACCTTCAGGGACAGGGCGGAGCTCTACCGCCGCATAGACGTGCGCGTTGACATGATGATGGAGGCGGGGCTGGAGGCCGAGGTCCGTAAACTGCTGAAGAGCGGGCTGTCCCCCGAGAGCACCGCAATGCAGGCCATAGGCTATAAGGAGCTCGTCGCCGCGATAGAGGGGAAGTGCACGATTTCCGAGGCCGTCGAGGCAATCAAGAAGGAGTCGCGGCACTACGCCAAGCGCCAGCTGTCCTGGCTAAGGCGCGATGAAAGCATACGCTGGATATTTTGGGAAAATGAGCCGGATTTTGAAAAAGCGGTACAGTTTTCGACAGCACTTATGGAAGAATATGGTATAATATCCGCATGACGGGTTATTTCAAAAGCCCGTCGGAAATAAAGAAAGGAAGACGGATATTATGGCAAACGGTGCAAACTTACAGGACGCTTTTTTGAATCAGGCAAGGCGCGAAAAACAGATGCTCACGGTTTTTCTGACCAACGGCTACCAGCTGCGGGGAAGGCTCATGAGCTTTGACAGCTTCACCGTTGTGCTGGACTGCGAGGGCAAGCAGTATTTTATTTACAAGCATGCGATTTCAACGATAATTCCATCTAAGAACGTGCCGCTGTTCGGGGAGACTACATAGGTTAATGCTCTTTGCACGGAGGTTCGGGGGGGATATAAATCCCCCCTCTGGAATTGACGGGGTTTGTGCATGGGATGGAGAGCCATATGAAAAGGACGGACTATGCGACGAAAATAATATCGCTCGTTTTGTTTCTGGCCGTGCTGTGCTATTTTGGCTTTTACCTCGTAGGCGCGCTTAACAACCCCTACACCAGCACCTACGCCGTGAGGATGAGCGTGCAGGAGGGCTTTTCCGTCACCGGCATAGCGATAAGGCGCGAGACTGTTGTTGAAAGCGGCGGCTACAGCGCCGTAAACCTCATGCTCTCGGAGGGAGAGAGGGTCGAGGTCGGCGGGGCCGTCGCGGGCGTGTACTACGACGAGAACACGCTGCTGAAGCTGCGCGAGATAAGCCTGCTGGACACGATGATATCGAGGCTCGAGAGCTTACTCGAGGCCGGCCAGGGCACGCAGGACATGATGACGCTGGAACCGAAGATAAGAAGCGGCATCTACAAGCTTGTAAACAAGGCGCGCTCGCGCTCCTTTTCGGATTTTTCGGAGACCGCGATGGAGCTCGAGGCGGACATACTCAGCAGGACGGGCGGCGAGGACGACCTTAAGGCAAGGCTGCTTTCGCTCAAGCAGCAGAGGCTTGCCCTCGGAGCGCCCGACTACAGCCCCGTGAAGATAGCGGCTCCGGTGTCGGGCCTGTTTACCTCCAACGTGGACGGCTTTGAGTCGCTCACGGAGGAGGATTTGCAATCTCTGACCGTGGACAGGCTCTCTAGCCTGCTGGCGGAAGAGCGCACCCCGCCTTCAAACGCGATAGGGAAGATAGTCTCCGGCGTGCGCTGGTACTTTGCGGCGCTGGTCGACGAGGAAGACGCCTCGCTTCTTGCCGAGGGCGACACGGCGACGATGATTTTCGGAAAATACGCTGGCTCCGAGATTGAGATGGATGTGGAGAGCATTAGCCCGCCCGAGAACGGCAAATGCGTCGTCATATTCTCGTCCTCAAAGGCGATGGCGGACACCCTCGCCGTCAGGGTCCAGTCCGTAAAAATAGTCCACAGCGAGTACTCGGGCATCAGGGTCCCCAAGAAGGCCGTCCGCCTGAACCAGGAGGGCGAGCCCTGCGTATACACCCTGACCGGCGCCCGCGCCGAGGAAAAGACGATTAGGATTATCTACGAGCTCGGAGAGTATTACATCGTCGAGAGCGGTGAGACCGCTGAGGATTTGCAGTTCGGGGACGAGATAATAACGAGCACTAAGGGCTTGTACGACGGAAAGATAATTAAATAGACAGAAAAACCTGGAAAGGGGAGGAAGAGAATGAGCATTGGGGATAATGTGAGGAGGATACGGGAGGCCATAGACGCGGCGGCGCTTAAAGCGGGCACGAAGGGCGGCGTCACTCTGGTCGCGGCGACCAAGACGCATCCGCCCGAGATAATACAGGAGGCAATAAGGGCCGGGATAAGAGACTGCGGGGAAAACCGCGTTCAGGAAATGCTGAAAAAGCTCCCGCTCGGAGCCTACGAGGGGGCGAGGCTGCATTTTATCGGCCACCTGCAGAGCAACAAGGTAAAGTATGTTGTGGGCGCGGTCTCCCTTATCCAGTCGGTGGACTCCAAGGAGCTTGTCTCGCTCATAGGAGCGAGGGCGAAGAAGCTCGGCATAGCGCAGGACATCCTTATAGAAGTCAACATAGGGGGAGAGGCTTCCAAGAGCGGGGTGAGTCCCGACAGGCTCGAGGAAATACTCGATTTTTGCGCCGCGGAAAGCGGTGTTTTTGTAAGGGGCCTTATGACGATACCCCCGGTCGCTGCTGAAAATAATGGAAACAGACGTTATTTTGACCAAATGTACAAGCTTTTTGTTGACATGGGCATGAAAAAATATGATAATATCAAGATGGAAACATTGTCGATGGGCATGAGCGCCGATTACGAGGAGGCCATACTCGCAGGTGCGAATATGGTCAGAATCGGGTCGGCAATCTTCGGACCCAGACTTGCTATATAATCGAAAGGATAGTAAACTATGGGACTTTTTGATGAGCTCAGGAAATTGACAAGACCCTACGACGACGATGACGAGTTTGAAGAGGATTACGAGCCCAGGGCTCAACAGAGAATACCGGCGCCGCAGCCGGTGACTCAGCATCCCCGCAGCAGCGTCCATACGCCGACGAGGGCCTCGTCTTTTGATTTGGACGAGAGGCGCCCGGACCGGAGCAACAAGGTTGTAAACATACACACCACGACCCAGTTGCAGGTCATATTGGTCAAGCCCGACAAGTTTGAAAACGCGGCCGAAATAGCGGACCATCTGCGCGACAAGCGCACCGTTGTTTTGAACCTCGAGTCCACGAACAAGGACGTGGCGAGAAGGCTGATTGATTTTCTGAGCGGAGTCGCGTATGCTCAGGACGGCAAGATAAAGAAGGTCGCCGTCAGTACATACATTATCACCCCTTACAACGTAGACATCATGGGAGACTTGATTGACGAGCTTGAGAACAACGGGTTGTACTTCTAGATAAAAAGAAGGGATGAAGATTATGATTACTCCCCAGGACATCAGAAACAGAAGCTTCAGCAAGACGGTTTTCGGCGGCTACGACATGGGAGCGGTGGACGAGTTTATCGACAATCTGGCGGAAGATTACGAGTCCCTTTATAAAGAGAACGCAGCTCTCAAAAACAAGCTCAAGGTCCTTGTGGAGAAGATAGAAGAGTACCGCAGCACCGAGGAAGCCATGCGCATGGCTCTCCTCGCTGCCAAGAAGATGGCCGACGAGATGGTCGAGGAGGCCAAGAGCAAGACCGAGGCCATGCTGCGCGAAAAGGAAGCCGAGGCCGCGATGAAGCTTGCCGAGCTCCGCAGCAAGATACAGGACGAGGAGAAAAGGCTGAAGGCCGCACAGCAGGTCACCGCTGACTTTGTTGATATGTCCATGGGGCTTTGCCGGAAGCATCTCACCTTCCTTCAGAAGCTCAGCGAGATGAAGGTGGACGAAAACCCGTTTAAGGAGCCCGAGCACGAGAGCGAGAAGGAAGTGGGGGAGACCGCAAAGGCGATAGAGGATTCCGTCACTAAGGTATTCGGAGACGTCGGCAGAAGCTCTTCATCCGATTAGAGCTCCGGCGGGTGAGCTCTGCGCGGACGCGCGGCGCAATCCCCGAGAAGGCGGCGCGGACAGGCGCGCCCGGACGGCCCGTTTGAGTTTAAAGCTCTTAAGTTCGGCTATAATTACAGAAATAAAATTAAAAACGTTTAAGTCGCAATCGGCGGGCGCATGCCCACCGTTTGCTTTTACGAAGGGAAGATGAAGACACAGATGCCTCAGGATTACAACAAGACGCTGAATCTGCCCAAGACCGAATTCCCCATGCGCGCCAACCTCCCCAAGAGGGAGCCCGACATGCTGAGGAATTTCGAGGAGAAGGGCATATATAAGAAGATAATGGAGCGCAACGCGGCAAAGCCCGTTTTCGTGCTCCACGACGGACCTCCGTTTTCAAACGGAGACATCCATATAGGCACGGCTCTGAACAAGATACTAAAGGACTTCATCGTGCGCTACAAGAACATGTCCGGCTGGAACTCGCCCTATGTCCCGGGCTGGGACAACCACGGCATGCCGATTGAAAGCGCGATTATCAAGAAAAACAAGCTCGACAGAAAGAGCATGTCCGTAACCGAGTTCCGCAACGCCTGCCGCGACTTTGCGATGGACTTTGTGCACAGGCAGATGGAGCAGTTCAAGCGCCTCGGGGTAATAGGCGACTGGGACAATCCCTATCTCACGATGGACCCCGCCTTCGAGGGGATTGAGGTCAAGGTCTTCGGCGAGATGTACAAGAAGGGCTATATATACAAGGGCCTGAAGCCCGTCTACTGGTGCCCGCACGACGAGACGGCCCTCGCCGAGGCCGAGATTGAGTACGCCGACGCGCCCTGCACCTCGATATATGTGAAATTCCCGCTCAAGGACGACAAGGGGCTGCTATCGAAGTACGCCCCCCTCGACAAAACCTATATCGTAATCTGGACGACCACCCCGTGGACTTTGCCCGGAAACCTCGCGATAAGCCTTAACCCCGGTTTTGAGTACGCGCTCGTAAAGGTCCCGGGAGACGAGGTCTACGTAATAGCCGCAGAGCTTGTCGAGAAGGTCATGAAGGCCGCGAAGATTGAGAGCTACGAGACCCTTGCAAAGCTCAAGGGCTCGGAGCTTGAGTATATGAAGACCCGCCACCCCTTCCTTGACCGCGATTCGCTGGTCATCGTCGGCGAGCACGTGACGCTCGACGCCGGCACCGGCTGCGTGCACACCGCCCCCGGCTTCGGCGTAGACGACTACAATGTCTGCAAGCTCTATCCCGAGCTCGGCATCACGGTTCCTGTCAACGACCGCGGCGTCATGACGGAGGAAGCCGGACCCTTCGCCGGGCTGTTCTACGAGAAAGCAAACGAGGCGATTGTGGAGAACTTAAAGGACAGCGGCCTGCTCCTCGCCTCGGAGAAGATAGTCCACTCCTATCCCCACTGCTGGCGCTGCAAGAACCCGATTATCTTCAGGGCCACCGAGCAGTGGTTCGCCTCGGTCGACGCTATGAAGGACGACGCGGTCGGCGCCTGCGAGAGCATAAAATGGCTCCCCGAATGGGGCTACGACCGCATGGTGGCTATGATTCGCGAGCGCAGCGACTGGTGCATCTCGCGCCAGAGGCACTGGGGACTGCCTATCCCCGTGTTCTACTGCGACAGCTGCAAAAAGCCGGTCTGCGACGACTACACGATAGAGGCGGTGTCGAAGCTCTTTACTCAGTACGGCTCCAACGCCTGGTACGAGAAATCCGTCTCCGAGATTCTCGGCGATGATTACGCCTGCCCGCACTGCGGCGGCAGGTCCTTTACGAAGGAGAAGGACACGCTCGACGGCTGGTTTGACTCCGGCTCGACCCACGCCGCCGTCTGCAGCGTCCGCCCCGAGCTGCACTTCCCGGCGGAAATCTACCTTGAAGGCGGCGACCAGTACAGGGGCTGGTTCCAGTCCTCTATGCTCACGAGCATTGCGGTCAACGGCAAGGCGCCGTACAAATGCGTCATAACCCACGGCTGGACCGTCGACGGCGAGGGCAAGGCCATGCACAAATCGCTCGGCAACGCCATAGCGCCCGAGGAGGTCATAAAGGACTACGGCGCCGACCTCCTGCGCCTCTGGGTCTCGTCATCCGACTACCATCAGGACGTGAGGATATCCAAGGAGATATTCAAGCAGCTGTCCGAAATCTACCTTAAGATAAGGAACACCGCGCGCTTTATACTCGGCAACCTCGACGGCTTCGACCCGAACGACCAGGTGCCCGTCGAGGAGCTCTGCGACATCGACCGCTGGGCGCTCTGGCGCTTAAACCGCCTTGTCGAGAAGGTCATAGCCTCCTACGAGAGATACGAGTTCCATCCGATATACCACGCGATTCACAACTTCTGCGTCATCGAGATGTCGAACTTCTATCTCGACGTTCTGAAGGACAGGCTCTACTGCGAGGACCGCACGGGCTACCTGAGAAGAAGCGCTCAGACCGCGATGTACAAAATCCTCGACGCGATGGTGCGCATGCTCGCGCCCATACTCGCCTTTACCTCGGAGGAGATTTGGCAGAGCATGCCGCACGACAGCTCGGCCAATCCCGAGAGCGTGCTTTTGAACGACATGCCGAAGGTCGAGCCCGAGTACGAGCTGTCCGAGGAAGAGATAAGGTGCTGGGACAGCGTGCTGAGGCTGCGCTCCGACGTGCTGCGCGCTCTTGAGAAGGCGAGGACGGATAAGATTATCGGCAAGTCCCTCGACGCCACGGTTACCCTCTATATCAGCCCCGAGAGCAAGGAGGCCTTCGAGGAGATAGCGGACTTCGACCTTATGAGCATTTTCATTGTCTCGAGGGTCAGCGTCATCTACGAAAAGGGCGAGGGCTTCGAGTGCACCGAGTTCCCGGGCGTGAGGGTGAAGGTCGAGGCGGCCGAAACCGAAAAGTGCCTCAGGTGCTGGACCCACCACGGCAGCATAGGCGCGGACCCGAAGTTCCCGGAGCTCTGCCCGAGATGCGCGTCGGTCGTGGCAAATATAGCGGAAGAATAACGCGGTTAAACAAAGAGGGGCGGGGAAACCGCCCCCTTTTGCAAACATACGGAGGAAGTAAATGCAATACCTGATTGCCTGCATCGCCATAGTGCTTTTCGACCAGTGGTTCAAGGGCTGGGTTGTGAGCAATATCGAGCCCGGCACATGGAAGGTTTTCCTTCCCGGCTTTCTGCGCCTAACCCACATCCGCAACTACGGGGCCGCCTTCAGCATCCTGCAGAACATGCGCTGGCTGTTTGTCCTCATAACGATAGCCTTTGTCGTAACGGTTTTCTGGGCCTATTTAAAAAAGAGGGTCACATACCCGCTCGGCCTGTGGTCGCTCACGGCGCTGACGGCGGGAGCCGTCGGCAATCTCATTGACCGCCTGCGCTTCGGCTATGTAGTCGATATGTTCGAGACCGAATTCATGAGCTTTCCGGTGTTCAACGTGGCCGACTGCTTCATAACCGTCGGCGGGATTCTGCTGTGCATTTACCTGCTCTTCCTCTACGAGAAGAAGGAGCCGGCGGCCCGTTCCAAAAAGGATAAGGACCATGAGAACGATAAGCGTTGAGGTTTTTACCGAAGGCGAGCGGCTCGACGCCTTTCTGGCGGCCAAGCTGCCCGAGTTAAGCCGCAGCGCCGTACAGAAGCTGATTGACGAGGGCTTTGTGACCCTTAAGGGGCAGAAGGTGAAGAAGAACCGCAGGGTGTCGGCGGGAGAGCTCTACGAAGTCGCGCTCCCCGAGCCGGAGGCGGCGGGGACCGAGGCGGAGGACATTCCGCTCGACATTGTTTACGAGGACAGGGACGTGATAGTCGTAAACAAGCCCAAGGGCATGGTCGTCCACCCCGCGCCGGGCCACTCCGGCGGTACTCTGGTCAACGCTCTGCTGCACCACTGCGGGGAGAGCCTCTCCGGAATCGGCGGGGAAAAGCGCCCCGGCATAGTGCACAGGATAGACAAGGACACCTCGGGGCTGATTATCGCGGCGAAAAACGACAGGGCGCACAGGGCCCTAGCCGCGCAGCTTAAGGACCACAGCCTCTCGAGGGTTTACGAGGCTCTTGTAATCGGAAACCTAAAGGAAGACCGGGGTACCGTGGACGCGCCGATAGGACGCCACCCGGTCGACCGCAAGAAGATGGCGGTTACGAGCAAAAACTCAAAGCCCGCGGTGACGCATTACGAGGTTCTCTCGCGCTTGGGCGGCGTCACGCACGTGCGCTGCCGCCTCGAGACGGGCAGGACACACCAGATACGCGTACACATGGCGAGCATAGGGCACCCGGTTCTGGGCGATACGGTATACGGCAGGAAGAAGCCCGAGCCGGGCCTTGAGGGCCAGTGCCTGCATGCAAAGGAAATTAGCTTTACGCACCCCGAGACCGGCGAGAGAATCACGCTCTCCTGCGATTTGCCAGAGTACTTCGTAAGGCTCCTTAAAAAGTACGGCGCGGAATAGACGATGGAGCATCCCCCGGCGGCTATAGGCGACTGAGAACAGATACAAAGCGCAGAGCAGAGGCAATCTGTCCTCTGCTCTCAGTTTTTAGAAAATAACTTTTAAAAAATGCGGAACTGGCGGATAATGCCGCAAGTCATCACATCGGCCATATCGAGGGCCTGCGCCTGAATCTGGTCGTATACTTTTATGCTTTTCTCGTATTCCATCGTCAGAATCAGGACAGCCTCGTCCTCGGTCATGCGCAGGTGCTCAAAGAGCATGTTCCTCCACTCCTTTTCGCTCCAGAAGGGATTAATCGAAGCGAGGAATCTCGCGATGGACTCGGCGTTCTGGTACCACAGCCTGCGCTGCTTTTCCGCTTCCTCCGTATCGCCCGCTTTTGCCGCGTTGACGAGCGCGGCCGCTATCAGAAGGTGGTCTGTCAAAAGCCGCTTAAACTGAGCCGCTTTCGCTTCGCCGTAAAGCGGCTTCAGCTCTTTTGCAAAGTCCGCGGGGTTTTGCAGCAGTCTGTCGGTGACGGCCTGAAGGTCGGGCAGACTGAAAGCCGCGCTCACGATAAAGAGGCGGGTCCAAAAAACGTGCTCCATCCACAGCCGCCTTAGGGTGTTCGACAGCTCAGCTTGCCGACAGCTCATAGCGCCGCTGAAAATCATTTGGTTTATGGCAGTTCAACTCCTTAAACTTGATTATGTACGTTTGAGTTTGAGCGCTTTGCGTCCCGCTACATTATATGGAGGAGTTTCGGAACCTGTGGCTTTATTATTTCGATGAGCTTAAAACGAAAAGAGGCCTCTGAAAAGGCCTAATTGCAAAAAAGCGCCCCCGCGCGGGCGCTCTTTCGGCATGCAAAAAGCCTTGCCGAAGGCGAGAAAATAATCTTGCGTATTTCTTTTGAGTTATATATAATACACGCTTGTAACAAAATCTTTGGTGAAGAAAAGCCAAAGGCGCATTTGCGCAAAGCTGTCTATGGAGATGTTAATTTGAAACAGATAAGAAACGTCGCAATAATCGCACATGTAGACCACGGAAAGACGACGCTTGTCGACGGGCTACTGAAGCAGTCGGGGGTGTTCCGCGAAAATCAGGTCGTAGCCGAGCGAGTCATGGACTCAAACGACCTTGAGCGCGAGCGAGGCATAACCATACTTGCGAAGAACACGGCCGTCGAGTACAAGGGCGTGAAGATAAACATAGTGGACACCCCGGGGCACGCCGACTTCGGCGGAGAGGTCGAGCGCACCTTGAAGATGGTAAACGGAGTTATTCTGCTCGTTGACGCGGCGGAGGGCCCGATGCCGCAGACGCGCTTTGTCCTCCAGAAGGCGCTCGAGCTGGGCCACAGGGTAATAATCGTAATCAACAAGATAGACAGGCCCGACCAGCGTATAAGCGAGGTCGTGGACGAGGTTCTCGAGCTGCTTATGGACCTCGACGCGAGCGACGAGCAGCTCGACAGCCCGATACTTTACTGCTCGGCGAGGCTGGGAATCTGCTCAAGGAGCCCCGAGGAAAAGGGGACGAGCCTGCAGCCGCTTTTCGACACCATAGTCGACTACATCCCTGCGCCAACCGGCGACGAGGAGGCCCCCTTCCAGATGCTAATCTCCTCGCTCGACTACAACGACTATGTCGGGCGAATTTGCATAGGGCGCATAGAGCGCGGCAGGGTGCGCCAGAACCAGGAGATAACGGTCTGCGACTATCACGGCGACAGGCCCGCGAGGAAGGCGAAGGTCGTCACGCTCTACGAGTTTAAGGGGCTGAACAGGCTACAGGTGACCGAGGCTTCGGCGGGCGACATTATCGCAATTTCGGGCATTGAGGACGTGACCATTGGCGACACGCTCTGCGACAGCCTCAATGTGGAGCCGCTGCCCTTTGTTAAAATATCTGAACCGACCATTGAGATGACCTTTATGGTCAACGACAGCCCCTTCGCCGGCCGCGAGGGAAGATACGTAACTACGCGCAACATCCGCGACCGCCTGTTTAAGGAGACGATAAAGGACGTGTCCCTCCGCGTCTCCGAAATCCCGAACAGCGAGAGCTTCAACGTCGCCGGCCGCGGCGAGATGCACCTTTCGATACTGATTGAAACGATGCGCCGCGAAGGCTACGAGTTCCAGGTCGGCCCCCCGCGCGTGCTTTATAAGGAAGAAAACGGGGTCACGCTCGAGCCTATCGAGCGGGTCGTTCTCGACGTGCCCGAGAGCTGCGTCGGCTCCGTAATTGAAAAGCTCTCAGCCAGGCGCGGCGAGCTTCTGGAGATGACCCCAATCGGCGCGAGGATGAGGCTTGAGTTCCTAGTTCCCTCGCGCGGGCTTTTCGGCTACCGCAGCGAGTTTCTGACGGACACGAGGGGCGAGGGCGTAATGAGCAGCGTCTTCGACTCCTACGCCCCGCTCAAAGGCGAGATTTCAAGGCGCAGCACGGGCTCGCTCGTCGCCTTCGAGACGGGAGAGGCGGTTACCTACGGCCTTTACAACGTCCAGGAGAGGGGCGCGCTCTTCATCGGGCCGGGCACTCCGGTTTACGCGGGCATGATAGTCGGCGCCTCGAACAAGACCGAGGACATCGTGGTCAACGTCTGCAAGCGCAAGCAGCTTACCAATATGCGCGCCGCCGGAAGCGACGAGGCCCTTCGCCTTACGCCCCCGAAAATCATGAGCCTCGAGCAGTGCCTCGAGTTTCTCGGCGACGACGAGCTGCTCGAGGTTACTCCGAAGAGCCTGCGCCTCAGAAAGGCGATTTTGGACCATGGAATGCGCATGAGGCTCGAGAAAAAATCTAAATAAACTTCCTTTACAATGATGCTTGCCCGGTGCTAAAATGGAGCGAAAATTAAGGGGAGTAGCTTCCGGCTATCAGCCGGGGCAGGCTGCGTCAACTCGGCTGCGTACCCGCACCTGCATTAAATAGCAAGACCTTTCCGATACTTTATGTGTCGGAACAGGTCTATTTATTTTGCAATCAAAAAGAAGTAAAGGAGATTGAAATGGAAGTTTTGTACCAGAGCCTCATGCTCATCACCTGGAAGCAGATAGTCATGTTTATTATCGGCGGACTTCTCATCTGGCTTGCGATAAAGAAGGAGATGGAGCCTGCGCTGCTGCTGCCGATGGGCTTTGGCGCGATACTCGTAAACCTGCCGCTGTCCGGCGCCATCACTCAGGTTTACGGAGATACGGTAGAGGTCGGCGTAATCGACGTGCTGTTCAACTCGACCATAGCCAACGAGCTTTTGCCGCTTTTGCTCTTTATCGGCATAGGCGCAATGATAGATTTCGGCCCGCTTCTTGCAAATCCAAAAATGCTGCTCTTCGGCGCGGCCGCCCAGTTCGGCATTTTTATGACGCTTTCCCTCGCCTCGCTCTTTCCCCAGTGGTTCAGCCTTCAGGACGCGGCCTCCATCGGCATAATAGGCGCGGCGGACGGCCCGACCTCGATTTTTGTGGCAAACTACTTTGAAACGAAATACGCCGGAGCAATTTACGTCGCTGCATACTCCTATATGGCGCTTGTGCCGATAATACAGCCGCCCGTAATCAGGGCCATCACGACCCGCAGGGAGCGGCTCATTCGCATGGAGTATGCGAGGGGCTCGGTTTCAAAGACGGCGAAAATCCTGTTTCCGATAATAATCACGATAATCGCGGGCCTTGCCGCGCCGCGCTCCGTGGCTTTAGTCGGCTTTCTCATGTTCGGGAACCTTATACGCGAGTGCGGCGTCTTATCTAGGCTGTCGGAAACGGCGCAGAACTCCTTTGCAAACATCGTAACTCTCCTGCTCGGAATAACAATCTCCACGAAAATGCAGGCCGAGCAGTTTATATCCCTCCAGACGATAATAATACTGTGTCTGGGGCTCTTTGCCTTCATCTTCGACACCATAGGCGGGGTTTTGTTTGCAAAGCTCCTCAACCTCTTCCTGCCCGAAGGGAAGAAGATAAACCCGATGATAGGGGCCTGCGGCATATCCGCATTCCCGATGTCGGCCCGCGTGGTGCACAAGATGGGACTCAAGGAGGACCCGCAGAACTTCCTGCTCATGCACGCCGTGGGCGCGAACGTCTCGGGCCAGGTGGCCTCGGTCATCGCGGGAGGGCTCATAATCGCCCTCGTCGGAAAATAAAATTGAAGTTAAGCGTTTAGCTTTACAGCGGATTTGGAGGAGAATAACATGGACTTTAGCAGCTTTTTAAACAGCCTGCCGATAATGGGCTACGGCATGGCGGGAATCTTTGTGGTGATGGGTGCAATCTTTGTCTGCATCTCGGCCCTGAAAAATATATCGAAGAAGTAGCCTGCCGGCGGCTTGTATTGTTTTACAATAAGTGGTATAATCTTGCCTAATTTAAGGAGGGCTATCATGCTTAGGATTGAAAACCTGACAAAGACGTACGGCAGCAAAAGAGCTGTGAGCAATCTTACGCTCCACATAAGGCCGGGCGAGATATACGGCTTCATAGGGCACAACGGGGCAGGCAAGACCACCACGATAAAGGCCTGCTGCGGGATACTTGACTTCGACGAAGGTGATATTTTCATAGACGGAATTTCAATAAAAAAGGACCCTCTCGAGTGCAAAAAGAAATTTGCCTATATACCCGACAACCCGGACCTGTACGATTTTCTCTCGGGGATTAAGTACCTCAACTTCATAGCCGACGTTTACGCTATACCCAAGTCGGAACGCGAGGAGAGGATACGCAGGTATTCGGATTTGTTCGGGCTGACCCCGGACCTTGCCCAGAGCATAGGCAGCTATTCCCACGGGATGAAGCAGAAGCTCGCGCTTGTCTCCGCCTTCATACGCGAGCCTAAGCTGCTGATGCTCGACGAGCCCTTTGTGGGCCTCGACCCCAAGGCCTCGCATACGCTCAAGGAGCTAATGCGCGATTTGTGCAGCCGCGGCGGGGCGATATTCTTCTCGACCCATGTGCTGGAGGTCGCAGAGAAGCTCTGCCACAAGATAGCGATTATAAAGAACGGGGAGCTTGTAGTCTCCGGCAATACCGACGAGGTGCGCGGCGACTCCTCGCTCGAGCAGCTCTTCCTTGAGCTCGTGGAGGGCTGATTATGTTCAGGTCGCTTCTTAAAATCCGCCTTCTCGCGCTCTGGCAGGCCATCGTCGGCCGCAGAGTCAAAAAGCGCAGTGCGAGCAAAGTGAAAATCGTGCTCTACGCAATCCTCGCAGTCTACATCATAGCCTCGCTTTTGCTTGCGGTGGGAATGATGTTTATGGGGCTTACAAGGCCGCTCGTCTCTGTCGGCCTCGGCTGGCTCGTGATGGCGGTCGCGGCTCTCATGTACGTGGCGGTCAGCGTAATCGGCAGCATTTTCATGACTCAGCAGCAGATTTACGAGGCCAAGGACAACGAGCTGCTGCTTAGCATGCCGATACCGCCTTCCTATATTCTGGCCACCCGCGTGCTCATGATTCTGATTTTAAACATTCTCTTTGCCCTTGTCTTGCTTGCGCCTGCCTTCTTCGTTTACTGCCTGGAAGTCCCGGCGCTGTCGCCGCTTATGGTAATAAACTTTATTGTCGCGCTCCTGCTCATTTCCTGCATGTCAACCGCGATAAGCTGCATATGCGGCGGAGTTGTGGCCTTCATAAGCTCCAAAATGCGCCGCAAGAACCTCATAAGCGTCGTGCTTATGCTGGCGTTTTTCTTTGCGTATATGTACTTCTACATGAACCTGCAGACATATACCGCAAAGCTGATTGCCTCGGGCTCGGCGATTGCAGACGCGATTTCAAAAAGCCTGCCGCCCATATACCATTTCGGCAGGGCGATAGACGGCCCCAGTATGCTTTCGCTTTTGCTGCTCGCCGTCTGGTGCCTTGTGCCTTCCGCGCTGGTCTACTACCTGCTCTCCAGGAGCTTTATAAAGATAGCCACCGCCAAGCGCGGGACGTTCAGGGTCGAATACAGGGAAAGAGAGCTTAAGGTCAGCTCGGTGCGCGCCGCTCTTCTCAGAAAGGAGCTCGGTCGCTTCTTCTCCCTGCCCCTGTATGTGTTCAACTGCTCGCTCGGCTCCTTCTTTTCGCTGATTGGCGCAATCGCGCTTATTGTGAAGGGGCCCGAGCTCAAGGCCATGCTTTATATGATTCCCGAACTTCGGCCCTTGCTCCCGCTTCTGGCCGGCGCCGCAATCTGCTTTGTTGCCTCGACAAACATCATAACTGCGCCCTCGATATCGCTCGAGGCAAAGACGCTCTGGCTGCTGAAATCAATGCCGATAAGCGCCTACGACGTATTCTACGCCAAAATCATGGCCTCCCTGGTCGTGACCCTGCCGCCGCTTGCGCTTTTGTCCGTCGTCATATGCGCCGTTTTCGGCCTGAAACCTCTGCAGTGGCTGCTTGTTATCGCAACCCCGCTGCTTTTGCAGATTTTCATCTCGCTGATGGGTCTTGTCCTGAACTTGCTGCTTCCGCGCTTTGACTGGCTGAGCGAGATGGTCGTGATAAAGCAGAGCGGAAGCGTGGTTGCGGCTTTGTTCGGCGGCATGGCCGTCGTGCTGCTCCCCACGCTGGTTTATTGGCTGCTTACGCCGAACATCCCCGGCGATATCTATTTAGCGATGTGCGCCCTGCTGTTTATTGTCCTCTCGCTGATTATGCTCGCCTTCCTGAGAGGGAAGGGTGCGAAGATTTTTAACGATTTGTAAAGAATTCGTTATAATTGGGAACAGTTCAAGGGATAATGCGTCCAAAGAGCAGTTTCACTTTTTTAATGGAGGCATTGTCATATGAGCATGAGAAAACTTGCAGCTTTTATTCTAGCGCTATCCTTGGTTCTTTCGCTCGGAGCCTGCGCGGGAAAACCGGCCAATACGCCCGGGCCCGACCCGACTCCGGCCGAAACGCCGGCGACCAGCCCCGAGCCCGGCGAAAAACCGGCCCCCGAGACCCCCAGCAAGAACAATCTTCAGGGCTTTTACGAGTGGCTGGTCGAGAACAGGCTTATGCCGGAGGGCATGGAGCTTACGGGCGAGCTTTTGGACGATTTTTATGCGGGACTGTCCGAGATTGAGCTGAAGCAGTGCGTTATTTATATACCGACCTTCAACCTCAACGCGTCCGAGATTGCGCTAATTGAGCTTAAGGACATGAAGGACGAAGCCAGGGTACTGGAGATAATCGCAAACAGGCTATCAAATCTGGACAACACCTGGAAGGAATACCTGCCGCAGCAGTACGAGCTTGTAAAGAACGCAAAGATAGTCCAGAACAACAGCTTCATAATGTTCGTGATTGCCGAGCGCGCCGAGGAAATCGAAGAGGCTTTCAACGAACTCTTTGAAATAAACAGCGGAGCAGCCGATATATAGGCTGCTCCGTTCTTTTTGTATCTGTTTTCAGATATCCGCTTTCCAGAGGCCGTGCAGATTGCAGTACTCGAATGCTGTAACTGGCTTTTCGCCCTCGTTGAGGACAAAGACAGCTTCGGGTTCTTCGCCGGGCTTCAGGCACTTGCGATGGACACCGCTTACCGTCTTGAGGTAAATCCACTGGATGTAGTGCTCGGGTATCATCGGGTGGGTGACGGAGCCTACCTTGATGGTCACGGTGTTGCCGTCTACGGTTACGACGGGGACGTGCTTTTCAAGCGACGCGTCCACAGTGCCGGGGATGAGCTCGTCCATTTCATCGCCGCAGCACACGACGGGCACTCCCGAGCTGTTGAGCAGTTCTATGATATTGCCGCAGTGCTTGCAGATGTAAAATTTCGCTTCACACATAACGAGAACCCTCCTTTTGTATATTGTATAATTATTGTATCACAGTAAGAGCGCAATTTCCAGCGATTGACTCGGGGCTGCCGAAATTTATTTTCCCAGCGGCCTAAAGCTCGGGGATATCCTCTTCCTTCAGCGTCATCAAATCCTCTTTCGAGGGATTTTCAAGGCAGGCAATCCTGTCCGACTGCCTTGAAACCGCCCGCTCGAAGAGGTTTCGCACGTCCCTTGCGTTGCCGAAGTTCTCGTCGCGCTGCTCGTACAGCCTGTTAAGCAGCTTTTTCACCTTCTCGGCGGCTTCGGGCGAGAGGATGTATTCGTTCTTTTTGCACATCGAAAGGAAAATAGAGTACAGCTGCTCGCCGTCGTAGTCCTCGAAGAGGAAATACTTGCTGAAGCGTGACTCAAGGCCCGGGTTCGAGGAGATGAAGTTCTTCATCAGGTTCTCGTATCCTGCCACGATTACCACAAGGTCCTCGCGATTGTCCTCCATCCCTTTGAGCAGGATTTCCACCGCCTCGCGGCCGAAATCGCTGCCGGAATTTTCGGGCGTGAGCGAGTAGGCCTCGTCGATAAAGAGCACCCCGCCCTTGGCCTTTTCAAGCACCTCGGCGGTCTTTATGGCCGTCTGCCCGACGTAGCCCGCGACAAGCTGCGACCTGTCGACCTCGACGAGATGACCCTTGGAGAGGACCCCCAGAGCCTTGTAAATCTGCGCAAGGAGGCGGGCCACCGTGGTTTTGCCGGTGCCCGGGTTGCCCATGAAGACCATGTGGAGCGACATCGGCGGGACGGCAAGTCCGTGCTCGGTGCGCAGCTTTCTCACCTTGATTAGGTTGATTAGGCTCCTGACGTCGGCCTTTACCTTGTTAAGGCCGACCAGCTCGTCGAGCTGGGCCATCAGTTCCTCCAGGCTCGGGGAGGCCTCGTCCTTTTTATCGGAAGCTGGCTCAGAATCCCTCGCCTCCGCCTGCGCGCTTGCGGCACCGGGGCGATTGATGCCCGCCGAGGGGCCCGGCCCGGGGGATGTGACATATTCCATCGCGTTCAGCGGCCTTTTTGCGGGCGGAACGCCGCTTCTGTCGCAGACGGACTCCAGGGCGTCGCTGCAGGCCGTGATAAACTCGGCCTCGGCCATGCTCACGTCCTCGTCGACTGCGGCCACGGTCAGAAGGATGTTTGTAAAAACGCGAAGGAAGACCCGCGAGACCGTCGTCCTGTTCAGCCTGTCGGCAGCGGCGAGGCCCTTGTAAAACTCCGGGACCTGAAACAGAGTATAGGAGCAGACGGCGCTCATAAGCTCCCAGTAGAGGTATTTGGGCTTCGGCTGGTTGCCTGAATATATCTCGTTTATGAGCGATACCTTGTATTCGTTGACCCCGCCGCCTCTGGCCCAGAGGCCGATGATAGTGGAGCGGAAAAACTCGTCGACTTCAGCCGCGAGATAGTCTCCGCCGGCCGCCTTATAGAAGACCTCGGTGTTGTTGAGATATATTTTGTGCATCTGGGCCGCAGAAAGCATGTTTTACACCTCGTTATAATAATAAACGCAATCTTGATACATATTATATATGGTTTTCGGCGCAGTGCAAACATAAGGCGGAGATAAAAATTTTTTTTGTAAAGGTAGTTGACAAGGTGGGGATAAGGTGGTATATTAACTGAGCGCCCTGCGGAAGGGGGCGCGTGAGAGAGAAGGGCTTGGCTGGAAGTCAAGGTTTAAGGGAAGAAAGAGGCTTGACAAGGCCGGAGCTCTGTGGTAATATAAAAGTCCTCGCTATGGCGCGCAGGGAGCACGGACCGTTGACACAGCGGGCTTAAGGGAACTTAAGCGAGTGCGGTGCCGCTGGGAGCTGAGGGAGTGTACCTTGTAAATTAAACAATGTAAGCCAAAAAGCGCACCGGAAAAGGGCTCTTTGGCGCTGAAGAAGCGCGAAAGACTTTGAGTTAAGAGCAGCTTGGACAAAGCGCTCGGTGAAAATGATTTTACCCGCGGAAGCGGTAAGATACCATTTTACCAGAGAGTTTGATCCTGGCTCAGGATGAACGCTGGCGGCGTGCCTAACACATGCAAGTCGAACGGGAATACATTGGTAGCAATACTGGTGTATTCTAGTGGCGGACGGGTGAGTAACGCGTGAGCAACCTACCTCTCAGTGGGGGATAACAGCTGGAAACGGCTGCTAATACCGCATAAAGTACTTTAGGGGCATCCCTTAGGTACCAAAGATTTTATCGCTGAGAGATGGGCTCGCGTCTGATTAGCTAGTTGGTAGGGTAACGGCCTACCAAGGCGACGATCAGTAGCCGGGCTGAGAGGTTGACCGGCCACATTGGGACTGAGACACGGCCCAGACTCCTACGGGAGGCAGCAGTGGGGAATATTGGGCAATGGGGGAAACCCTGACCCAGCAACGCCGCGTGAAGGAAGAAGGCCTTCGGGTTGTA
>Ga0134097_1000830_pt1 | contig 27191 bp, 23 predicted proteins | sample 8_3taG_FD_94450 | JGI IMG/M metagenome (GOLD analysis project Ga0134097, IMG submission 94450) | Switchgrass degrading microbial communities from high solid loading bioreactors in New Hampshire, USA - 8_30_10_142_A2 metaG | ecosystem: Engineered > Bioreactor > Semi-continuous > Anaerobic >... | reverse complement strand
CCTTGCTGAGGTTGGTGCCGACTTAGTTGCGGCCGGCCCCCTCGCCGAGGAAGAGTTGCTCCGCGATGTCGCTGTTGGTCAGCCCTTCGACCATGAGCGCCAGGATGCGCATTTCCTGCGGCGTCAGCTCGGAAAAGGCCGAGGCTTCCTTGACCTGGGCGGCTTGGCGGACTTCTTCGAGCAGGGCCTTGGTCATCGAAGGGTCGATCAGGGCATCACCGGCGGCGACCGTGCGGATCGCATCGACCAGGTCGGCGCTGCCAACCCGCTTGAGGACATACCCGACCGCACCGGCGCGCACGGCGTCCATCACCAGCTCGTCCTCGGCGTACGACGTCAGCATAATGACTTTGACGCCGGGCATCTCGCTGACGATCTGCTCACAGGCTTCAATGCCGGACAGACCGCCGGGCATGCGAATGTCCATCACGACGATATCGGGCTGGTGCGCCACAGCCTGTCGGACAGCATCCAGGCCGCTTTCGGCCTCGGCGACGACCTGAAAGTCTGGCTGCTGCTCTAGCAGCGCTTTCAGCCCGGCGCGAACAACAGCGTGGTCGTCGGCGATCAGAATTCTCAATGGCGTCACTGGCTTACTCCGGCATGTCGGATGTGTTTCAACGGCATGATCGATGGCGCAGCGAAAACTCCAGACGAGCATCAGGCGCTCGGCCGGGGGCGCGGTCTGGATTACTTTTCGGCGCACTGATTATACAAGGTGACCGGTGAAATTCCACCTATAGCCTGCCGATGGACAGGCCATTCGGCTGATTTCTTTCGATTTTATTGGTAAATATTCGAGCCGCATAGTAAACCGAAAACGAGCAGAGGTCAAATTGGCCGTGACGATGAACAACACTTCCAACCAGACCAATAAACCAGACCGCCATCTGCACATGGTCGATGCGTTGAGCCGGGCGGTAGCCGCTGTCACCAGCGAGCTAAGCCTGCCCCGCACGCTGCAAGCGATCGTCGACATCGCACGCGAGCTAGTCGATGCGCGTTACGCTGCGCTCGGCGTGCCCAACGAAGATGGCACGCTCAAGGCATTCATCACCAGCGGCATTGACTCGGCCACTGCAAGCTCGATCGGCCACGAGCCGCGCGGGCGCGGCCTGCTGGGCGCGATCCTGGAAAGCGACGAGCCGATCCGTCTGGATAACCTGTTGGAAGACCCGCGCTCGGCCGGATTCTGCGCCAACCATCCGATCATGACCCGCTTCCTCGGCGTGCCGATCATCAGCCGGGGCGAGCGGCTGGGCAACCTCTACCTGACCGATCCGCTCGACGGCGAGCCGTTCAGCGAAGACGACGAACGCCTGATCGTGCTGCTCGCCAAGCACGCCGCGATCGCCATCGAGAACGCGCGCCTGTCCGAACAGCTTCAGAAGCTGGCGCAGAGCCGCGAGCGCGACCGGATCGGCATGGAGCTGCACGATGGTGTGATCCAATCGGTCTACGCGGTCGGCATGAAGCTGGAGATCATGCGTGGCCAGTTCCCGATGACGCCCGAACAGGAAAAGCAGTATCAGGGCATCATCGAAGACCTCAACCAGATCATCGAGGACATCCGTCTCTACATCCGCAATCTGCGGACCGCGCGCGACGAGCAGGCCACGTTCGGCCAGCGGCTCGACAACCTGGCGCGTCACTTCAAGGATTTCTCGCAGGTGGATGTGATCCTTGACGTGCCGTCGTCGCTGCGCACGCTCAACGAAAAGCAGCGGCACTCGCTCTCGCAGATCGCACGCGAAGCGCTGTCGAACGTCGCGCGGCACGCCGAAGCGACGCAGGTGAAGGTCAAAGTGCGCGAGGTCGGCAACAACCTCGTCATGACGATCGCCGACAACGGCAAGGGGTTCGACCCGGACAAGATCGACAACCCGAACAGCTTTGGCCTGCGCAACATGGATCAGCGGGCGCGCCGCCTGGGTGGGACGCTTCTGATCGAGAGCAACAGCAACGGCACGACCGTTTCGGTGCAGGTGCCGTTCCGGCCGTAAAGCAGCGACGAACAGCGAAATACAGCAGAAGACAGCAGAAAAGCAGCGGTGTGAGTCTGGCGCTCTCCCGCTGCTTTTCTGCTGCTTTATCGCTGCACTTAGCTGTTTTTGGCTGCTTTTAGCTCAAACAACCCTCTCCGGCGCCACACGCTGCCCCGTTTCCGCCGAGCGCAACATCGCCTCGATGATTGCGACGTCCTGCACAGCTTCGGCGGGCGTGTTGAAATGCGGCTCTCCGCGCCGGATTGCAGCGGCGAACGCGGCCATCTGGTCCTGAATGCCACTCCGCCCGTCGAACTCGATCTGCCGCGTCTGCCCGTCCGCGCCGGTGAGCTCAATCCCGCCGTGGTGCACGCGCAGCGCGCCCGTGTCGCCCACGACGCGCAACGACGCAGGCCACGGCGATCCGCTGGCGTAGGTTACGGCGTAGGTCCCGACCGCGCCATTCTCAAACGCCAGCGCCGCGCTGAGCGTATCCGCTGGGGGAAGGTCCGGCCGGTGCTGCGTCACCACTGCGCTGACCGACGCGATCTCTCCGGCGACCAGGCGCAGCGCCGCGATCTGGTGCACGCCGCCGTCGAGCAGGAAACCGCCCATGAACGAGTTGTCGCGCCGCCAGGGGGTGCCGTAATAGCGGTTCTGGGGACTCATATCGTTGTGCGCCACCCAGTCGACCGTCAGCAGCCGCCCGATCGCACCCTCGGCGATCAGGTCCGCCGCCTGCCGATAGGCCGCCTCGTAACGCCAGTTTTCCGCTACCATCCACACCAGATCGGGATGCGCGGCGTACACGTCCAGCAAATGACGCCCGACCGCAACGCTCGGCGCGGCCGGTTTCTCGCTGATGACGTGTTTTCCGGCGGTTAGCGCACGCTCGATGCCTTCGGGCAGCCGGTGGATCGGCCACACAATGTCCACCGCTTCGATGTCATCGCGCGCCAGCAGCCCGTCGAGATCGTCCGTAACCGTCACCTCGCCGGAGATCAGGCGTGCGGCTTCCGCAGCCGACGATGAGGACGGATCGCGCGTGTAAATCGCCACGATCTCAAACTCGTCTTGCAGAGCGTTCAGGGCGGGGATGTGCGCGTCCCGCGCGAACAGCCCTGTGCCGAGCAGCGCCAACCGGATCGGTCGTTCAGCGGCCATAGTCGTCTCTCCTGTGAGGAAGTGGAAAGCAGGCATCGGGACTAGGGGAACTGCCTATTCCCCACTCCCCATTCCCTATTCCCGCGCTTAAAGAATCCGGCGGATGCGCAGCGCCAAATGCACCGCCAGCCGCGTGTCGGGATTGTCAAGCTCCAGCCCGCTGATCTCGCGGATGCGCTCCATCCGGTAGAGCAGCGTGTTGCGGTGGACGTGCAGGCGCTTGGCGGTGCGCGTCAGATTGCCGTGCTCCTCGAAAAACGCTTCGAGGGTGGTGAGAAATTCGGCGCTGTTCGGGTTGTCGTTCGCCAGCTCGCCGAGCGTCTCGTTATAGAACTTGCTCAGCTCCGGCGACCCGGCCAGCAACGACAGCAGCCGGTACACGCCCATATCCGAGAACGCAAGCGGCGTGGTCAGCCGCCACTGTTGCGCGGTGCGATAGGCGGCGACGGCCTGGTGGAAGCTATCCCGCCACGCAGGCAGATCGACCGCCGGACGGCCCATCCCCACCGCGACCTGTGCGTTATAGCGCTCCATCACGCGGCCCTGCACCGCCAGCGCCAGATCGCGCGCGTTCGCCTCGTCGCCCTCACAGAAGACGATCACCTCGCTGCCGTACGGCTGCACCAGGGCGCCAAAGCCGAGCGCGCTCGCCTGCTCGTTGCACAGCGCCTCGATCTGGCGCGCGGTCGGCTGGTTCTCGCGCATGCCACCGATGTAAAGCGTGCTGTAGACCTGATCCGGCTGGTAGCCGAGGCGCGTCAGGCGGAGCAGCGCCTCGTTTTCGTTGATCATCCCGCCCAGGAACTGCTCAAGGACGTTCCCCTGCACCCGCTTCTGCGCCTCGCGGATCGCCTTCTCTTTCGCCATCTCCAGCGCGCAGACCGCCGCGCCATGCCGCGCAAACGCCACGTCAAACGCATCCACCGACGCGCCTTCCTCGAACACCAGCGACAGGAAACCGCGCCCCATCTTGCCCGCCACAATCGGCGCGACCAGACGGCGAAGCTCCATGCGCGGCAGCGGGATCGCAACCGGATCGGGGCTGGCCTGCGCCACCTCCATCCGGTCGCGGAACAGCGCGGGCAGCGGGCTGACGTCGTACAGGGCATCTTCGATCGCCGGCCACATGGAAGACCCGGTCAACGGACCGGCCGCGGCGAGCGTGTGCAACCGCTTGTCCTGCACGACCACCGTCTTGCCGACCAGGTCCGCCAGCGCCGCCGTCAGCGCTTGCAGGCCACGGTTTTCGGTTGAAAGCTGCAAAAGCTGCTCGCGCACCTCGCGGCCGCGTTCTTCCGGCGCGACAGGGTTGCCGATCAGAAGCTGGCCGACCTGCTTTTCGATGGCGCGCAGTTGGGCGGTGTCTGGCAGGTGCAGCAGGGGGATCTCTCGCTCGTTGGCCGCGTCAATCGCCGGGGTGCCGATCTCGCCCGCCACGGCGATCGCGGCGACTTCCATTTCGCTCAGGTCGTGGATCAAGCTCGCCAGGGTGAGCTTATCGCTGAGCAGGCGCATCGCATCCAGCGAGATCAGCGCCAGCTCGCCGCCCGCCAGGTCGGGGAACGCGGGCGGTCGCGTGTTCAGGACACTCACCCACTTGACGCGGCGCCCCATCCCGGCCTGCCCGGCGACGACCGTCGTGCCGACCGGCAGAGCCATCCGCAGCAAGTCTTGGACGCTGTAGCGTGACTGCTGGTTCACCGCTGCTCCCCTCACACGACTCTATTCGACCCGCTTTAAAGTATGTTACGAACGTTCGCTGTGCGGCCCTGGCGTGGAGCCGGTTTTCCGGTAAGGGCGCGACGTATTGCTCCCGCCGTTAGAAAATCAGGCCAGCCACAGGAAATACAGATTCCGTCCTACCCCCCAACGCCAGAGTTCCCACGCGAAAAGTCCATAACAGCCCTTTAGTAAATCCCCAAATATCGCTCCAACTCCCACGGGCTGACCACCAGCAGATAGTCTTGCCACTCCAGGCGCTTGGCTTCGAGGAAACGCTCGTAGAGGTGCAGGCCGAGCGCTTCGCGCGCCAGCTCGCTCCCCTCGAATTCCTCGAGTGCGATATCCAGCGAGGTCGGTAGGGTGGTCAGGTGGCGACGGCGATTGGAGACCTCGTACAGTTCTTCGTCGGCGGCGGGCGGCAGTGCAAGCTCGTCGCGCATCCCGCGCAACCCGGCTTGCAGCAACACCGCGAACGCCAGATAAGGGTTGCAGCTTGGGTCAGGCGCGCGCATCTCGATCCGCGTGCCGAACTGGTGCCCTTCCGCCAGACGCGGCACGCGCACCAGCGCGCCCCGGTTAAGCTGCGCCCACGTCACGTAAATCGGCGCTTCCTGGCCGGACATCAACCGCCGGTAGCTGTTGACCAGCGGCGCGAGAACCGCGCACATCTCGCGGGCGTGGGCAAGCTGCCCGGCGAGGAAGTGCCGCCCCGCTTCGGACAGGCCGTATTCATCCGAGAGATCGGTGAAGATGTTGTCGCCCGTCTCGCACGAGGCGAGCCACTGGTGGACGTGCATCCCGCTACCCGGGGCGTTCGTTATCGGCTTCGGCATGAAGCTGGCGAAGCGGCCTTCCTGCTGCGCGATAGTGCGCACCGCCGTGCGCGCCGTGACGATCGCGTCTGCCGCTTCCAGCGCATCGAGCGGCGCAAGGTCCAGTTCGTGCTGCCCGCCGCCGACCTCGTGATGGCTCGACTCGACCACAATGCCCATCGCCCGCAGCGCATCGCCGACCCGCTTGCGGATCACGCGCGCCGCGCCGTCCGACGCGTCGAAATAGCTCGACTGATCGTCCGGAACGAGCGGGCCCTCTCCCGGCGGATCGCGGAAAATGTAATATTCCAGCTCCGGCGCGACCCGATAGCGCACGCCCTGCTCGGCGGCCGCCTCGACCGCACGCCGCAGCGCCCCGCGCGGATCTCCGGCGAAGGGCTGGGCGTTCGGCGTGTAGACATCGCAGAAGACGCGCGCCGTTCGCCCCACGTCCGGCCGGTGCGGCTCCCAGGGCACGATCGCCAGCGTGCCGAGGTCCGGCAGCAGGTACATATCGGACTCGGCAACCCGCGCGAAGCTCTCCACTGCCGAGCCGTCGAACCACACGCCCGACTCAACCGCTGCGGGCAGCACGTCTATGTCGATGGCGACCGACTTGACGATACCCATCACATCGGTGAACTGAAGCTCGATGGTGCGGACGCCGCGCTGCTGCAGATCCGCGCGGGCTTCTTCGGCGGACGTGTACTTGGGAAGGGACTCTTCGAGCATGCTCTCCATCCAGCCACCGGACGATCGGCCCGGCATTCGCTATGCATTATAACCAATGATTCGGCGGCGGGGGCGCGCCCGGCCTTTCAGCTAGAGCCTACCGGACGAGCGGGCGCGCGCCAATTCTTTAGTGCGAATTGCCGAAACATCGCCCTTTCCATCGGGCAAACACGCCACCCCAATCCGCGACGCCTGACCGGCGTTTGATCAACGGCATACCCGCGCCGCACGCAAAGAACAACTTTCGTGCTAAGATTACCAATAAGGCGCTATGAGTCATGCTCGCCTGCGGATCAGCTCCCGGCGGGCTGTTTCCAATTAGTTTGAGTGAGGACATCCGACTATGAATCGCTTGGTACGCTGGCTCACCATATTAACTGTCACGGTGGCCGCACTGGGCGTGGCTGTCGTTGACACGCCGCCCACGGCGTCGGCCCAGGGTATTTGGACTGTGCAGGTCTGGAATAATCGCGATTTTTCCGGGGCGCCGGTCTGGACCGGGACAACTGGCGCGATCAACTTCACCTGGGGCAGTGGCCCGCCCGTCATTAACGGCGTCACCACGACCGGCCTGACCGACAATTTCTCGGTGCGCTTCACCACCGGCGCATTCTTCACCGCCGGAACCTACCGCTTCACCGTGACGGTGGACGACGGCGCACGGCTGTACGTGGATGGCGCGCTGCTGATCAACGACTGGCGCGAGGCGGCGCAGCGCACGCTGCAGGCCGAGCACACCTTCGCCACAGATGGGACGCACACCATCATCGTCGAAATGTTCGACGCGCAGTACGACGCGGCGATCCACGCCAACTGGGCGCTCACGACGGGCGGTGGTGGCACGGTTCCACCCCCAGGCACCGGCGGCACGAGCCTGTGGTTCGCCGATTACTTCAACGGCCCGGATCTGGCTGGCCCGGTCCTGTTCTCGACCTCGTACCCCGCCAGCGGGCTGAACCTCAACTGGGGCATGGCCGCGCCGGGCGGGCCGGTCCCGGCGGATAACTTCTCGGCCCGCTTCATCCGCTATCTGACCGTTCCGAACGACCTGCCCGAAGGCATCTACACCTTCTACGCTTATGCAGACGATGCGTACCGCTTCTATGTCGACGGCACGCTGATCATCGACCGCTGGAATACGCTCGCGACCGAGCTCACCACCGCCGAAGTGACGTTGCTCAACGGTCCGCATACGCTGCGCTTCGAATATCGTGAGGTGTCGCAGAACGCGTACCTGTTCCTAACGTGGACGCCGCCCGCCGCGCAGAACCCAGTTCTCGCGCCGACTGGTGGCTCCGTCCCGCCGTCTGCTGTGCCGCCCGCGGCTCCGACTGGGATCACCGCGACAGTGAACGCCTCGCGCCTGAATGTCCGCTCCGCGCCAACGGTGGGCGACAACGTGCTGACCACCATCGGGCGCGGGCAGTCGTTCCCGGCGACCGGCCGCACCGGCGACAACGCCTGGATTCAGATCACCGTCAACGGGCAAAATGGCTGGTCCTCGGCGCGCTATCTGGCGCTGAGCGGGGACATCAACGCGCTGCCGGTGATCGAGGGACAGGGTGGCGGACCGGCTCCTGCGCCACAGCCGCAGCCGACCGGCGTCCGGGGCGTGGTGCGGACCAACCTGCGCCTGCGTGCGGAGCCATCCACCCGTAGCGCGCAAGTCGGCGGGCTGCCCTTCGGCGAGACGGTGGACATCCTGGGCCGCAGCCAGAACCACGCGTGGTACCAGGTCGCCCGCTCGAACGGTCAAACGGGTTGGGCGTTCGCCACGTGGATTCGCATCACCGAGGGTAGCTTCGACTCGCTGCCATACACCGACGGATCGCGGCCGGTCCAGCCCACGCCGCCCACCACGGGCCTGATCGCGCAGGCATTCGGCAACATGCGCATCCGCAGCGGCCCCGGCACGAACTTCCCACAAATCAGTCTGGCCCAGTGGGGCACGCGCGTCCAGGTGCTTGGCATCAGCCCGGATGGTCAGTGGCTGAAGATCCAGCACGGGGACGTTGTCGGCTGGTCGTCGGCGCCCTGGTTCCGGTTTGTCCAGGGCAGTCTGGCGGAAGTCCCGGTGACCAGCCAGTAAACGCCGCAATCTCGCAAACCCACAACGCTACGCGCCCCGGGACCGGTCGGGGCGCGTGCGTTTTGCGGCCGGGAAACCTCACCCCTTAACCCCCGGCCCCTTTTCCCCTCTCCGCGCGCGGAGAGGGGCCAGGGGTGAGGTTCTGCGTGCCCGACCTGCCGTGTTACGTTAGGACCGTTGTCGTATCGCGTCACACCGAATGGATCGGTATACTCAACATAGGGCAATTAGTGGTTAGTCAGAAGCGATACTCCGGTGGCGCGTTGGTTTTCGCTGACAGCTAACGGCTAATCGCTATCCGCTTATGTAATGGTGTGCTGTTCGGCATGACGGCCTTACATCCTCTGAACCAGCCCCAGCAGATCGCCAGCGCGGCGGAACAGTTCGTGCGCGCGCTGACGCGGCTGTTTCCCAACGGGACATTCGAGCAGTTCTTCCACGCCGATACGGTCCGCCATGCCTATTGGATCGCGCTCCAGCAGGCGATCGAGCAATATTCCGCGCGGGAAGACGCCACGCTGCTCAAGAACGGCGGCGGAAAAGCGGCGCTGCTGGAGCGGCCCGCCGTCGCCAACGAGCTACTCAAGCTGTTCCTGCCGGGCCAGCAGCCGGACTACGACCTCGTGGCGGACGAGTGGGCCGCCGCGCTCAGCCGCACCACCCCAGACCGCGCCGACCTCGTCATCCAGGCGCGGACGCTGTTTGGGCTGATCGTGGACGCGGTCGATCGGTCGCCGGAGCTGCGCCTGGTGCTCCGCCAGGTGGGGCAGGCGCGCCCATCCGGCGCGCTCGAAACCGGCGGCGCGGACCTCGACCGGCTGCTCGACGCGGCGCTCGCCGAAGGGCCCGGCGCGCTGCATCGTCAGGTCCGGCACCTGCTGGCGCTGTCCGCCGAGCGCAAAGACGCCGCCAAACTGGATCGCACCGCCGACTTGTTCGCCCTGGCGCAGATCGCCGGAGAGCTAAGCGCGGACGAGCTGCGCGCCGCGTGGAACGGCCTCGCGCGCCTGCGAGATGCGTCCGCCCGCGTGCGCCTGACCGCCCAGTTCGCGCCACACATGGCCCGCGCCGGTGAGAAGACCGATCCGCTGGACCTCGTTCGCCGCGCCATCGAGCAGGCGACTCCCCCGATTTCCCCGGCCGAGCGTGTCGACGCGCTGCTGGAAGTGCTGCCGCACCTCACCGCCAGCGAGCCGGGCGTCTTGCTGCCCTCTCTGCAACAGCGGGTGCTTGACGCCGCGAGCGCGATCCAGGACCCGGCGTCGCGGGTGCGCGCTCTCAGCGCGATCATCGAGAAGCTGGCGCCGGAAGTGCAGCACGAAGCGGTCGCACAGGCGTTTGACGCGGCGTCGAGCATCCCCAGCGGGTTTGCCCGCGCCACTGCACTGAGCGATCTGCCGCCACATCTCCCGCCCGAATTCCATAGTCGCCTGCTGGCGCTCGCCCGCGCGCTGGACACGCCCGACGCCCGCGCCTACTTGCTGACGCGGATGCTGGCGTTCCTGCCGGTGGAGCAGCAACAGCCGGTCCTCAACGAAACGCTCGACACCATCGCGGCGATCAACGGGGATGACGCGCGCGCCCAGGCGTTGATCGCGCTGGCGCAGCCGATCGAAGCGGCGGGGCTGCTGCGCAACAATCCCGACGGCGTGCAACACGCGATCACTGTGACGTTCTCGATCGCCCGGCCAGACGCGCGCGCCCGCGCCTTCGCGGTGCTGGCGCCGTACCTCTCCGCCGAGCTGCTGACCGAAGCGCTCCAGATGCTCAAGAGCATCCACGACGACCGCGACCGCGCGCGAACTCTCGCGCAGCTTGCGCCGCACCTGACGCCCGATTTGAACGTCGCCGCGTACAACACCGCGCAGGAGCTTGGCCCGTCCGAGGCGAGGGCGGCGGCGCTTTCCGCGATCGCGCCGTACCTCTCGGCGGCGTCGCGGGCCAGGGCGCTCGCCGATGCGTTGGCTGCGGCGCTGGCAATCGAGGAGCGTTACGAGCGCGCGACGGCCCTGGTAGACCTTGCGCCGCACCTGCCCGACGCGTTGCGCGTCCGCGCGCTGAATGAAGCGCTCAACGCAGCGCGCTCGATCACCAACGAGGACGAGCGCGGCCGGGCGCTGGTCTTCCTGGCGCCGCACCTGCCCGCCGATCGCCTGCCGGATGCCCTCGCGGACGCTTACACCATCACCGATCCGGTCACGCGGACGCCCGCGCTCAGCGCGCTGATGAGCTTCCTGCCCGCCGAGCCGCGCGAGCGGGTGGCGCTCGACGTGATCCAGACCGCGCGCGAGATGGACTCCCCGCGCCGCACGGCGTCGATCCTGGCGGCGATTGCGCCCGCGCTGCCGGAGAGTGCGCTCGACACGGCGATTGAGGTCGCGCTGGCGATTGCGTCCCCTTACGACCGGCTGCACGTCCTGACCGCGCTGCTGCCGCGCCGTCCGGAGCAGCTACGCGACGCCGCGCTGGTTGCCGCGCGGGCCGTGCCGAGCGCCGTGGAACGCGTAAACGCGCTGCTGGAGCTGGTTCCCTACCACCGTCCTGCCCTGCGCGACGCGCTGCTCGACGAGGCGCTGGACGCGGCCATTCAACTCTCCGACAGCTACGACCGGGCAAGCGCGCTGGCGACGATCGCGCCCGCGATTGACGTGCAGGGCTACGTGCAGGATCGACAGCAGGATGCGCTCGTGCTGGCGTTGGATGCGGCGCTCGCGGTCGAGCAGCCGGTCACGCGCGCGCAGTGCCTCAGCCGCGTCGCCGAGGCAATCGCCACCCGGCTGACCCCGGCGCAGTCGTATACGTTGTGGCGCCACGCGATCGGCGCCATCCGCGCGCAGCCTTTCGCGGCAACACGGCGCGATCTGGCCGCGCTCAGCCCCTTGATCGGGCACATGGGCGGCGCCAGCGCGCTCGCCGAGATTGCGGCGGCGCTTCAGCAGGCGGGCAGCCAGGATTAACCGGTACGTGTCAGATCAGCGGGTAGAACCAGAACAACGCCACCTCGCGCCGTGCGAGGTCATCGTTGGAGTAGTGTGCGGTGCGGATTCCCTCAAGCGTGCAGCCCATCGCGGCGTAGAATTTGCACGCGGGCACGTTGTTGGTCTGCGTCTCGAAGACCAGCCCGCGATAGCCCTGGTAGCGCGCCCACTCTGCGGCGCGGGTAAACAGCTCTCGCCCCAGGCCGCGCCCACGCACGTCGCAATCGAGCATCAGGTTCCACACCCAGGCGGTGTTATTCCATTCTTCGGGGACCATATCCAGTACGCCGACCAGCCGCCCGTCCTGCTCTGCGACGAGGTGCAGGCCGTCGCCGCGCCGCAGGCGTCCGAGGATGTTGCGCTGCTCGGTCGCGTCGAAATCATACGCGCGCCCCTTGTCGAACGGCCGCTCCAGCGGGCGCTCGACCAGCCGCCACCCGACTTCGATCCCCGTGCCGGTGCGCTCCACGTCGAGCACCGTTGCGCTGGTAAAACCGGGGCGAATCTCCGCCAGCCGGGGAATGTCCGCCTCGGTCATCGGGCGAATCGTCGGGGCAAAGGGGGAGCGGGTCGGTTTCATGAGGCGAGCCACCTCCTGATGAGAAGCATGAAATCGCCGCAATTGTACGGCGCAGCGGCGGATTTTCAAGGCATGCACGCCGGACGCCCGCAGGAGCCGCCATGCGCGACGCAGTAGACCGGGGCGCCGCCCCGTGGACCACGCGGCTGAGCTTCGCGGCGCTGCTGGTGGCGTTTTCGGAGCTCGTCGTCTGGCAGCAGCCCGCCGAGTACGCCGCGCTGCGGATTCTCGGTTCCCTCGTGGTGTACGGGGCGCTGGCAGTGATCGCGCTCGATCTGGTCGTCCGCCTGCGCGCGTCCGACGTGGCGAGCCTGCTGATGATCGCGGGCGCATACGGGCTGGCGAACGGCACGCTGATCAGCCAGGTCGCCACGCGCGATCTGCCGGTCAGCCTGCTGGCGCGACCACTCGGCGCGCAACCGCTGGCGTTTCTCGGCGCGCTGGGCGCGTTCCGGCTGCTGCTTTCCGGGCGCGGTGCGAGTCCGCTGCACCTGCTCGTCGCGGCAGTCGCCGGGCTGGCATGGGGCGTGTGGACCCGTTGGGCGCCAGGCGCGTCGGACGGCACGATCGCGCTCGTTTCCGCCGAAACGGCGCTCGTCGCGACCGGCGGCGCGCTGGCTGTGTGCTTGCTGCTCGCCTACCTCGCAGCGCGGGAGCCGGTCACGCGTGCAGACGGCTGGCTGCTGACCCCGGTCGAGTGGATCGGCTCGGCGGCTGTGCTGGTCGCAGCGCTGGCGATCGGGCTGTCGCGAAACGAGATCGGCGGAATGGGTGCGGGCATTGTTTTGACGCTGGTCGCTTATCTGCTCGGCACGCTGTTCGCCACGCGGAATCTGCGCAGCGCTCGCTCGCCGCTGGACGCAATCGCGCCGCCACACGCACCCAACGCGATCGCATGGCTGGCGATGATCGCGCTCTTTCTCGCCGCCGGGTGGATCGGCTATGCGCTGCCCGGCAGCGGCGATCATTCGACGCAGGGCGATCTGCTGATTGGGCTGCTGACCGCGTTCGGCGTGCTGTGGCTGCCGGTTGTCTCGGCGCTGGTGGGCGTGCGCGCGTTCGTCCAACTGGCGCGGGAGCAGGCGTAACTCGTTCGGCCGGAAGGGCGCTTCCGGAACCATAGGGTTTATATGCGATGGATGAGAAACAACGGCAGCGGTATCTGGCAGACGTAGATCGCGTGCTCCAGGAAGTGCGCGAGGAACTGGCGCTGGCTCAGGACGACAACGACGAGCTTCGGGCGCTTCATCTGCTGCTTCAGGTGATGCGCGCCATCCATGAGGACATCGGCGTCCACACGCTGATCAAGCTGATTCTCGACGGCGCCCTGGCCTTCGCCGAGGCGGAGCGCGCGTTTATTCTGCTGCTTTCGCCGGATGGGGAGCCGCGTTTGAAGATGGGACGCAACAGCGCGGGCGAATATCTGCGGGCGCGAGATTGCACGCTGTCGTCGCGCGTGGTGCAGACCGCGCTGCTCCGCCACCGCCCGATCATCCTGCCGGACGCGCAAGGCGACGTGCCGTACAGCAAGTGGGACAGCATCGTGAAGCTCAAAGTGCGGACGGTGATCGCGGCCCCGCTACGGGTGCGCGATCAGGCGATCGGACTGCTGTATGTAGACAGCCGCCGCCCGCTGCTGCGCTACAGCCCGCATCACCTCAGCGTGATGACGGCGCTGGCGGACCAGGCAGCCCAGGCGCTCGCCCGCGCGCAGAAGTTCGACACGTATCAGGGGTAATAAGCGTTACAGCTCCCCCCGCTGCCGCAGTTCCTCAGTGCACGCGGGGCAATAGCCGGTGAAGCAGGCGCACGCGCTCGTCACGCTGACGCCCTTGCGGCGGACCAGCTCGCTCACCATGCGGTTGAGCAGGTCCGCGTGGATTAGCGTGCGTGAGCCGCAGCGGATGCACGTCAGGTAATGCTGCTCTGGCCCTTCGGACAGGCGAAACACCTCGCGGCGGTGGTCCGGCTCGACGTAGCGATGCTCGATGATGTCCAGGTCCGCAAACAGGTTGAGCGTGCGATACACCGTCGCCAGACTGATGCTCGCGTCCTGGTCGTGCGCAAGCTGGTAAATCTCTTCGGCGTCGAGGTAGGCCGTCTGCCCGGCGAGCACCTGCAACAGCAGCGTGCGCTGCGGTGTCACTTTGAAACCTCGCTCTCGCAGCAGCGCCTCGGCTTCGTCGATTAAGGTTGGCATGGCGGCCCTATCTCCTCACTCTTCCCGCCGCCATTATACCGAATCGCCGAGCAGGTTTGCGACCGCATCCAGCGTGGGCGGGATGGTGAACATCTTGTTGGCGTAGGTGGAGGTGACGCCCGCCAGCGTTCCAGCGTGATACTTGATCACCGCATCCGGATCTTTGAGCAGATGCCCGGTCAGCACGGCAACCACCTCGTCGCCCGGCGCGATCGTGCCTTCGTCCACCAGCCGGCGGATGCCCGCCACCGTCGCCGCCGACGCGGGCTCGCAGCCGATCCCCGCCGCGTCAATTTGCGCTTTCGCGTCGAGAATCGCCTGGTCGCTGACCTCAGTCACCACGCCGTCCGTCCATTCCAGCGCGCGGATCGCCTTCGGATAATTCGCCGGGTTGCCGATGCGGATCGCGGTCGCCAGCGTCTCGGCGCGGACGTCGTGGCGCGTCTGCCAGCCCTCGCGATAGCTGCGGTAAAGGGGGTTCGCACCCTCAGCCTGGACAATCGCCAGCCGGGGTAGCCGGTCGATCAGGCCGAGCGCGTGCAATTCGTGCAACGCCTTGCCAAACGCCGAGCTGTTGCCGAGGTTGCCGCCCGGCACGACGATCCAGTCCGGAACCTGCCACCTGCGCTGGTGCAGCAGCTCAATCATGATTGTCTTCTGCCCTTCGAGGCGGAAGGGATTGACCGAGTTCAGCAGGTAGATTGGCAGTTCGTCTGCTGCTTGACGCACCAGATCGAGCGTGTCGTCGAAATCGCCCTCGACCTGCACGCTCGTCGCGCCATACGCCAGGCTCTGCGCGACCTTCCCCAGCGCGACATAACCGACCGGGAAAAAGACCAGCGCCTGCAATCCGGCGAGCGCTGCATACGACGCCATCGACGCGGACGTGTTACCAGTCGAAGCGCAGATCACGCTCCGCGCGCCGACGATCCGCGCCTGCGTGACGCCGCCCGTCATGCCGCGATCCTTGAAGCTGCCGGTCGGGTTCTCGCCCTCGTGCTTCAGGGAAAGCCTCGCCACGCCCGCGTAATCCGCCAGCCGCTTTCCGGCCGGGTAGAGCGTGGTGTTCCCCTCGCCGCGCGTGACGACCTGCTCCGCGCGCACGTCCGGGCGGATCAGCTCGCGATAGCGCCACACGCCGGAACGATCGAGCGGATCCCAGCTTGCCAGCCGCTGGTCGAACAACTCCCGCGAGACGACCGGGCGCAGGGCGTCGAGGTCGTGCACCACGTCCAGCAAGCCACCGCACGCGGGGCAGGTGATCTGGTGCGCGTCGAGGGCGTCTTCGCGCCCGCAGTCCATACACTTGAGCAGACTTGGCATCGCTTGGCGTCCTTTGACTTTGGGGAATTCTCCGGCGCGGGGATTGTAGCACGCCGCCGCCGCATGAGAAACCTCTGAGAAAGCGGGACGTGCGCCTCAAACGCTCGTATAATCGAAGCAACCGTCGCCGGGCGAAAGGTTGACTTCCCGGCGAAGCGCCCAAGCATGCAAAGGATACACTCGATGAACCGAACATTTCACCGCCGCCCAGGGCTGATAGCTGCCCTGCTGACGCTGGCGCTGCTCGTCACGCTGCTGGCCGCACCGGTCGCCGCACAAGATGGCGGCCATCACCCGCGCCGCCAGGGGGAAGACACGCTCGCGCTGCTTGGCGAAACGATCATCCCGGAGCGCGACCGGATCGACCTGGCGCGCCGTCTGCTCGGCGTGACGGACATCCCGGAGCCGCCCACCACGCCACCGCCGGAGCTTGAATTGGGCGCGGTGCGGACCTTCTGGGTCGACAACCTCGACAACGATTACGAGTTCCAGGTCGATGCGGAGCTGATCTACAAGACCGATCACATCTACGTCTTCTACGAGGTCGGGCAGGCCGCCGACTGGGAAGCGATCAAGCGCTCGACCGACGTGTTTGAGGAAACCATCCGTCCGCGCGTGCACGAGGTCTTCGGGGAAGAATGGTCCCCCGGCATCGACGGCGATCCGCACCTCGTCATCCTGCACGCGCGCAACATGGGGAACTGGGTCGCCGCTTACTACGCCAGCTCCAGCCAGTATCCGACCGAAGCCGTGGCGACCTCGAACGAGGCCGAGATGTTCTTCGTCAACCTCGACACGATGAGCTGGGCGATTGGCACGCCGGACTACGAGAGCGTGCTGGCGCACGAGTTTCAGCACATGGTCCACTGGTATATTGACCAGAACGAGGAATCGTGGCTGAACGAGGGCGCGTCCGAGCTGGCGGCGATGATCGCGGGCTATGGCCCCAGCGGCTTCGCGCGGGCGTACCTGCAAAACCCGGCGCTCCAGCTTAACACCTGGCCGGAAGAAGATGATCGCGGGGCGCACTACGGGGCGGCGTTCATGTTCCTGGCGTATTTCTACAACCGCTACGGCGAGGAAGCGACCACCGCGCTGATCCGCAGCCCGCAAAACGGGCTGGCCGGGGTCGAACTTGCGCTCGAAGCGATTGAAGCGACCGATCCGAGCACTGGCGAGCCGGTAACGCTGGTCGATCTGTTCGGCGATTGGGTGGTAGCGAACCTGTTGCTCGATCCGTCGATCGGCGATGGCCGCTACGCCTACTCGCTGGAACCGATGCAGAATCTTTACCCGGCTAACCTGACAGGTGAGCTTTCGCCCACGACCGGACCGCAGGCGCTTGAGGTACCGCAGTGGGGCGCGCAGGCCCTGCTGTTCCCCCGCGAAAACGAGGCGCGCACCTATCGCCTGAGCTTTGAAGGCAGCGATACGGTGTCGATCGTGCCAGTGGATGCGCACAGCGGCGAGTTTATGTGGTGGTCCAACCGCTCGGACGAGAGCGACACGCGCCTGACGCGCGCGTTCGACCTGACCGGCGTCGAAACGGCAACGCTCAGGTTCTGGACGTGGTATCACATCGAGGATGGGTGGGACTACGCTTACGTGACCGTCTCGACCGACGGGGAACGCTGGACGCCGCTCGAAAGCGCGCGCATGTCCACCGACGACCCGCACAGCAACGCCTATGGGCCGGGCTACACCGGGCAGAGCGGCGGCTGGGTCGAGGAGTCAATCGACCTGACGCCTTACGCCGGGCAGGAGATCATGGTGCGCTTTGAGTACATCACCGACGATGCCGTGACACAGCCGGGGCTGATCCTGGACGACATCAGCGTGCCGGAGATCGGCTATTTCGAAGACTTTGAGAGCAGTGATGGCGGCTGGCAGAGCGAGGGCTGGCTGCGAATGAACAACCATCTGCCGCAAGACTTCCTGGTGCAGCTTATCCAGCCCGCGAATGAAGAGGCCCCGGTGACGCGGCTGCTCGGCCCCGGCGAGCGTTCGGGGGAATGGACCATCACCACGAGCGGCGCGGCGGGCGACACCGTGCTGGTCGTCTCCGGACTGGCTCCGGTCACGACCGAACCGGCTCGCTTCACGCTGGAGTTGGTCGCGGAATAAAGCGCCTATGCGGCGCCTCTGGTCGTTGTTTCGAGCGGGCGGAGCAGGCTTCGCCCGCTTTTGATTCTTCGGGCAATCGTCGGGGCAACAAACGCGCCCGCTAGCGTCCCGTCCGTGAGTCAGGGGGCAGGGTGGGCGTTCCGGAGAGCGTCACACCGGTCATTTGCGTAAACTGCGCTTCCAGTTCCCTGCGCTTCGCTTCACCCGCTGCCTTGCCAGCTTCCACCGCATTGCGGTAGCGCGCCCGCAATCCGGCGCGCATCGCATCGCCCGACTCGGGGGTGAACAGCAGCCCGAGCAGCGTGCCGATCACGCCGCCGCTCAGCACCCCGCCCGCGAATTTCGCCAATCGACCCATCTCTGCTCCGCTCTCTGCTGGTGATCTCCCAACCTATCCGCAATTATAGCAGGGCGGGGCGCATTTCGACGGGCGATCGCTTGACAAGCCGCCCATCCCGCTCTAGGCTCGTGGCAAATACTCGCCAATCTCATGCTTTCGGAGCGCACGACCCATGACCGATCCCCGGCTTGATACGATGCAGCGCCTGATTGAGCAGGCCGACCTGGACGCGATCGCGCTGATCCCCGGTGCGAACTTGCAATACCTCACCGGCGTCGAGTTTCACCTGATGGAGCGACCGCTCGTCGCTTTTTTCCTGCCGGATCGCGACCCGGTGGCAGTCGTCCCGGCGCTGGAACAGGATCGCCTGCTGAACTCCGGCCTGCCGTTTAAGCTGTTTCCCTGGTCAGACTCCGACGGCTATCAGGGCGCGTTCGAGGCCGCGGCGGACGAGCTGCGCCTCGATGGGAAGCGCATCGGCGTGGAAGAACTGCGAATGCGCATGCTGGAGTCAGAGTTGATCCGCCGCCACATCCCGGACGTGCAGCTTGTGCTGGCCGGGAACACACTCGCCGGACTGCGCTTGCGAAAAGATGCGACCGCGATCGCGGCGATCCGCGAGGCGATCGCGATCAGCGAAGACGCCCTGCGCGCGACGATTGAGCAGGTCCGCCCCGGCATGACCGAGCGCGCCATTGCCGGGATCCTGGCGGTCGAGCAGCTCCGGCGCGGCGGGGGAAGCCTGCCCTTCGACACGATCGTGCTGGCCGGTCCGAACAGCGCGCTCCCGCATGGGGAGCCGGGTGATCGCGTCGTGGCTGAGGGCGAGCCGCTGCTGTTCGACTTCGGCACGACCGTGCGTGGCTGGGCATCGGACATCACACGGACGTTCTCGGTAGGCGAGCCGTCCCCGCGCCTGAAAGAAGTCTACGAGGTGGTGCAGGCCGCCAACGCCGCCGGGCGCGCCGCGAGCGGGCCGGGCGTTCCCGCGCAGGAAGTCGATCGCATCACGCGGCAGGTGATCGAGTCTGCCGGGTTCGGGAAATACTTTACGCACCGCACCGGCCACGGCCTCGGCCTGGAAGCGCACGAGGGGCCGAACATCGTCGAGGGGAACCATCACCCGTTGGAGCCGGGCAACGTCTTCACGATCGAGCCGGGAATCTACATCCCTGGTGAGGTGGGCGTGCGCATCGAGGACAACATGGTGATCACCGAGGACGGCGCCGAAAGCCTGACGACCTTCCCGCGCGACCTGACGATCATCGGGCGCTAGCGGCCGCGCGCCTCGGACTGCCGCCGCGCTTCGATCCCGGCCTTCGCGCGTTCCAGCGCGCCGTACGCCGGTTCCAGGCGGGATTGCAGGTATGCGGCGGCGTTTGCGCTGGGGACTTCGCCGCGACAGTGACGGTCCCACTCGCCACGCGCCTGGGTGATCAGCAGATCGGCATAGTCAAGCTGCTCCAACGTGGCAACCGCCGAATCCTGCTGGCGCTCGCTCTCGCTCAGCGACACCGGATGGTGATCGAAGTTCGGGCGCTCGCATTGCCGCGCGTCTGGCCGGGGATTGCTCTGCGCGTGGAGCATGTTTGCCCACAGCCAGTTTGTTTCCGCTAACAGCGATTCGTGATAGCGCGCCAGCCGCTCGGTCACAGGCAGGGAGTCATCCTTCGCCGCCGAGCGGCCTGCGCCGTCGGTTGCCTCTCCACAGCCTGCCACCAGCGTCGCCAGCAAGATCAGCCCGGCCACGACTTGCCAGCGCCGTGCGCGCGTTATGACGTGTGGCATGGGGCCCCCTCCCGTTCCAGACACTTTGCGCCTAAGTGTACGATATTCGCGAATACCGCGCACGTCCAGATACTATGGTCATGCTTTGGATATTTTTCGACAATTATTGGGAGACAGGCAGCCAGACGGTGAACGTCGTGCCCTCGCCGGGCGTGCTGGTTGCGGAAATCTTGCCGCCGTGCGCCTCGATGATCTCCCGCGCAATCGCCAGCCCTAAGCCGGTTCCACGGCGCGCGGCACTACGCTGGCGGCTCTTGTCGACCTGATAAAAGCGCTCGAAGATGCGGGAGAGTTCGTCGGGAGGAATGCCGACGCCGGTATCCTGCACGGCGACCGCCAGCCCGCCATCTGCCCGCTGCGCACGAAGCGTCACGCTGCCGCCCAGGGGCGTATAACCTAGCGCATTATCGATCAGATTGGTGAACACCTGCGCCAGTCGGTCGCCATCCCCGCTGACAGGCGGCAGTTCGCCGGGAAGCTCGGTCCGCAGCGTGACGCCCTGCTCTTTGGCGCGCACGGCCATGCTGTCGGCCACGCGGCGCACGATCGCGTCGATCTGCACTGGCCGACGCTCCAGCGTGACGCTGCCCGCTTCCAGCCGCGCCAGATCGAGCAGGCTTTCGACCATGCGATGCAGCCGCCCCGTCTCGTCGTGGATGATTTGCGCAGCGCGCCGTGCGGACTCGGGATCGGACGCCACGCCGTCCACAATCGCCTGCGAAAAGCCCTGGATGCTGGTCAGCGGCGTGCGGAGATCGTGGGAGACGTTCGCCAGAAAGTCGCGCTGCGCCTGCTGCGTCGCCGCAACCTTCGCCGCCATGTCGTTGAACGACTCGGCCATCGCGCGGACCTCAGGCGGCCCGCTGACGGGGGCGCGCTGGCTGGTGTCGCCGTCCGCCAGCCGCCGCGCCACCCGGCTGATCTCCTGAAGCGGCCGCGCGACGGAGCGCGAAATCAGCACGGAGAGCGCCAGCGCCGCCAGCAGCGCGACCGCTGCCGCTCGCACCAGCGGCGTGAAGAACGTGTTGCCGAAAGCCTGGAAGACCTGTTGCAGCGAGGGGCGCGGCACCGGCGCGGCGACGGTCACCGCCGGGCCCTGCACGCCCCGGCGCATCAGCATCTGCGAGACGTATATCCACTCGCTGCCGTCCGGGTCGCGAAACCGTCCCTGGGTGATCACCGTGCGCGGCCGCGTGCCCGCCGAAAGCAACACCTCGCGCTCGACCGTGTTCACAATGCTGTTTTGCGGATATCCCCCGGCGGAATCGTAGACCACGCGCTCGTCGGAGGTGAGGATCATCAGGCGCTTGTCCGAGAGCAGTGCTTCTTCGTTCAGGAAGCTGATGATCTCAGCCTGGCGCTGGCCTTCCGGCGTCAGGATCGACACCTCGCCGAGGCTCCGCACGCCAATGTCGAGCAGCGTTGTGGTGAGGTCCTGAACGAGCGGTCCGGTTGGCACCGGGCGCGACCGCAGGAACACGACCAGCATCACACCGACCAGCGTCAGCGTGACCAGCAAGATCACAACATACGACACCAGCAACCGGGAGCGTAAACTCATACGTCAGCCACCACGCTCAAACAGCTCACGTTCAGATCACATTCAGCTTACGCTCCGACTGTAAACATTTTGTTATCTGGCGACAATTCGCTCAGATAGAAGCACACTCCAATCGATCAACGCGGGTTCCGTGCTTACCGGGGAAACCTCACCCCTTAACCCCCGGCCCCTTTTCCTCTCTCCGTTTACGGAGAGGGGCCAGGGGTGAGGGTCTGCTCGCCGCCACGATACGCTCATTACTTTCGAGCGGCTAGCGTCCAGCTTTTGCCTTTCGCTAATCGCTAACCGCTAACTGCTAACCGCTGCACTCACCCCACCGTCAGCTTGTACCCGACGCCCCATACCGTCTCGATCTGTGCGGTGGAGCCGGCGAGCTTATGCCGCAGGTTCGCGACGTGCACATCGACCGTGCGCGTCTGCCCGTCGAAGTCAAAGCCCCACACCAGATCGAGCAGTTTTTCCCGGCTGAGCACGATCTCCTTGTTCTCAGCCAGCGCTAACAGCAGGTCGAACTCTTTGGCGCGCAGATCGACCGGCCGCCCGTCCACCGTCACCAGATGCCGCGCCGGGTCGATCACCAGATTCCCAACCCTCAGCGGTGGGCCGTCTCCGGCGCGGCGCGGACCGGCTCGCCGCAGAATAGCCTTGACGCGCGCAACCAGCTCGCGGGGGTTAAAGGGCTTGGTCATGTAGTCGTCCGCGCCCAGTTCCAGCCCGACGATCTTGTCGATGTCCTCGTCGCGCGCGGTCAGCATCAGGATCGGCAAGTCCGACTCGGCGCGGATCCGCTTGCAGACTTCCCACCCGTCCAGCCCAGGTAGCATCAGGTCGAGCACCATGAGGTCGGGCGGCTGCTCGCGCACGCGTTCCAGCGCCGTGATGCCATCGCCCGCGCTGTCTACACGGAAACCTTCCTGCTCCAGATACAGCCGCGCCAGCTCGATGATGTGCGGCTCGTCGTCTACCAGCAGGATAAGCTCATGCATGGGGGCTTCCTCAGCGATCAGCGATTAGCAATTAGCGGTTAGCGATTGAGTATCTGTCGATATGATGCGATGCGCGCCAGGAAAACCTCACCCCTTAATCCCCAGCCCCTTTTCCCCTCTCCGCACGCGGAGAGGGGCCAGGGGTGAGGTTCTGCGCAGACGCGATCGTTAGCACGTCGTTTTGGCTAACTGCTAACGGCTAACCGCTAACTGCTAACTGCTCACACCTCAACCATCATCGTGTCGTACGCAAAGCGGATCGTGTAGCCCTCGGCGTGCAGCTTACGCTCCAGACGCAGTAGGTCGTCGTAGCTAAGTCCAATTGGCTCCTCGATGTGGCTGAGGATCGTCTGGCGTGGCTGCATCTGGCGGACCATGTCGAGCGTCTGCTCGAACGTCGCTTCGCTATTCAGGACAGGGTGGTCCACCGGGATCATACGCTCCCCGGTGAAGGGGTTGAACTCCACCAGCCCCATCGGAATCACGGCGAGATCGACGTTTCGCACAAACTCCGGCGGCTCCCAACCGAACAACTCGTCTGGCGCGATCAGCACGCGGCGCCCGTCTTCCTCGATCAGAAAGGCGTAGACGTAATCCTGCGCCACGCGAAAGGGGGTGATCTGCGCGCCATTGAGCGTGATCGACTCGCCATCCGCCACTTCGACGATCTGCACGACGCCGAACCGCTGCATGAACTCGAAATGCTCCCACGAGCCGATCCGCGTGCGAAAGTCCGCCGCCACCTGTTGCGGCAGGTAGATCGGGGTGACGGCGTTTTCCATCGGCCAGTGGAACCAATCGCCGTTCATCGTCTCCCACACGCGCCGCCCCATGACGTGATCGGGATGCCAGTGGGAGTAGATCGCCGCGTCGATGCGCGTCACCTGCGAGCGATTGAGTTGATCCTTGATCTCTTCGGGCGTGTCGATCAACAGGTTCGGCCCGTGCACAAACGTGCTCGGACCGGTCCGGCTATACGGAACGCCCCTGGCGCGCGCCTCGACGCACACGGCGCAGGTGCAGCCGGGGCGCGGCGTTGTCACCGCGCCGCCCGAGCCGAGGATTTCGATCCGCATCGCTCCCCTCTTTCGCCCCGATGCACCGGGGCTTGCGCCGCGCCCGCTAGTCTGGCAGCACCGCGATCAGCTCGATCTCGACCAGCGCATCGAGCGGCAGGCTCCGCACCGCAATGGTCGAGCGCGCCGGTGGATTCTCCGGGAAGAACGTGGCGTAGACACTGTTCATCTCGCTAAACGTCGCCATATCCGTCAGGAACACGGTCGTCTTGACGACATGCGCCATATCCGTCCCCGCCGCTTCGAGGATCGCCTGCAGATTCTTGAGCGCCTGGGCGGTCTGCTCAGCGACGGTGTTCCCGGCGAACTGCTTGGTTTGCGGAACGATGCCAGTCTGGCCGGAGACAAACACCATGTTGCCCGCTTTAATCCCCTGCGAGTACGGCCCGATGGCGTCGGGCGCATTCTGGGTCGCAACCACTTCACGCATCATGTAAGTCGCTCCTTTTGGAAATGAGGGCTATTGGACCGGTCAGGCGAGTGCCTGGCCCGGCGTGATGAATTGTACTGAAACGCTCCGCGCTTGGCGAAGCGGCGCCACGCGGCTTACCGCAGCACCGGCCAGCTTTCCGGCCGCGTGAGGTCGTGCCACAGACACGCCATCCCCGCCATGCCCGGCGGCGCGCCTTGCGCGATCAACTCGGCCGGCGTCAGATAGGCGACCTCGATGATCTCGTCCTGATCGGCGCGCAATTCCCCGCCTACCAGGCGGCACTCGAACGCTACCCCGACGCCGTGCACCACATCCCCGTTCGGGTAGGTGTAGCACATGTCCTCGCTGTAGACGCCGATCACGCGCTCCGGCACCACGTCCAGCCCGGTTTCCTCGCGCACCTCGCGGATCGTCGCGGCGGTGGTCGTCTCGCCCAGGTCGCAATACCCGCCCGGCACGTCGAACAGGCTATCGTCGCGACGCTTCGCAGCTAGCACGCGGCCCGCACCGTCTCGCACCACCGCCATAATCCCCGGCAGGATGATCGGCGCGTGCCCGACGTGCGCCCGCAAGATGGGGTAATACTCGGTCAGCGGCGGGCGCGCGTAAACCGGCTCGAGCACGGCCTCATGCGGGGAGCTTTGCGCCGCGCGGACCATCGCCTGATATGCCGGGGGGAACTGCGGCAGCGCTTCATCGACCGGCATCCACTGCACCTGAAGCGTCTCGCCGCCATCCGCATGCAGCGCCCCGCCCACCGGCCGCGCCACGACGCACACCGTCCACTGCTGGACCTGGTCCCCGTTGGGGTAGAGCAGGTTGTAATCGGGATGGCTGAACACGCCGACCAGCCGCTCGATCTGGACGTCCAATCCCGTTTCCTCGCGCACCTCGCGCCGGGCGCACGCCGCGAGGCTTTCGCCCGGTTCCAACGCGCCGCCCGGCACGCTGAGCCAGTCAAAGTCATAGCGCCGCTGGACGAGGATCCGCCCCGCCTCATCGAAAACCAGCGCCGTCGCATACACGAGATAGATCAGTTGAGAGCCCACCTGGGAACGCAGCCAGCGGACATACCCATCCGCCCGGCTGACAAACGGTTCACTCACGGCAAACGACCATCCTTCCAAATCCCTGCATGGGCGAGGATTGTACCGGCTGCACGGGAGCCTGTCACGCCGGGAATGTGCTATAACCCGAATACGGCAAGGCCGCCTCATGCGGCAGGAAGGAAAGGGACATGAATCAGGCAAGCCTGCTCGGACGCCTCATCGCTCTCATCGTGGACGGGATTATCCTCGGCGTGCTCAGCTTTCTGGCGGGGCTCATCCTGGGAGACCGAATCTTTGGGATCGGCGTCGGGTTCATCGTCGGCGTGATCTACAACAGCTATTTCTGGACGCAGAACAACGGCCAGACGCCCGGCAAGAGCCTGATGGGGATCCGCGTGGTGAAGACCAACGGGCAGCCCATCGGCGTCCTCGATGCGGTTATCCGCTACATCGGTTACTACATCAACACGTTCCTGCTGTTCCTCGGCTGGCTGTGGGCGGTGTTCGACAGCCGGAATCAGGGCTTCCACGACAAGCTGGCCGGGACCGTCGTCGTCAACGCCTAGGCGCGATCAAGCCTTGACAGGCCCCTACCGGACTGCTAGAATCCGCACAGTCCATGAGGGCCTGTAGCTCAATTGGGAGAGCGCTACAATCGCACTGTAGAGGTCAAGGGTTCGAATCCCTTCAGGTCCACTCCAAAAGCCCGCCATCCGGCGGGTTTTTGATTCCCCGCAAAAAGCTGGCGTCTGCTGTTCATCATCGACAGGCCAACACAATACCAGCTATGCAATAATTGGATTGCGATAGCTCATTTTCCTTTTCGCCCGGTTCATCGACACGCTGAGACACTGCATCGCAGACGGAGAGCCGATGAGCGAACTCGACAACTACCAGTGGTCAGACTTCTATAACGCCGTTGCCGGACGCGAGCCCCGTGACCTGCTGGTAGCGGCGGTAGAGCGTTTCACACACGAGCCCGCAGCCCGCCCGCGCAAAGCGATCGATCTGGGCTGTGGAGACGGGACCGAGACGGCTTACTTACTGGCGAAGGGCTGGCACGTCCTGGCAATCGACAGCGAACCGGCCGCGTTTCATCACCTGAACGCGAAAGTTCCCCCGCTGGCGCAGGCGTGGCTGCAAACGCAGGTCGCCGAGTTCGAAGACGTGGCGCTCTCCGCCGCCGATCTGATCTACGCCGGGTTCAGCCTGCCATTCTGCCATCCCCGACGCTTTGAGGCGCTGTGGCGCAAGATCGTAGACAACATCACCCCTGGCGGGCGCTTCGCGGGGCACCTCTTCGGCGTCAACGATACCTGGGCGAGCCATCAGGACATGACGTTCTTTTCGCGCGATCAGGCACGCAACCTGTTCTCAGGCTTCGAGATAGAATACTTTCGCGAAGAAGATGAAGACGGCGAGTCGACTATTGGCCCAAAGCACTGGCATGTCTTCTATGTCATCGCGAAGAAGCTATGACCGGACGCCCGCCGTCCCGGCGCGGCTTTCGGAAACTTTGACGTGACAGAGCAAGGAGTGCCCATGCCCCCCACGCCCATCACGCAGCACCGGCTCCACAACCAGCAGATCACACAGCATACGCTCGCCTCGCCTGTCGAGGTGGTGCGCCACCTCGGCGCGCTCCAGGGGCAGGACTATCCGGGCGTGAAGTGGTCGATCGGGCTGCGCGTGCCCGGCTGCACCGACGCGGACGTCGAGCAGGCGCTCGCCAAGCACGCCATCGTGCGGACGTGGCTGCTGCGCGGGACGCTGCACATCGCGGCGGCCGAGGACGTCCGCTGGATGCTGGCGCTCGTCGCGCCCCGCCTGATCGCCGGAAACGCCCGCCGCTACCAGCAGTTAGAACTGGACGAGCCCACACTGATGCGCAGCAACGACATCCTCGCCAGGGCGCTGCAAGACGGGCAAGAGCTGGATCGCCGGGCGCTGCTGGCGCTGCTTGAGGATCACGGCATCTCGACCGAGGGGCAGCGCGGCGTGTACCTGCTGCAGCGTGCCTCGCTCGACGGGCTGATCGGGCAGGGCGTCCAGCGCGGCCAATACGGGATATTTTTTGCGCTTGACAGGCTGCCACCCGCGACGCTCTCCCGCGAGGAAGCCCTGGCCGAGATGGCGCGCCGCTATTTCACCACGCGCGGCCCGGCCACCCTGCAGGATTTTGTGTGGTGGTCGAGCTTAACCACGCCGGACGCGCGCGCCGCGCTCGACAGCGTTCGGGGGGAGCTCAT
>Ga0134097_1000828_pt1 | contig 27226 bp, 27 predicted proteins | sample 8_3taG_FD_94450 | JGI IMG/M metagenome (GOLD analysis project Ga0134097, IMG submission 94450) | Switchgrass degrading microbial communities from high solid loading bioreactors in New Hampshire, USA - 8_30_10_142_A2 metaG | ecosystem: Engineered > Bioreactor > Semi-continuous > Anaerobic >... | reverse complement strand
TTTGTTCGCAAGAAATTTACCAATATTGGTAGTTTTCTCACGCTCAAAATTGGTTGCTTTTATTGTAACATTAACACAGGACTACTTGTCAAAATATTAACTTCTTTATGTATTCATTCAAATGACTGTTAATAAATAAAACAGACGCTTATTATACTATTAAATCTATAAGCGTCTGTTTTTAATTTTATGACTTTCTTATAATTACATTTAACCATTTATCATAACGATCTGGTCTAAAATCGTTCGTTATTTTTAACTCTAGCAATTTAAATCTACTATTTAACAACATATTATTTAATCTTTCTTCATTAAGATCAGTAAAATATCTTCCGTTTCTTTCACCTTCAAAATCTCCATATTTAAATGACATATACATAATACCATTAGGTTTTAAACTTCTGTAACATTTATTTAATACCTCAGGTAATTCATGATAGCGCAAATGTAGTAAAGAGGCACAAGCCCAAATTCCATCAAATTCCTCATCGAAACTAATATCACGTACATCTAGTAGTATTACTTTATTTGTGAGTACATTCTTTGCATGTACAACAAAAGTTTCACTATTATCGATACTCACTACTTCATATTTCTTAGAGAAATATAAACTATCTCTACCAGAACCAAAACCAATATCAAGAATTTTACCTGTTTCAGGTAAATACTGCTCAAACATTGCATACAATTCAGACATATCCACATTCATTGTTGATTCAATAAATTCATTAGCGTATTTATTATAATATTCTTTACACATAATATCTCCTCTTATAATAAATAATCAATATTAAGTAGACCATCAAGGTTTTGATAATATTCTTGTAGGTGTTCATACATCATTGTTTTGATTTTTTGAATGTCTTCTTTAGTTAACTTGTTCCAGAGATGACTATTAAAACCTATTTCTGATAATTCTTTACAATGAAGAATAAATCGTTTACGTTCAAATTTTTCGAAGGAATTACTTAGCATACTTTGTTTTAATGCTAACTTATTATCTAAATACTCATGGGTATATATACAGTTTTCTCTATCAACTCTTAAGTTATGATTTAACCTATCTTTGTAAAATCTTCTATACAATTTTAACACATTATCAATCTTCGCATTACCATTTTTATCGAGATTTTTAATGCGAGAAGAAATACCATCTTGAACGAAAAAGTATAACTCTTTTCTTCTAAGAATTCAAAGAAGTCTTCTTTAATGGTATCTTGACTATGCTCCTTTAGTTTCTTAAGTTTCCTAATTTCTTGTACTCTTTCTGGTTTAAACATCTTAATTGTTTCGCTACCACATTTAAACTCAAGATCAGGAGTAATTTCTTTCTTTCGTAACCAATTATAAACACTACTGTTAGATACAAACAATTCTCTTGCGAGTTCATCCACACTCAAGTAACCTTTATATTTTTCTTCAAAAGTAAATATATCAATTTCTCTAATCGCAATTGGTTCTTCAACTAATCCCTCTAGTATTACCATTTCTTTACTTTTAATGTCTCTACCTAATATATCTCCAAATGGGACGTAATAAGGGTTACTAAAGATGCCGTGAACAGACCATGGTACATTTAGTGCACCATATTGATCAACAACATCAATCACATACAAACATTCTTTACCTTCGCATTTACGTAATCCCCTACCTAATTGTTGGAGATAAAGTACTTTTGACATTGTTGGTCTTGCCATAACCACAATGCTTGTTTGGGGACTATCCCAGCCTTCTGAGATTAACTGGCAAGTACACAAAAATTGTATTTTTTATTATTATAATCATCGATATATTTTTGATAATTCTTAATTTTCGTATGAACAGCCTTAGCACTAATACCATATTTTTGCAGTATTTTTTCCATTCTATTAGCATGATCTGTACTAACACAGAAAATTAATCCTTGTTTATATGGCATTTTACCATTTACGAAGAACTTCTTCAGTACTTTTGCGATTAATTCATTACGGGATTCAACACTAATAGTTTTCTCTAAATCAGCATTAACATATTCTTTACCATTAAACCTAACTTCACTTAAATCGATATTACTTTCTATGCGATAAGCTCTAATGGGCGCAATGATACCTTTTCGCATTGCTTCTTCAAGATTTAATCGCTCACTATACGCGCCAAACACTTCATCTAACTTCTTTCTATCTAACCGCTCTGGAGTAGCGGTTAAACCAATGAGAAACTTAGGGTTAAAGTATTGGATGGTTTTCTTAGTAACTTCAGCTACTGCATGATGAGCTTCATCAACAACAATGTAATCAAAATATTCTTTATCTAAATAATTTACAAATCCATAAGCAGATGCATAAGTGCTTATTACTAATTGATTTGATACTTTATCACCATATGTAATATCAAGATTTATATCACTTAATAAATTTTTAGTTCTTTCTAGCCAGTCTAATTTAATATTATTACTTGGACACATTATTAAAACTCTTAGATTTGGGTTTATAAGGAGATTCTCCTTGATATCTTCTTCGATAATTTTAGATTTTCCTGAAGCTGTAGGAAGGACAACTAAAAATGAAGCATTATCTTCTTCTCTAGCCTTCTTAATATCTTGTAAAGCTACTTCTTGGTGTTCATATAATTTGAATGCTCTTGAAACTTTCACTTCTGTTTTGTCAATAAATCTTTCTTTATCACCTAAAAATAACTATATATCATCATTCATTTTTTGCTTAACTCTTAAGTGATCTGTTGACCATCGAAAGATAACGAAATTAAACTTAACTAAAGAATTTTGTTTTAATAATTGTTGTTTGTATCTATCCACACCGATAAGTTGTGGATGATGATATTTAACTCCATTCTCTTCAATTGCGTACTTTTTATCTTTTGTCTCAATAACATAATCAATTGAAACATTGTTACCAAGAATATCTTGAAAATGATACTCCTTTTCTAAGTACTTATATCCATCATTACCGTATACTTCAATAAAGCACTGCTCAAAGTATTCTTCTAGTGGTGTATTATCCGGATGCGATAGTTTACGTTCAAAACATTTCGAATTATAAGATATATCAATATCATTATCTGTAGATAAAAGCGTATTATATGTGACTAAAGCGATTTCTAAATCTTCATCATTCTCCACATAAAACCGGTAACACTGCTCATATTTAAACATATACTCGTTTTGTTTATTGGTATATTCTGAATAATCAAATATAGGCTCTTTCATTTTACAGATATTGTAATCTATTATTAAACAATTATGGTCTTGTTCAAAAAATAAAGTATACATATCTTTTACTTCATCATAATATTCTACTTTTTCTACAAGTTTGAATCCATTTTGATCTAGAGTAGATACGATATCTTTTGTAAGCATTTATTTATCCCCCTCGGATAATGGACTAAAATAACATTTATTACATTATACCATATATTGGTTCAATTTTTAGTTATCAAGTTAAAGGATAATGTATGTTGCTTGAATATAAAACAAATGGCTCACATTTGACAGTGAGCCATTTGTTATTTTATAAACTATTTAAATCATTTATCAATCTTTGAAGTGTATCTGAAGCATCTCCTAGTAATAAAGATACACCATCTTGTTTGTCATATAAAGGATTATGTACGCCTGAATAACCTGGTTTTAAGTCATAGTTGCATATAATAACATGCTTAGCTTGATCAACATTTAAGATTGGCATACCATAAATTGGTGTGCTTTCTTGTTCTCTTGCTGCAGGATTAATGACATCATTAGCACCTACTACTACGCAACAATCAGCATCTTTAAACTCATCGTTAATAACTTCTAATTCATATAGTTCATCATAGTCTACATTTGCTTCAGCTAAGAGTACATTCATATGACCTGGCATTCTTCCTGCCACGGGATGAATCGCATATTTTACTTCCGTACCATTCTTCTTTAAAATGTCCGCAAGTTGTTTCACTAAGTGTTGAGCTTGAGCCAATGCCATACCATATCCAGGGACAATAATTACTTTCTTAGACTCTTTAAGAATTTGTACTGGTGATACAGTTTTTGTTTCTGAACTAACTTGTTTTTCTTCACTTAATATAGTTATTAATTTTTGGATAGTTTCTTTCGCATCACCAAGTAATAAAGTTACACATTCATTTTTATCGTATAACGGATTATGTACACCTGAATAACCCGGTTTTAAATCATAGTTACAGATAATGACATGTTTAGCCTGATCAACATTAAGGATAGGCATGCCATAAATTGGGGTTCCTTCTTGTTCTCTTGCTGCAGGATTTATGACGTCATTGGCACCAATGACGATACATAAATCTGCGTTCTTAAAATCATCATTGATTGCCTCGAGTTCATAGAGTTCATCATATTCCACATTTGCTTCTGCGAGTAACACATTCATATGGCCAGGCATTCTTCCTGCAACTGGATGAATCGCAAATCTTACAGTTGCGCCATTATCTCTTAGTTTATCTGCGAGTTGTTTTACTAAGAATTGTGCTTGACTTAGTGCCATACCATATCCAGGAACAATAATCACATTTTTAGCGTCCTTGATGATATTATGAATATTTTCTTCTTTCTTATCTTCAACTACTTCTTGTTTCCTACCAATTTCGGAGATTAATTTACTTATCGAGTCTTTGGCATCACCTAATACTAATGTGACTCCTGAAGATTTATCATATAGGGGGTTATGAACACCCGCATATCCTGGTTTTAAATCATAGTTACAGATAATAACATGTTTAGCTTGATCAACATTTAAGATTGGCATACCATAAATCGGTGTACCTTCAGCTTCTCTAGCTGCAGGATTTATGACGTCATTTGCGCCAATGACAATACAAAGATCCGTATCTTGGAAATCGTCATTAATTGCTTCTAGTTCATAAAGTTCGTCATACTCAACATTTGCTTCAGCTAGGAGTACATTCATATGACCTGGCATCCGTCCTGCGACTGGATGAATCGCAAATCTTACATTTGCACCATTTTCTCTTAACTTATCTGCAAGTTGTTTAACCAAATGTTGAGCTTGCGATAATGCCATACCGTAGCCAGGGACGATTATAACACTCTTAGCGTTATTTAGCACTTCATTTAAGTTAGTTTCTTGTTTCTCTACCTCTTGTTCCGGTTGTTTTTGTGGAGTCTCAACTTTTGATGAAGGAGCCACACTTGTATTACCTAAGAGAATATCAATTAAACTACGATTCATCGCTCGACACATGATTTGGGTTAATAATAATCCACTTGCACCGACAATACCACCTGCAGCTACAAGAAGGATATCATTAACTGCCATACCTGCGATAGAACCTGCCACACCACTAAAAGAGTTAAGTAGTGAGATGGTTATAGGCATGTCTGCCCCACCAACACGAATCGCAAATGCTACACCAAAGAAACTACTTAATAATAGTATAACTAACGTAATTATTAACATTGGTGTGAAATCTAAATCTAGTACTATACCCAAAACACTTAATACTAAGATTAACACTAAAGTCGCTATATTTATTAATTGATGGTTTTTCCATTTAATAGGTTTTCCATCAATAAATTTAGCTAATTTACCTGCTGCTATTAAACTACCAGTAAAGGTTAAAGCTCCCACAATCAATGCTAGTACAGCGGTAATTAACTCAAACTTAGTAATATCAGGGACAAATATCGTACAAGCACCAACAATTGCACTGGCAGCTCCACCAAATCCATTTAGTAATGCGACCATTTCGGGCATTTGAATCATTTTAACTCTTTTCGCTAAATAGGTACCGATAATTGTACCAATTAGAAGCATCACTAAACAGATTATTAAAATGGTAGTTGCACTAATAATATCAAATCTGATTAAAGTAATAATAATCGCTAATGCTGTGGCTATAGCGCTTAAGCGGTTACCAAGTACAGCAGTTTTAACTTTACTCATGAGGGATATTCCAACTAAGATTAAAACTGCTAATATAGCACATACAACGTAATATACTATATCATTTTGTAAGAAATCAATCATGTTTATCACTCACTTTTTTGTGGAACATTTTCAACATCCTATCTGTTACAGCAAACCCACCAGCGACATTGATCATCGCTAAGATTACTGCGAGTCCACCAAAGATAATTGATACAGTTTTGCTTAAATCTTTAAATAAGACTGCTAAGGTAACTAGTGCCCCTAGTACTGTTAAACCACTTAAGGCGTTCATACCTGACATTAGTGGCGTATGAAGTAAACTAGGTACTTGTTTAATTATTAAATATCCTAGGATTGTTGAGATGATGAATATACAGATGATGATTAGTGGATTCATGCTTTCCTCCTAACATTTTTATATATACAGAAACAAGGCGACATTTCTGTCGCCATTATTTTTCATTTATATATTAAATTAATCCCATTGCCTCTTTCGTTCCTGTATGAACTATCTCCCCATTATAAGTCACTAATATTGATGATGTAATTTCATCATTTAAGTCAAGATTAATCTTATTATCTTTCATTAAATACTTAACTAAGTTATACATATTTTGCGCAAACATCCATGTTGAACTTGTTGGTAAGTGACCTGGAATGTTCTTAATACCATTGATGATAACACCATGTTTGACTTCGACTTTTCCTGGAGGAGTGATTTCACAGTTACCGCCTTGATCGATTGAAATATCGACGATTACTGAACCTTGTTTCATTTCTTTTACCATATCTTCTGTGATGAGAATTGGTGCCATTTTACCAGGAACAAGTGCACTTAAGAAGACAATATCCATATCTTTTAGATAAGGCCGTAAACTTTCACGTTCTTTAATTAACCAATCTTTAGGTAGGTGTTTTGCGTAACCACCTTCACCAATTGCAATTTCACTTGGAACACCTGTGTCAATGATTTTTGCGCCTAAACTCTTAGCTTGTTCACAAGCATCAGGACGAATATCAGTTGCATAGACAACTGCGCCTAAACGTTTTGCGGTTGCGATTGCTTGTAAACCTGCAACCCCTGCGCCTATAACTAATACATTAGCGGGTTTAATCATACCTACCGCACTAAAGATTTGCGGTACAAACTTAGCGAGAGCGTCAGCAGCCATGAGCATACCTTTATAACCAGCGCATGTACTCATTGATGTTAAGGCATCCATGCTTTGAGCCCGTGATATTCTCGGTATACCATCTAATGTTAGACCAATTACACCAACTTGTGCCATTTTCTTAACCATCTCATGGTTTGCGGGTGATGCTGGATGTAAGAAGGTTATTAAGTATTGCCCTTTATGCATCATATCTAATTCGTGCATGTTCTTTTCTTTGTTAAATTGTGGTTCTTTAACTTTTAGGATTAAATCTGCTTTATCATAGAGTTCCTTAACATCATCAATAATCGTAGCGCCAGCTTCAACATATTCTTCGTCTTGATAGAATGCGCCTTCACCAGCTCCACGCTCTACTAATACTGTAGCACCTTCTGAAACGAACTTTTTAACTGTTTCAGGTATGGCAGCTACCCGATGTTCACCTTCCATAATTTCCTTAGGTATTCCGATTATCATTTTAATCCTCCGTTACACTACTATATTTCAAGTTTTTTATACTTGATACCCACTTAATATTCTACAATAGAAAGCGCTTTATTTCTAGAGTATTTAAAGAAAATCGTAAAATTTTCACAAGAAACATATGAATTATAACCATGGTGACAACCACTCTAAAGTTTTATCCCATAATTTCTTTTCTATTTCTTCATCATAAGATAATTTTGAAGATTTTCTTACTCTCTTATGATAGAAATATTCACCTGTGATATTACTTACTTCATCAGCATCAACTAAATATATTACTGTTTCTGCACCTTTCTTAGGTGATGAAAACATCCATTTTAGTCTTTGAAGAATCCATCTTAATACTTTTTTATCATTGTAAATGCCTAGATTTGATATTATAACTCCTGGATGTACGCAATTCACTGTAATGTTTTTATCTTTTAGTTGTTTGGCAAGAGAATGAGTAAATAAAATAATCGCTAACTTAGCTTGTGCATATGCTTTTAACATCGAGAAATCTTTTTCTAAGTTAATATCATCGAAATAAATATTACCAGTACGATGAGCCATTGAAGATAAATTAATAATTCTTCCATTAGGTCTAATACAATCTAATAGTAAATTAGTTAATAGGAATGGTGATAAATAGTTAACTTGGAAGTGTAGTTCAAAACCATCTTTTGTTACTTCTCTTTCATAAGTCATCGCACCAGCATTATTAATTAGCACATCCAAATAACCAAATTGATTTCTAAACTCTTCACTGAAACGTTTAACACTGTCAAAACTGCTTAAATCACATATCATTAAATATACATTTTCATTTCCTGTTATCTGTATAATTTCTTCCTGAGCCTTTTTACCTCTTTCTTCATTCCGACATACCATGACAATGGTTTGTCCCCGTTTCGCAAGTTCTAATGCAGTTTCTTTACCTATACCTGAATTACTACCCGTAATAACTATTACTTTTGACATAGTAAATACTCCTTTAACATAATCTTATTTAATTCAATTATAACACACCAAATAAACAAAAAATCTTTAGTTTTCTTCAAACTAAAGATTTTTGCTTATATTAGGCAAATGTACATACACAGGGTGCACCTTGTGTATCTTCTACATCACAAACATTACCGCTTAATAAATCTTCTAGATATTGTGGATCATGTTCAAACCGTTCTCTTAATTGTCTTAAAGTATATGGTCCACCATCTTTTTTAAGAATTGAGACATTCATAAAAAACTTTTGTCTAAATCTTTCTTCCATGTCTTCTTGTTGTTTATATCGATCTGGCCATACTTTATATAACAAAGCGTAATGTTTAAAACCACCTCGTACACATCTTCCTCCACAATTTGCATGAGAAAAACCTAAATCATACATACGAGGTAATCTAATCTTCCATTCTTTAACGATAATTGACTTAACATCAACATCTTCTTTATAGATTTCAATCATCGGAAATCTTGTTTCTACTGGTTCTAGTGGAACATGGGCATAGAATTCGCGTAAGTTCTCAGCACGGTGCTTTTCGTGCGGTCCAATACCAAAGAAGAGAATTGGTTCGAATCCTTCTTCACGTTTTTCTTCAATAAATTGTACTGTTTCTCTAACCTTCAATTCTTCAGAACATTTAGCTAACCTTGCATTTCCTAAATCACCCATCTCAAGGAATATATCTTAGGGGGTTCTTCCATTAATTCTATGGATTACAGGTATTCCAATGTAATTAGATACTTCATCCATAAAACGATACTTATCTATGTCTTCCCATAGTGTATCACAAAAGAACAAAACACAATTCTCTTTTCCATACTGTTTAGTTACTTCATAGGCAATATAGGCACTACTTGCCCCACCACTGAACATAATCACATAAAGCGGTTTTCGTTTATCCCTATCAACATTCATTTGTTACTCAACTCTACACTTAGTTATTAAATAATCAAGCAACTCAGAGAACTTACATGTCGCAAGACATACATATTTATCTGCAGCTCCATAATAGACATAAAGTGTATCATTGACCACACAGTTAGCGGTTGGAAATACACAACCGTTGTAGTAACCTTGTGTTTCATAATCATATTCTGGTTCCATAAGGAAGTCTTTGGTTCGCGCAATAATTTTCGTAGGGTCATTAAGATCTAATAGTACTGCTCCTACTCGATAGGCATTATCTTTGGTAGATACACCATGATAGAGATGGAACCAGCCAACATCTGTTTTAATTGGTGGTGTAGACCCGCCAATCTTTTTATCTTCCCACCATTCTTCTTTAGTCATTAGTAATTGAACATTATCCCATTCCATTAAATCATCACTAAAGGATATCCAAATACTAGGGACTTCACATCCATATTGTTCTCCCACATACTCCATTGGTCTACTTAAACGGACAAATTTTCCATTTATCTTCTCTGGAAAAAGAATCACATCGCGGTCATCAATACGGGAATCAGTAATTCTACCTAATTTCTTAAAACTAAAGAAATCCTTGGTCATTGCCAAATGGGTTACTGTATTATTATGTTTGGCGAAGAAAGGACCAAATTCTGGACGATTACCAAATGATTTATGATTAGGTAACCAATATTGTCCAGGTGGATAAGTTCTAGATGCATAAGTAATGTAGTAAGTATCGCCAAACTTCACGATGCGGGGATCTTCAACACATCCTCCATCAGCACCATTAACATCAGGTGATAGAACAGGAAAATCATAAACCCTTTCAAAGTGAGCGCCATCTCTACTTATGGCTAAACCTAAATGAATAAAATGGGTTTTATCATGACCTGCTGCCCGATACAACATGTAGAATAACTTGTCTCTTTCTTCATAATACACACCTGGATTTAATACACATAGACTCTCCCAATCATTTTGCGGATTTGGTTTTAAGATTGGATTCAAATGATGTTTAATTAACTTCATAATTCTCTCCCCTATAAAACTATTTATTATATTCTTTCATATGTATAATTTCCAAACTGTAAAGATAACTAACCCATTCTCTTGATAAATTATAATTTATCGATGTTTTAACTATATCATTAATTTTTATTATACATAAATAATAATTTATCAATATTATTACTAATTATAAAAAAAGAGACGATAACCGTCTCTTAGAAACCAAACATAATTAAACCTACTAAGATTAAAATCGCAAGAAAACTGAAATTAAACCCTGAGAACATCTTTAAATAATACATTTGCTTACTGGGATTATATTTTATGTATGTACGATAAGTAATTAAACTCGCTAAACTCGCAATTAACGTACCAGTGCCACCAATATTAACCGCAACTAATAGTTCTCGGTAATTATTAGTAAAATGAGATAAAAGAATGGCGGTAGGTACATTACTAATAAATTGACATGATAAAACTCCGATAAGTAATGTGGATTTATTTAACCATGCACCTACAGTGTTTCTAATTGTATCCATCCTAGCAACATTACCAGAAAAGATAAAGAAAGCAACAAAGGTTATTAGTAAAGGATAATCAACTTTCTTTAAAGCTTTTTTATCTACTACTAATAAGATTAAAGGTATTAAAACTAATCCCCATAAATAATGAACTACTCTAAAGATAATGATTAAAGTGAATGAAAATAAGATTAAGTAAAGGATTGTTTTCTTAACATCGAGTTTTTCTTGTACATCATTAGATAATGTTAATTCTTTATTACTAATAAACAAAGCGCAAATCGTAATTAAAGTAATTGACACAATAAAAGGAATAAACATAATACCCATGAACTCAATACTATCAATATTAAAGTAAGAATACAAGTATAAGTTTTGCGGATTACCAAAAGGAGTAAGCATTCCTCCTAAATTAGCCGCAATATTTTGCATAATGAACACAAAAGCCATATACTTTTCTTGTTTAGTGTTAATCAATAAATAATAACCTAAAGGTAAAAATGTAATTAATGCCATATCATTCGCTATAAACATCGACCCAATAAAAGTAATGTATATAAGGGCTAAGATTGCACTTCTTGTAGTCTTAAACAAATAAACGATTCTTTGACTGATAATATCAAAGAAATGAATATTGTTTAAAGCACAAATAACCGCTAAAGAAATAAATAATGATGTTAAAGTACGAAAATCAAAATAATTTAAGTACTCCTTATCAGGTTTAATAATAAATGATGTTAAAAGCGCTGCACATATCGCAATTACACATACAATATTTTTCTTAATAAACTGCTTAAGTGTTTTAGCGATTACTGATATCGAATATGCTACATCGCTACTCACTGAGTCCTTCTTCAAATAATAATTTAATTTTTTCGCCATATAATTCTTCAACCTCTCTTGAAATCCAAGATATAATTATACTCATTCTATATAAAAAATAAAGAAAAACATATCTTCTTTTTTTCACAAAGTTAAACCACATAAAAAAGAGCGATAATGTATAAACATTACCGCTCTATTATATCTCTAATTACTTATAATACTCATCAAAGAAGGGGAACCGTTGATAAATCACATCATCGCCAGGTCCATTATTCATTAAATCATACTCGTAATCAAATAAAGTTTTACCGTTAGTCACAATATCGTAATAATGATATAGTTCAATATACTTATTTACATAGTCAAGATACTTTTCCCCAAAAAGAGCTTTTTTGGGTTGAATATATTCTTTGATAACCTTCCCAAAACTTGTGGCTTTACATTCATATATTTCTTGATCTTGAAGAATTATCGAGTTTCGCATCACATCAAAAGAATGCCTATACTTATAATTGACGATAACCTTATCACTGAATTTCGCTTCTTTTCTTTTTAATAGATAATCAATATCGCGATATGATGCGAATAACCGGTAATTTCTATCGATCAACTTATCATCAACATAAGTTAGTAATTCATGCTCTATATAATCTTCATTTAGTTTTAAGCGATACTTGGAGGTGAGATTGGCAACTTCTTGATAAATATCTGTTTCAATCACCCGATCATAAATTGAAACATAACTCGTCGAAAGTAATTCGCTTTCTCCATCCACCTCTTTATAAATATCTAATCGCTGATTTTTATCATCGACCTCTTGTTTTAACGCATAGAGTTTTCTAAGCGTAAGTTCATCACTTGTAAAATTATGACTCGTTTCATTAGTATCATGATGATGATATTCCCCATCAGCGCTAGTAATTTCAAGATTTTCATAATCGATCGTAACATTGCGATAATAACTATTAAGTGCGTATTTAATAGAATCTTTTTCTACTTTGATAACCTCATTACGATGCATTTCCACATTGACTATTCGCTTAGCATCATAACTAATGTTTACTTTAGTAATGGTATCAAAAGTTAAGTTAACACTATTTAGAAGTTCTCTACCACCATCTTCTTTTAAGAAGTTGTAGTAAGCATAAAATCCTGTTTTTGTTTCTTTTACGGTAAAACTTAAGTGTTCATCTTCGTTAATATAGTCTTCTAACTCTGGACAATTACCCCAATATAGTGATTCGTATATCAAATTATCATATTCATCATAATATAAACATCCTAAGATATATATTCTTTCTTTTTGTTCGATATATTCATATTGAAGGAGTCCGACAACACTTAGTACTAAGATAAAGGTAAAGACTTTCAATAGATTAATGATATTTAATAAACTAGCCTTACCTTCAGCTTTGTTAATTAATAGATTCGCAAAGAACACAATTATCCTAAAAGCTAATAATCCGATAAATAGATAAAAGGATAGATGCTTAACAATAAAGACTAGTTTATTTACACTAGGTAAAACTAAACATACTAAATAGATGATTAAAAACACTATAAGGGATATATTAATTACTCGTTTCATAGTTCTCCTTTCATCGCTTTAATTATTTTTATTAAGTTATAAGTAATAAAAATTAAAGCGATGAAATCAACAACGAAACACCTGTTTAACTACATAAATATCTCTTTTATTTAAAACATAATGATAGGTTGTAATAGGCTTATTAATAATATATTGAAAATTAACTTTAAAACGAGTTAAGTCAAAACTTAAAGTAATTTAATTATTAAAAATAACGGTACATAATAAATAACTAAAACAAGTGAAAATACAAAAAGCACTAAACAACCAACCCATAATAATTCGTTAAAGATTGGTCCGCTAAGTGCTACATAATCAAATTTAAATAATCTAACCCCTTGAATAATAACTGATATCATGAACGCCAAGGTCATGATAAAATTAGAAATATTTACTTTTGGTCGTTTCATGATATCACCTCTTATCTACTCTTTCTCTATTGTATCATATCTTTAAGTTATTGTAGATAAAATTTTTATAAAATAAAAAATAACCCTTCAACGAAGGGTTATTAGAATGTTATATGGTCAGGGTCATGACCAATTCTTTCACCTTTTAATGTGGCGATCACTTTCATATCTTCTTCAGAAATTTCAAAGTCAAAAATCTGACTATTTTCTCTAATGCGCTCTGGATTAGTTGATTTAGGAATTACCACTACACCACGTTGTAGTTGCCATCTTAACGCAATTTGCGCAACCGTACGATTATACTTATTAGCCAAATCAATGAGCACTTGTTTATTGAACACTTGCCCTTGCATCAAAGGTCCCCATGCTTCAAGTTGAATATGATGAGCTTTACAGTATTCTAATACATCATCTTGGGGGAACTGTGGATGGCATTCCACTTGGTTAACCATTGGAACGATTTCAGCGTGTTGTAAGAGGTGTTCTAAATGATGAATTTTGAAGTTACTTACCCCAATCGCTCTTACTCGACCATCTTTATATAATTTCTCAAGAGCTTTCCAGGTTTCTATATTCTTGTCTTTGGGCCAGTGAATTAAATATAAATCAACATAATCCATGCCAAGTTTGCTTAATGATTCATCAAAGGCTCTTAAAGTCGAATCGTAACCTTGATCCGTATTCCAAACTTTCGTAGTGACGAATATTTCTTCGCGGTTTATTCCACTTTCGCGAATCGCTTCACCGACACTTTGTTCATTACCATAAATCTTGGCAGTGTCAATGTGACGATAACCTACTTTTAAAGCTTCAAGTACCGCATTTTTAGTAACATCCCCTGGTGGGATTCTAAAAGTCCCAAAACCTAAATAAGGCATCTTTACACCATTACTTAAAGTGGCACTTAAAGTTAAATCACTCATGTAATTACCTCCTTACTTTCTTAACTTTATTATACTACAGAGCATCTTAACTTAGTCAAACCATATACAAATAGAAGGTATTAATACCTTCTATTTATTCCTTAAATTAATTTATATTTATGATTTTTTACTGATGATATTTACATTATCTTTTAAGCTGGCTTTACCACTACTTCCTGTGTTTTAGTTCTATTTGTAAAGTACTCCCATAGGTAGAGGAAGAGACCATGAGCACTTAACACTAAGATTCCTAACACAAACCAGTTAAAGATTGAATCTGGTAAAGCAGGCGTAAATATGTACATCGCATCACTAAAATTCAATTCAGTAATTAAAACTAAACCATAGAATAGATAAAAGTTTAACCCCACTGGAAGTAGGTACCATTTTTTCAAACTTGGTTGTAAGTATTTCGTCATTACCATCACGATAACCGTATAAATAATTATGGTGTGATGAAGGAGACCTGTAATGGTCGGTGGATAAAAGAGGGAATCATCCTGAGGTAAAAAATCAGGATAAATCAAAGTAAGTATTCCTCCCACAAAACCTACGTAACATACACAATGAAATAATTTACTATCGCGCTTAAGTAGTAATAGTCCTATCGATAACGCAAAACTACTTGCGCCACAGTAGGTGCTTGGGAAAAAAGTAAGGATGCTTCTATCTTCGATGCATAAAGAGATCCGATTACTTAAAACCGTTAGAAAAAGGATAATACCTAAGATTTTCATCAGTTTATTTTGTTTGTCCTCTGTGGTTACTTTTTTCTTAATTAGTGGTATAGTTACGGAAAAAATGATAATTGTGACAAGTAAGTATAGTATATGTTCAATACCATAAACTTTAAGCATTATTTTACTCCTTTAATTATTCTATTTTCAAGAATTCGAGTTTTAGTTGATTATTTAGATGTTTAATCTTTTCAATATCAACTTTTATAACTTCTCTGTCATAAGTAATTAAACCATTTACTTCATCTTCCACATCGGAAAGTTGCGTATAGATGATTACGGATAAACCGCGTTTAATTTGTGGTAAGACTTTCTTTAAATATAAAACTTCTAAAGCTTTTTCTAGGTCTATCTTCGTCTTATATACTCTATAACCAAATACTTTATCTTTATTGAAACGATGATTTTCGACTGCTAAACTATATCCACCGAACTCTGTTAACGCATTAATCCGTTTTCGTCCTTTACATTTATAGAAGCGAATCGGAGTAAAGTAGATATGTCGACTATGATAATCTCCACACCCTTGATCGCTCCACCCACTCGCATGGTCAATTAGGCGTGTAGCATCAACGGACTTAATATATGCGCTAATCCGTTTACTATCAAATTGTCCCCAAGCTTCATTAAAAGGTACCCAGGTCGCAATACAAGGTGAATTGTAGAGGTGGTTAAGCATTTCGGTAAGCTCTGTTTCGTACTGTTTTCTCCCCTCTTTGTTCTTTCTACCAAAGAGAGAATATAAACGGTCACTTAAATGAATACCTAGTTGAGCTAACACACTATGGAGGATGATATCCTTTCTACCTCCACCATTAATCATATCTTGAAAGACAATCATTCCTAAGCGGTCACAATGATAGTACCATCTTAAGGGTTCAATCTTAATGTGTTTTCTTAAAAGATTAAAGCCCATTTTCTTCATTAAATTGATATCTTCAATCATCGCTTTATCGCTAGGTGGGGTTAGTAACCCATCGGAGTAATAACCTTGATCTAATACTCCTGTTAATAGATAGGGTTTATGATTTAAATAGAAGCGATATAAACCGTCCTTATCTTGTTTTCTTTCAAAAATGCGCATGCCAAAGTAGCTTTGAATTACATCTTCATCATAAGTAATCTTGACATCATAAAGATTAGGTTTTTCGGGACTCCAAGGATAAAGATTACTTAACTTGATGATGAACTCACTTTCTTTAGTGATTATTTCGCCTTGTTTAACTCCCTTAAAACTCACTTCAACATGAACTTCATCATCACTTGTTTTATCTAAAGTAAACTTAACGCTTTCTTCATCATATAAAGGGGTTATAAAAAGATTCTTAATATAGTTCATTGGCACACTTTCTAACCACACGGTTTGCCAGATACCTGATTGAACGCTGTAAAAGATACCACCTCGATTAAACCGTTGCTTACCAACACTATGATAACTTGTATCACTTACATCTTTAACTTTAACTAAAATATCAAAATACTCGTCCTGCACTTTCTCCGTTATGTCAATGGAAAAAGGAGTAAATCCTCCGATATGAGTAAACACATGTTGTTCATTAATATATACTTCGGCGATTTGATCCACTGCCCCAAAGTGAAGGAGGAGTTTGCCGCGGTGAAAATCAGTTGGTAAACTAACTCTTCTTCGATAATGCAAGGTTTCATTGGGCTTTGTCACATGGTTTACGCCAGAGAGTACCGATTCAGGTGAAAAAGGCACCAAGATTTTACCAACAAATACAGTATTATTAGTATCATCAGTTATCGTTAAATCCCAGTAACCATTTAAATTTAAGTAACTATCCCTCACTAGTTGCGGGCGAGGATATTCTGGTAATACATTATCAGGCTTGATATTACGCCCCCATTTTGTGCGTAAGTCCTCCATACTCATCACCAGCGATTTCTAATTTTTTCCGCAAAGCCAAAGGCATCTTTTAATTCAATTACAGTACCATCATCAAGGACTGCTTTACCGTTAAAGTAGCCAAAAACTTGATGGCCATCCTGACCGAGGATTAGGAGATTAGTTTTTTGAACATTATCAAATACAGGTGTAAAGGTTAACTCCAGTCGATTATCACTACTTGTAAAGTGCCATGGACTCATGAAGTCGTCTTTGCCGTCTTTTTCCGGAATACCGAAATCAACGTGTTCGAGTTTATGACCTTTACCATTATAGAACAGGATGTTTTCTGTAGCGGCACTGGTATCGCCAAAACCATAACCTAGATTAAAGCCAAACATGCTTCCATCTGGTAATCTTGTGGATAAGCTACTCCAATACCAAGTACTATCATAAATCCATACCCCTCGACCCCAATCAAAGACACCTAAATTATCTGTTAAATCATATACCTCATCACCAATCGTAAATTGACCATGTGCGACGAGATTATTGATTTTTTGGTTATAATAAAAGGCTTTTTTATTTTCTTTAAATGGTGTGGCCATGACAATAGTTTCTTCTGGCACATTAGTTAGTTTTACATCCACATGTAGTGCTTTCCCATCTTTAAAGTTAGGTACATCACAAGTGAGATGGTGGATATTATCACTAACTTTAAAACAGAGACTAATCTTCTTACTTTGATATTCCGATACACCTTCGCTACTCTTCGTGGGAAGATTTAGTTTTCCCATGGGGAAAAGTAAAAACTTCGCATAATTGGTCTTATCTTTCTTTTCAAAATCAAAGAAAGTTACTCCCGCAAGCCCCATATAAGAATTATCCGCTAAAGTAAGGGCAATACCGTACTTGGAGTTACCGATAAAATAGTAATCCCATTCTTTAATACGCCATTTAGGTGTTTTAACCATCGATCGGTCATATTTGAGTAATAATTTACGCGCATACCCTGCTTCCGCTAAATGACCATTTTCATCTAATAGATCATGCATACTTGTAATTTCATGTTGACTCATAATATCCCTCCCGTTTTTTCATAAATTTTAAAATATAATATCCCGGAATAAACGCAAGTAATGAAACAATTGTACCACCAAAAAAGATTTCAGGAATGGGTACATATTGGGTTGCACCAAACTCATCTAAAAATACATTTGGATTTGACTGGATGATACTTGATCCAATAAATGGTCCAATAATCATCGGTATCATTACAAAGAAGATCATGCGAATGCCTGTAAATGCGCCGATATAATCTTTAGGAACAATATCGCGACCCAAGGAATTGAAGATAACCATTGACACTAAATAAGCACCCATCATGATGGTCCCAAAGATAGTCGTTAGGATGATAGTCGCAGTCCGATAATCAGGAATCGTTCTTCCTAAAATAAAGAGGACAAACATTCCTAATGAGTAAAAAACTAAGGAAGCGATTAAGAACTTTTGTTTACCATATTTGTCAACAAGGCGACCACCGACGATACTAATCGCTGAAGCTAAGATTAAGACCGCACCAAGAACAAGAGCGTAGTTCTTAATACCTAGATAATATTCCATATAAATAATGAAATAAGGTAAAAAGACTTGTTGTGCAATCCCTAAGATACAAATGATGGTGTAGACGATGTAAAGTTCTTTATTAGCTTTTATGATACTTGGTTTAAAGCCATATATGATGTCCTTTAAGTAATCACTATCTTTTCCTTTTATTTCCCCATCTTTTACTAAGAATAAACCAACTACACCAGCGATAAAGACGATAATTCCCACTATCGCAAAGAAGGTCAGCCACATTTGCTTCTGCGTGAAGATATCAAGGAACCCAAACACTAGTAACATACTGAGTAGGGGCATTGTTGCGAGTACTCCTTCAGCTTTCCCCCGATTAGTAGGATGGGTTACATCAGTCACCCATGCTTGAAAAGCTGCATCATTACTGGTAGAACCAATATAAGTCATGATACAGTCTAGAATAATAATGAGAACAACGGCAGTCGTAATCGCATTAAACATTGGAAAAACTTTGGCAACATTTTCGACAGTGATAAACCCAAAGAGAACAATCGAAATACCCCATAAGATATAACCATAGGTCATAAATATTTTGCGCTTCCGCAATCGGTCAGATAAAGCGCCCATTAGAAGAGTCGCAACTGTTGCCACGATGGCACTGGCGGCTACCATATAGGCAATCGCATCAGGATCATAAGTTACTGTCTTATATATATAGACGTTAAGATACATGTTTTCAATGGTCCATGCCACTTGTCCGATTAGTCCAAAGAGTATTAACGAGATCCAGACACGTGGTAAGATTCTCACTTGATTATTATTATCCATATTTTTCCCCCTGTACTGTTTATACTTAAACAATATCACATAAAAACGCATTTTTCAATGTATATCTGTAAAAGAAAAAAGTATCCTATATTTAATCAAAAGGATACTTTTAATGTTTATGTAAATATTTCGCAAATTGTTCGCGAACTTCTTCCATCGTCATTTTAAGCACACAGGATACTTCTTCGAGGAGCAGACGTTCGGCACGGTCTAAAATGTTTTTATCAGTAATGGGAATGTTTCGTTTTTGTTTAATTCTTTCGGCATTCTTTGTCCTTAATGCTTTAATTATTCGACAAATATCAATACAATTACCACGACGTAAGATATCATAATAGATTTGCGTCCGTTTCTTATTATCATCAATCCACAATGGTTCAATTTCTGATAATCTATTGATTAAGTTCCGAGCCTCATGTTCCGTCATTATCCTGCGCATCACTACCTTATTGTTTCCCACTGGTGTACGAACCACGATTGTCCGATTTAATGGTTTAATCACATAGTATTGCTTGCCTTCCTTTTCAATGATTTCGCATATCCGACTGACGCCAAAAGTTTCATAGACGATGATGTCATCTACTTGAAACAAGGAATCCGTCACCTCCGTAATGCGTATTGACAAAACAAATACTTTACTTAAATTATAGCACAAGATTCACAATTGCGCAAAAAAACCTAACTATAAATCACTAATATTAGTATGTGTAAAAATTTTCCATTTTATTAACTTCTAACTATTTTAATTACATCAAGGGTTTGATACATTTAGTGAAAGTCTAACAAAGAAAAAAAAAGACAATTATCAACATCAATGATAAACGCATATTATACACTGAGGAAGGTGAATAATATGCGTTTTACTGATGTTACTGATTACGGTAAAAATCCTTTTATGACTAATCTCGAAGATGTCACTGAAGAAAATACCTATTTTCGTAGAGTGCTATGGACGGGAGATAATTTTCAACTAGTGTTAATGAGTATACCAGTTGGAGAAGAAATTGGCTTAGAAATCCATCCCGACATTGACCAATTTTTCATGATTGAAGAAGGTATAGGGAAAATCTATATAGGTGACAATCAAGATAACCTATTTTTCCAACGCATCGTTCATGAAGGAGATGCGATTATAGTTCCTCAAGGCATGTGGCATAATCTCGTAAATATAGGAAATGAACCTTTAAAACTCTTTACAATTTATGCCCCTGTTGAACATCCATTTGGTAAAATTGATGTTCAAAACCCAAATAGATTTTATTATTACTATTAAAATAAACCATCGTTAAACGATGGTTTATTTGTTAGTATTCATATAATTGTTCAATTTTAGGCATTTCAATTAAAGTGAAGTTAGAAGAGTTAATGCGATAAGTATTTGATCCTTTAAACTCAATTTGTTCAGGATTTGTAAAGTATAACTCACTAATACCTTTAACTCTTACACCTAAAAGACTAGTAATATTGATTATCACTTTAATTTTGGTAAAGTAATTATCGTGATGATCTTGCATAAAGGCACTATCTTTGGAAAATACCAAGTTAATAATCACATTATTCCGTTTTGTAAGTTCATTATAAAGAATAAATACTCTACTCTCGTTTTGATTATCAGGTGTTAAAAAGCGAAATTTTATTAAATCCCGTTCAAATGTTAACAGGTCAAAACTAATATGGGATACTAGTTTGCCTTCAATTATACGAAAAGGTATCCGTACTGAAATAAATCGATAATTGTGGGGATTTTTTCTGACATCATCAAAATTGATACCTTCTTCAAACATATGAAAACTAGTATTGCCTGTATTAATTAAGCGTTCCACATAACGTTCTGATTCATTATAAATTAACATGCGATCCATGAATTCAATAATCGAGTAATTACTTGACGCAAATTGGAGTTCACGAAAGAGTTCAGCCCGTTTATTGGTATCGTCATTTATTCGACTAACTGTGCGATTATGATAATAGATTAAGAAACTAAAAGTCATACTGGAGATGAATGACGCATATGCCACAAACAATGTCGCAATCCGAATCCCAATTACATCATAAGTTGCGGCTAAAAAATCTCCAAAAACTAAAGCGAGAAAACTTAAACCAAATACAATAATACCTATGATAATGATAATGAAATAGTTTTTATACTTCACAATCATCTCCCTCTCATTTTTTTAATTATTGATAATATTCACTATGATATCTAGTGCTTCTTGTACTTCTGGGACTGGAAATAAAGGGAAGTCATGGGGCATATGCTCATATGCATAGAAGTTTATCTCGATATTTTCTTTTTTAGCTTTTTCTAATAGACCTAATGCATCAGCATAAAGAATATCATAAGTACCAATAAAAATCGTTATTTTACCTAACCCTGTTATCTCTCCATATAAAGGACTAACATAGGGGTCCTTAGCATCATACTCACCACGCCAGTAATCACCACAGACCTTTAAACCATTCGAATTAAGCATTTGGTCATAAGGTTCAATTTCTTGAATAAGTGGATTAGTCATGGAAATATCAAGCCAAGGAGAAATCATGATCAAGTCTCGTGGTTGTTTTAGATTTAGAACTTTAAGTTTTTGGGCTAAACCTAAAACTAAGCCACCCCCGGATGAATCCCCAACAAATATAATATCATTATCAGGATATGTAGATAATAATAACTGATAAAGTTTAATTAAGCGCTCATAGGCTTCTTGGGCAGTAAATAAAGGAATTTTCGGGTAGATGGGTACCCAGATTTCTGCATTCGTCCTTTTTGCGATTTTATCGATGAAGCGCCAGTGAAACAATAAGGGTTGATCTAAATAAGCGCCACCATGAAAATACATAATTTTATGAGGATTAGTAGCTTTATCCTGATTAATAACATAATAGATCATATCATCGAGAACCAATAACTTAATATTCTTAAAAAACTTGACAAAAGGAAGTCTATAAACATACTTCCCTTTTTTCATGATTTTTTCGATCTTCCTTTTATTCACTTTTTCATGGGTGTGCCGCTTTATTACACCAAGGACTTTTAAAGAGCGTTCCACGAGGACGCTTCGAAAACTACGTTTCATATATTACCTCGTTATATTATAATCTTATTATTATAATTATAACTAATATTTTGATTTTAATCTATTGATATTATTTAAGATAATGATTTAGTTACCATTTTTAATTAAGAAGATGTTATCCACAGGTACAGTAAACATAAAACCAATTCCTTGATGATGATCTTTTCTAAGTAATGCTTGAATTTCCGCTACCACATTATTCAAGATATCATCATTATGGATAACGGAAAAGATGGTTTTATTGCGTGGATGTCTTTCACTCAGTAACATTTTCAAAGAACTAAACAACGGTATACTTGATATTTCATTATTGACGATGGCGCTTCCCATCCCTTGACTATCGATGATGGTGGCACCTTTGACTTTATTGTTAGCGAGGATTGTTAAAATATCTTCTAAGTAGTCATCGATATTTAACACAATTACTAAAGCTTTCATGAAAACCTCCTTTAAACGGTCGATGTTTGGAGTTGTAATTCTTGATGCCCTTCTACCTGTTCAACTACTGTTTCGCCTAATCTATCCATGCCATTTATTTCTTTGGCTTTGGAAATCGCAATTTTCGCAAACACGGGTCCAAATGTTTCATAAATAAGGATACTGAACATGATGATGGTGGTTATTTCATTCGCATACTGAGGTAAATATTGCCGAACTAAGATTGACAACCCTATTGATATTCCTCCTTGAGGTAATAAACCTAAACCTAAATATTTCGTTACCGTGCTCTCCGCTTTAACTATTAAAGCGCTAATTGTAGCACCACTCATCTTACCTACACCACGGGCAAAGACATACACAATACCGATTAAACCAATCGATTTTAAGATGCTTAAATTAAGTGATGCCCCCGCTAAGGTAAAGAAGAGAATATAAAATGGCGGGGTAAAATTATTGATAGATTGGAAAGCCCTTTCTGGTTTATTTAGTAAATTAACAATCGTTGTCCCAATCATAATATTAATTAATAATGGTGATAAGTCAAAGAGCTCCGCTACCCCAATACCTGTTCCTACCGCAACTAATGATACTACTAAAACTTCATCAGTAAATTTAATCTTCTTTAAGACAAGCGTTAGAATAATCCCAATTACTAAACCAGCACTTAATGAACCAAAGATTTCAATTAAGGGGTTAAGAATAATTTGTAAGATGTTAGGCTTAACCGCACTTGTGGTTATTTTGGTTAGTGACATCGCAATCCCAAAAGCCATAATCCCAAAGACATCATCTAAAGCTACCACTGGTAAAATGGTTTTAGTAAGTGGTCCATAAGCTCGATATTGTCTAATAACTAATAAAGTAGCCGCAGGAGCAGTGGCTGCTGACATCGATGCGATAACGATGCTGAAATTAAAACTTTGATGAAAGATAAAATACATTACCGAGAATACTAAAAATATAGCTCCTATTACTTCTCCTAATGTAATTACTAAGACTTTTTTACCATACTTAATCATGTCACTAATGACGAATTCACTACCAATACTAAAAGCGATGAAGGCTAGAGCTATTTCACTTAAGATTTCTAAAGATTTTACATCACTTGCCGTAACGAAGTTTAATAGTGAAGTTCCCATGAATAACCCTACGATTAAGTATCCTGATACATTTGGCAGTTTGACTAGTGTGGCAAGTTTACCACCAATAAGACCAAGAGCGAGAATAATACTAATTTTTAAGACGATATCCATTACTTTTCCTCCTACTATTTTTTTGGGTTAATCAACAAAAAAACGTATGAAAAAAAATCATACGCAATATGCTTGGAAACTCCTATGAGGTTAGCTGACGGGTTAGGGTTCCAAGTAACCCTTCTTTAATTAATGATAATTAAAGATTCACCCCAAGAACTGGGTCCCCCACTATGTGAATATTCGGAGATTACTTTGTTATTATATCATATGGTAATAACTAGTAAAGGGGGAGTTTCTCATAATGAAAATTTTCACACTTAAAAGCACTTTCATAAATGAAAATAATTTTCATTATCACCAATGAGAGAATTTAACATTTTCCTAGATTATGTTATAATAAGGTGTGTTTAAAAATAAGGTGGTGATGAATATGGATTCGTACCCGTCGCATGAATTGAATAACTTAATTATTAAACTAAATATAAACGAGAACCATATTCATCATATGGTGTGGTTCTCCTGAAGAAGGAGGTTTTTATATGAAAGAACAATTACTTGAACTCTTAGAAAATAAGGAGTATATTAAACTACGCGATTTACTCATCGAAATGAACCACGTTAATATCGCAGAAATATTAGAAGAACTTGATACTAATAATCAATTAGTTATCTTTCGGATTCTCCCCAAAGATACTGCTGTACTAGTATTCTCCTATCTATCCACGGATACGCAAGAAGCAATCATCCACGCCATCACCGATAAGGAAGTTAAAACGCTAATTGATGAACTCTACTTTGACGATATGATTGACCTACTCGAAGAAATGCCCGCGAACATCGTTAAGAAGATTATACGAAATGTTTCAGAAGAAGAACGATCCTTAGTCAATCAATTCTTAAAGTACCCGGAAAACTCTGCGGGTAGCTTAATGACCATCGAGTATGTCGACTTAAAAAGAGATATTACTGTAAAAGATGCTCTTCAAAAGATTAAACGCATTGGTTTAGAAAAAGAAACTGTTTATACCTGTTACGTTATTGACCAAAACCGTAAACTTGAAGGTATTGTGTCATTAAGAGAACTAGTAGTTAGTCCCGATGATACATTGATATCTGATCTTATGACCACAGACGTAATCTATGTTCATACCAATGATGACCAAGAAGAAGTTGCGAAAGTCTTCAAAAAGTACGGTTTCTTAGCTTTACCAGTAGTTGATACGGAAAAACGTCTAGTTGGAATTATCACCTTCGATGATATCATGAAAGTCATCGAAGAAGAAAGCACGGAAGATATTTATAAAATGGCCGCTATCGTGCCTAGTGAAGAAACTTATATGTCATCAAGTATTTTTCATCTAGCGCGTAACCGCATCACCTGGTTACTTTTCCTTATGATATCCGCAACCTTTACAGGATATATTATTCGTAACTATGAAGCGACCTTATCTTCTCAAGTAATCCTCGCTTCCTTTATACCGATGCTAATGGACACTGCTGGAAATGCAGGTAGCCAAGCTTCTACCTTAATTATTCGGGGTTTATCATTAGGCGAAGTAAAAATTAAAGACATCTTCAAAATTATCTTTAAGGAATTTCGCATCAGTTTAATTGTTGGTTTAATTTTGTCTTCGATTAATTTAATAAGAATCTTAATCGTTGATAAAACAAGCTTTAGTATCGCTTTAACTGTATCCTTATCTCTTTATCTCACAATCGTCTTTGCGAAGGTTTTTGGGGGAATGCTTCCGATTATCGCAAGTAAACTAAAGCTAGACCCAGCGATAATGGCCAGTCCAATAATAACTACTATCGTTGATGCAATTTCATTATTATTTTACTTCCAACTTGCATCGCTTATATTAGGTATATAAAAGAAAAGAGTCTATTAATTAGACTCTTTTGTTTTTACATAATAGCCTTTATCTTACTTGCTAATAACTCAGCCATCTTTTCATGGGTCTTTTTACTAGGATGATAATCAACGCCATAACCATCAGCGTAAGTATGATGGGGATATTCAAGATAAAATACTTGGTTATTATTAAAGTGATTGACTACTGCTTGGACATATTCACGTAAAATTGTTAGGGATTTACCAGCGACACAAGGACCAACGCTACAAATGAACTTAGCTTGTCTATAATATTCCTTTAAGCGTTCAATAAGATTAATATATGCACTGACAAACTTACCTTTATCAGGGATGTAATTAACACTAAAATCATTAGTACCTAAATTAATTACCACAATATCTGGTATCCATTTGCGGAAATCCCAGCTTTTCGTGGTTAATGGGGTAATCTTATCGATCATTTCTGGCATGAGTGGTGTATCCATACCATTATAATTTCTTATTAAGCCATAACCACTACAAGCGATGATATGATACTCCGCTTTTAACGCTTCAGCAGTTAAATAGCAGTAAGTAAGTGCGGCATTATCGTACTTGGGGTCATAGTTTAGTTTCAATACCGCTTCCGTAGAAAGCTCGCTGGTATCTACTCCATAACCAGCACTAATGGAATCACCAATAAATTCTATTTTTAAATCATACTTAGGTATCTCTGGCTCAATGATTCTGCCATCATAGATAATAAAATCAATAATTTCAGTACAACCGATATTGTATTCAGTGCGCTTAATGATTTCGATCGTATGGTTATCTAATGGTAGGTCTTTAATTAAGTCAATTTCTACATAATCTCTTATGTTTAGTCTATCATTAATAATCATGCCATCGACTTTCACGATAAAGTAATCATTTCCCGTAGATTTGAAAACACCTCTAACCCCTGTCCCATAAAACCTGTATAGTAT
>Ga0134097_1000797_pt1 | contig 27990 bp, 24 predicted proteins | sample 8_3taG_FD_94450 | JGI IMG/M metagenome (GOLD analysis project Ga0134097, IMG submission 94450) | Switchgrass degrading microbial communities from high solid loading bioreactors in New Hampshire, USA - 8_30_10_142_A2 metaG | ecosystem: Engineered > Bioreactor > Semi-continuous > Anaerobic >... | reverse complement strand
TGTAAGCCTCCTGTTCACTGCGGGGACATCGGTGCACATAGATGTATACACTGGTGTTCATCCATTATACATCATGTGTCCAAAAAATACCCCCTCCGTGTCCAATTTAAGCTTACCACTTCACATTCAGGGGATAAATTGCTATCTGCGGGGGATGAATCGTTTTGCTGCTGCGGGAGAAGGATCTCGGTAGTAAAAGCTCCATCCTCACTGTTCCTGCTGATATATCCGCCAAGACGCTGCACAATGGCGTCGATCCGTATGAGGCCGAAGCCGTGCCCCTTGCCTTTGGTCGTTTGGAACCTTCCGTTTATTTTTGATTGCTTCTTTACTGCGGTGAGATTTGTAAACGATATGTAAAGCTGAGTGTTTTTCATATCCATGTATACCCGGATCATCCTTTTGTCTTCGGGAAGATCCAGATTTGCTTCTATGGCATTGTCAAACAGGTTCCCTATGATCACGCATAAATCAAGATCCGGAATTTTTAAGGCTACCGGAATATATGCGTCAGCTTTCACAGCTATATGTTTCGCTTTTGCCAGAGATATTTTGCTGTTTAAAATAGCGTCCACCATGCGGTTTCCTGTTTTTATAACAGTATCGACGGTGGACAGGTCCGCGTCCAGAGCGTCCAGATACGCTCTGATCGCTTCTATATCGCCGGATGACGCGTATGCCTTCAAAGTTTGAATATGATTGCGGTAGTCATGTCTCCAGCCGCGCATCTGGCGGTACATATTCTCGACTTCGGCATAATGGATCTCGATAAGCTCCCTCTGATATGCCGCAATACGTTTGTCGATCTGCCTGGCAAATACACTCATAACAGCCTTCCACCTCGCCTGCTGATGCTCCTACAGTTCCTACAATCGAGAGATGATCGCTCTATTGATTGGTTCATACTGACCTCTGGGCAGCGGTATTACGGATCCGTCAGAGAGGTATATCTGCGTTCTTGTTACCCTCTGAACATATGTAAGGTTCACAATGAAGGACCGGCCGGTTCGAAAAAACCGGTCGTCAAGCATGGTTTCAAACTCGCTTAGTGTTTTTTTAAAGGTGTAGTCACGCTTGGCATGCAGCGTTACATAGTTTCTTTGAACTTCAAGATATTTGATTTCATACAAAGGAATCCGAACCATTTCTCCGGATGCTTCCAGCAGCAACGTTTTTTCATTTTTGCTGATTCTATGTGCTGCCCGCTCCAGGACCTCTGACAACTTTTCCTTTTGAACGGGCTTGAGCAGGTAATGGAGGGCCGAGACTTCATAGCCTTCAGTAATATAATCCGAGTATCCGGTGATAAAAATTATTTGCACTGTTTCGTTATCACGGCGCACTTCTTTCGCGAGCTTAACGCCGTCCATGCCGCCCATCTCGATATCCAGGATCAAAATGTCAAGATTTTTATCGTCCGCATAGTAGAAGAGAAATGCCTCGGCTGACGGAAAAGTCTTTAATTCGACTGTGCGCGCAGACGCTTTTGCCCAATCGAAAACAAGATTGGCTATATATTTGAGATCCGCCGCACTGTCATCACAGATAGCAATATGATAATCCATCTTGTCCACCATTCTCGTTTTTTTGAACACCCGCAAACCATTTTTGTACTTATTACACTTCTGTATAAACAATATAGCATAAAAATAGCTAATCTACTACTGTGGCTTGCTCTCGAAGTTTACGCATAAATTACGTAATCAACTTCGTAATCGTAATCAACATTATTATGAACAATCAGCAAACAGCAAATTATTTTTTCGCAGAATATATTGACAGTAAACTGTACTACTCATATAATACAGATAAAAGCGTATTACTCGACTAATACGGCGGTGGGTTTATGATTTCGTTCGAACATTTTACTCCGGTCGACGGAACGCCTATATACAAGCAAATCATATATTTCATCAAACGCGGAGCCGTTGCAGGGACAATCGCCGACGGCGACGAGCTTCCCTCCAGAAGGGTTCTTTCCGCGCTGCTCGGCATCAACCCCAACACGGTTCAAAAAGCTTTCAGCATGCTTGAGGACGAAAATCTTATCGAATCGCGGTCGGGGGCCAAAAGCTTTATGACGCTCGATGAAGAAAAGCTTGAAAGGTTACGGGTCGACCTTCTGACGGAAGACATCAGAAGCATAACGCGATCTTTGAAACAAATGGCAATTACAAAGGAAGAAGCGATTGATCTTATCAATAAGTACTGGGATGAGGATGAGTCATGAGAAGACATTTATCAGTGCTGACGCTCTATGTCAGGAACACCATATATAAACTCATACTGATCATAATGGCAATGGCGGCAGTTGAGTTTGCAGGATTTAAGCTGTTTGGTCCGGAACTGGCCCGGAACTTCGGCCTGGAGAAAAGCTCCAGATTTTACGGTATCATTTTTACCTTCGCATGCCTGGGGCTTATTCTTGTTTGCATTTTGCCTAGCGAGAAAAACTGCAAGTACGGCTATACGCTCATGCGGCTTCAGGTTTCCGAGCGAAGCGTTTTCCTGTGGCACTCCCTGTCAAACGTCTGCTCGTTCCTCATACTTTGGGGCGCTCAAATAATAATAATTTTTACGCTCTGCAAACTGCATGCGGGAAGCTCCATATACGCGGAAGGGCCTCAGGGAATACTGGTGAACTTCTACCGCAGCGATTTTCTCCACTCCCTGTTTCCGCTGGACGAAACAGTCTTGTGGATCCGCAACTTTATGTATGCAATTTCCGCCGGCACCTCATGTGCCTATGCGCAACTGGCAGTGCGACATAACAAAAAGCCGGTATGCGCGGTAATGGCTCTTCTATATATCTTAATAACTTTCAGCGCGACGGTTGGCATCGGTGTTTCCAAAGGACTGTTTACTACATTGTTTCAGTTCATTTTGACCTGTTCCTGTATTGCTTTGGCTCTCGGCTCCGCACATAACGGAAAGAGGTGTAGGGATGAATAAGCTCGCTAAATATGCTCCTCCCGGTACGGACATAAGACGGGAACTGATTTATTATGCCGCTTTCTGTTTCATTTTTATCTTCTGCTTCAGCTTAAGCTTTCTTTTTTCCTACTTCAGCGCTCTCAACAGCCTGTACATGTATGATCACGGACGCAGGATCCTTATAGAAGGTGAAAAAATACAGGATATCAACAGTCTGATGCGCCTGAGGTTCGCAGGCTACTGGGAATTCGCCATCTCCTGCGCGATAATGGCAATCGTCCACTATTTCTCATTCATAAATGAAACCAAGAGCATCTATGTTATGAAGCGTCTGCCGGATGCGAAAAAACTGCATGTTTACTGTCTGACGCTCCCCGTCCTGGCCTTGCTCGCGGGAACCATCTTAACGGCGCTGCTTATGTTCGCATACGCGCAGATCTACTTTCATGTAACTCCGGCCGAGTGCCTGCCGGAATTTACGGGATTCGATATTTGGAGGGCATTGTTATGATTGAGATAAAAAACCTTTCGAAGCACTACGGGATGCAGAAAGCTCTTGACTCCGTCAGCATCTGCATTCCTCAAGGCGAGATCATCGGGCTGTTCGGCGAAAACGGCGCCGGCAAAACCACGCTTATCAAGTGCATTCTCGGCCTTATAAGCTTTTCGGGGGACATAACGCTTGACGGTGAGCCGATCACCCGTAAAAACATAGGAAGGCTGTCTTTTGCCACAAACGAGCACAGCTTCTTCCCCAATCTGACCCCGAAAGCACATATGGAGTTCTATAAAGAGCATTTTGAGAAGTTTAACGAAAAACGCTTCTTCGGCCTAACGGAGTTTTTCGGGCTTCCAATGAATAAAGTCCTGCGGAGCTTTTCGACCGGGCAGAAGAACCAGTTTGAAGTTATAATGGCGCTTTGCCAGGGCGCGGACTACATCCTAATGGACGAACCTTTTGTCGGAAACGATGTATTCAACCGCGAAGACTTCTACAAGGTGCTCCTTGGTATTCTGGAGCCGAATGAGACCGTGCTGCTGTCGACACACCTGATCGAAGAGGTGTCTGGATTTATCGGCCGCGCCATCCTGATTCGCAGGGGACAGATCGTCGGCGACGTACAGGTCGCCGCCCTTGAGGATCAGGGCAAGAGCCTGATCGACTATGTAAAGGAAACATATGATTACCGGGCGGACAGGGTAAGCAAAGCGCTCACCGATATCACCGGCAGGGAGGAAGACAATGCGTAAGGCATTTGCAATTATGCTGGCGCTTCTGATCGCGTGCACCGGCGGCGTTATATATGCTTTTGCGGACGCAAATGCGCCAAGAGAAGCCGTCGTTTATACGGAAAAGGTTTTATATGGGGACCCTTCCGCCGCACATGGACTGAATATTGATTTGAGAGTGCATTATAAATACCATCTTCTGTGGCAGTCTCATTTAGATTTCGATCAAAACCGGTTTCACGCTTCCACAAATTATATGTTCTCGCAGGATGAGAGCCGTGAGAATCCGCCGCACGACCATAAAGGTGTCTTTTTGCAGGACGGCCTGCGCCTTAGCATGGAAATATCAAAAGAAGGGGAGCCAACGGGCATCAGGAAAGCGCTGGACGAGCTGCTTTCGGAAACGGAACCCGGAACAACGAAAAAGCAAACAATACGGCTTGCGGATTATTATGTTTATTACCCCATTATGGTGCATATTGAGCTTCCGGGTCTTCTTTACACGCATTACCCACCGGCGGACTCCAGCAGAATAGATATCTATAGCAGCCGCGAGAATTATGCAGTAAAAACAATGCAGGACTTTTTCAGAATTCCGGTATTGGATAATCACTATATGGACATTGAAGCCAGTAAAGTTTCCGGCGGAAACTCGGCGCAAACGTCCGGTATAGGCAGATCCGAAAGAGGAGACTCTTTCAGTATGAACACAGCCGGCGTCACCGGAGAGGACGCATGTTATTTCTGGTTCAGCAACCGTACCCGGAATGACAATCTGGTTGATACTAGCCTGATCCCCGGCGGGTATGGGATTTATAAACTTCCGTATGGTTATGTCGATTATATGAAACATGTTGCGGAATCCGGAGAGACCTATGAATACACTGGTCCCGATGTTTTTGTTGACGAGCTCTCGGTGTTTTATCCTGTCGACGTGGAGACGAGGATCCTGCATTTGGGAGTAAATCAGAAAAAGACAAGGCTTCTCCTCCATACTGCTGAAGATGATAAGTATATCGTAACGATCATTGACATTAAAAACGGAGAAGCTTTGCAGCGGCTTGTAGTATCGGATTACGATTACAGCGAAGACTGGTATGAGGTTGATGACGGAGATGGGTTCACATTCATCAGACTCGGCAACAAACGCATCTGTGTTGTCTCCGAAGGGCCTGGCGAAAATTATGAAATCAGCATTAACTCAGAATTGGCGGGCGTAGAGCTGGAGGACGACTATTTGCCCTGGAATTGGTACAATCGCTGCATGGCATTTGACGGAGAGCGGCTTGCCATTTCCGGCTCCAGCTTCTTAACTTTCATTGACGATAAAAACATGCGGGGTTCCAACTGCGGCTTCTTCGTTGCAATCTATACCGCCGACGGTCTGCAATATTACGGCATATATGAGAGCAGCCTTGACCGTGCCAATTACCATACAGCGAATATCAGACTTACGTATAATATCAGACCTGTGGATTATGATCCTGTCAGAGTCAGCTGGGACAAATAAACATATATTCACGTTTTAATAGGCTACCTAACTCTGAACCATTCGTTCTTAGTAAGGTAGCCTTTAATCCGGGGAACTTTCGCTGGATGTTTGCGCCCAACCATTATCCTTGCTCAATTTATCATCTAAATCATTCTGATTTAATTATATTGACAACTAAATCTATCGGGTATATGTTAATTATATCATTATATTATTTTTGATATAATTGCAAGCGACAGAGGATATAGAATGAAGAATTTCAATTACGATACGTGTTGGAAAAGCTTGCTCACACCCGAAATAGTTTCGCTCCTCACACAGATTCATGAATATAAAGGAAGGCATAATCTTTTTGTTGAAACTCGTGCAGATATACTGACTCAGCTAGTTGAGACTGCCAAAATACATAGTACAGAAGCTTCCAGCAAAATAGAGGGTATCCTCATATCAGATGAGCGTTTAAAGAAAATCGTCAAAGACAAAACATCACCGCAAAACCGAAACGAACAGGAAATTGCCGGTTATCGCGATGTTCTTGCAGCAATCCAAGAAAATCATGACTTCATACCTCTAAAGCCAACATGGATATTACAGCTCCACAAAGACTTATTCAAATATACCGGATCATCATATGGAGGAAATTATAAAACAGCAAACGCCCTAAATACAGAAGTACGTTTCGATGGTAAAAAACATGTCAGGTTTTACCCTGAGAAGGCAGGTGAAACTCCTGAAACTATAGATATGCTCTGTAAAGCATATGAGGATATTACCCGTGACGGAACTGCTGATCCCCTGTTGATCATTCCAATGTTTACTCTGGATTTCCTTTGCATCCGTCCGTTCAGCGACGGCAACGGCCGGATGAGCCGCCTGCTGACCCTGCTGTTGCTCTATCGCGCCGGATATATCGTCGGCAAATACATCAGCATAGAAAGCCTTATCGAACGCACTAAAGATACATATTATGAAGCATTGCTGCAAAGCTCGGAGAATTGGCATGAAAATAAAAACGATTATAGGCCTTTTGTGCAATACATGTTAGGCTTAATAGCCGCGGCATACAGAGAATTTGAAACACAAGCGGACATCCTTATAGCAAAAGGATTATCCAAGACAGAAAGAATAGCGGAAGCAATTAAAGGCACCTCAGGGAAAATTACAAAACGTGAACTGTTGGAAAAATGCCCCGGCATCAGCGAAATAACGGTTCAAAGAGCTTTATCAGAACTGCTAAAGAACGGGGATATAGTTAAAATCAGCGGCGGACGCTACACATCATATGTATGGATAAGGGAGAATAAAAAGATATGATTACCGGTGAACTCAAAAACAAAATAGACAGCTTGTGGGATATTTTCGCGTCAGGAGGACTTGTAAATCCGCTTGATGTCATCGAACAGATTACATATCTGATGTTTATCAGAGACCTGGACGACATCGACAATCTGCGTTCCAAAGAGAGCGCCATGCTTGGCCTGCCTTATAAAAGCATGTTCGACGGTATATTTGAAATCGGTCAGCGTAAAATTGACGGCCACATGCTGAAATGGAGCGTATTCCGCGATTTCCCGGCAGGCAGGATGTATACGGTCGTGCAGGAGTGGGTGTTCACGTTTATTAAAAACCTGAACGGAAATAAGAACAGCGCTTACTCAAAATATATGGACGACGCGATTTTTAAGCTGCCTACTCCGCTTCTCCTGTCAAAGGTAGTCGACGCGTTGGACGAAATATATTCCATGATGGCAAACATGCACGATATTGATATCCGCGGAGACGTATATGAATATCTTCTCTCTAAAATATCACAGTCTGGCTTAAACGGCCAGTTTCGCACGCCCCGCCATATTATCAGGATGATGGTAGAGTTAATGGAACCTACGCCTGACGATATTATTTGTGACCCTGCCTGCGGCACAAGCGGCTTTTTGGTAACTGCGAGCGAATACTTAAAAGAACATTACAAGGAAGAAATCTTTTTCAACAGGCAGAAAAAAGACCATTATATGAACCACATGTTCCATGGTTACGATATGGACAGGACGATGCTGCGTATCGGCGCCATGAACATGATGACTCACGGCATAGACAACCCTTCCATCGAATATCGCGACAGCTTATCCGATCAGAATCCGGACAAGGACAAGTATACCTTGATACTCGCGAATCCTCCGTTTAAGGGCAGCCTGGATGCGGATATTGTATCGGCCGACCTGTTAAAGGTATGCAAAACCAAAAAGACAGAACTTTTGTTTTTGGCTCTGATGATTCGTATGCTCAAAGTCGGCGGCCGCTGTGCGGTTATTGTGCCCGATGGTGTATTATTTGGTTCTTCATCCGCCCATAAAGCAATCCGCAAAGAGCTGATTGAAAATCAACGGCTTGAGGCGGTCATCTCCATGCCCAGCGGCATATTTAAACCTTATGCGGGCGTCTCAACCGGTATTTTAATCTTTACAAAAACCAACCACGGCGGGACTGATAACGTCTGGTTCTATGATATGACCGCCGACGGGTATTCCCTCGACGATAAACGCACCCCCATAAAAGAGAATGATATCCCCGATATCATAGAACGATTTAGGAATCGGGAAAAGGAAAAAGACAGAAAACGTACTGAAAAATCTTTCTTTGTACCCAAAGATGAAATTATTAATAATGGTTATGACCTGTCTATTAATAAATATAAAGAGATCGAGTATGCACCGGAAGAATACCCTCCAACAAGCGAAATCATTGCCGACTTGCAACAGCTTGAGGCAGAAATTATGCAAGGGTTGAAGGAATTGGAGGAAATGCTCCATGGGTAAATGGAAAATGGTTAAGTTGGGGGATGTATGTACTGTTGTATCTGGTTCCACTCCTAAAAGTAATGTCGATGAGTATTGGAGTGGATGCTATAATTGGGTTACGCCTGCTGAACTAAATGATGACGATATTATAATATATGAGACTCAGCGAAAAATTACAGAAGAGGCTATTATAGCAACAAGTTTGAAGCCTTTTCCTGCAGGGACGGTTTTGCTTACATCCCGAGCTCCAATTGGGAAAGTTGCTATTGCTGGAACTGAAATGTATTGTAATCAAGGGTTTAAAAATCTCATTTGCTCAAATGAAATATATAACATGTACCTTTACTGGTTTTTAAAAGGCAAAACAGATTTTTTAAACTCTTTGGGAAGAGGTGCAACTTTTAAAGAAATATCCAAGCAAATTGTAGAGCAAATTCAAATTCCTCTTCCCCCATTTGACGAGCAAAAACGCATCGCCGATACATTCAACCGTATAAGCAATCTAATTGAAAAACGCAAGCAGCAAATTTCCAAACTGGACGAGCTTGTCAAAGCAATGTTTATTGAGATGTTTGGCAGACCTGAAATGAATGTGTATGAATGGAGTGTTACTACATTAGGTGAAGTCTGCCAGATCAACCCTAAAAAAAATCAAGATCAGCGATTAACGCAAGGAATAATGGTATCATTTGTACCCATGCAGGCTGTTTCAGAGAATGGCGATATTGATCTATCGGTAACGAAGGATTATGATGAAGTAAAAAATGGTTTTACATATTTTGCAGAAAATGATGTACTCTTTGCAAAGATTACACCTTGTATGGAAAACGGCAAAGGTGCAATAGCTACTGGCCTTATAAACGGAATTGGATTTGGCTCAACAGAATTTCATGTATTACGCCCTATATGTGGTATAACTAATCCATATTGGATATATACACTAACTACCCTTCCTCAATTCAGATTGGATGCGGCTAACAATATGACTGGAAGTGCAGGTCAACGTAGGGTTCCAGCATCCTTTTTAGAAGAATATCCTGTAACCGTTCCTCCAATAGAGCTACAGGATCAATATGCCGATTTTGTTAAACAAATTAGCAAAGCAAAGTCTCAAGTCAAGCTGGGATTAGAAAAATTGGAAACTCTAAAGAATGCCTTAATGCAAGAGTATTTCGGATAACTGCGAGGTGTCGCCGTCATGACCAATTTCGACTTCCTCAAAGCCGAAAAACAGTTTGAAAGCTTTGCCGATGTCGCTGTTTCGGCTGAAAAGATCTTGCATATAGATCATGAGGCAAGTGTTTTAAATTGCCGTCGTGCGATGGAGTTTGCTGTCAAGTGGATGTATTCGGTTGACAGCAGCCTTGTCATGCCTTATCAGGACACCTTGGTCAGCCTTATGAACACCGATGAATTTCGGGACATTGTAGGGATCGATATATGGCGCCGCATGGATTTTATTCGCAAAATGGGCAATAATGCGGCGCACACCGGCAAAAAAGTCACTATTGAGCAGGCGACTCTTTGCCTTGAAAATCTGTTTATCTTTCTTGATTTCGTGGCTTATTGCTACGCGACCGATTACAAGGAAACACAATTTAACCCTGCATTGTTAGCAAAAAGCGAGCCCGCCCCCGTTGCTTTCCCTGACATAGATTTTGAAGCTCTGCTGGCGGAGAACGAAGCTTTAAAGAAAGAACTAACGGCTCGCCGGGAGGAGCAAAAGCAAACATATGTTCCAAAGCCGCTTGAGTTGACCGAGTACAAAACCCGGAAGCTCTATATCGATGCGATGCTTATTGACGCGGGATGGACGGAAGGCAAGGACTGGCTGAATGAAGTAGAGCTATCGGGCATGCCAAATACTACCGGAGTAGGTTATGCCGATTATGTGCTTTATGGAGATGATGGTAAACCGCTTGCGGTAATTGAAGCAAAACGCACCTGTGTTGATGTTGCAAAAGGCCGCCAGCAAGCGAAATTATATGCCGATTTGCTGGAAAGAAAGTATGGCAGAAGACCTATCATCTTTTTAACGAACGGATTTGAGACCCGGATTGACGAAACAATATATCCGGAAAGAAAAGTTGCGTCCATCTACTCAAAGCGGGATCTGGAAAAGCTGTTTAACCTGCGCTCTTTACGTACAAGCCTTAAATATATTTCTGTAAATAAGAAAATTGCCGGGCGTTATTATCAGGAGAGCGCAATTAAGGCGGTTTGCGATGCTTTCGACGCGCGTAACCGCCGCAAGGCGCTGCTTGTTATGGCTACAGGCAGCGGCAAAACAAGAACCATAATTGGTTTGTGCGATGTACTTTTGCAGCATGGCTGGATAAAAAACATTCTCTTTCTTGCCGATCGTACTTCCCTTGTTACACAGGCTAAACGAAGCTTTGTCAATTTGCTGCCCGATTTGTCCGTTACCAATCTGTGCGAGGAAAAGGACAACTATAACGCTCACTGTGTTTTCTCAACCTATCAAACCATGAACAACTGCATCGACTCGGCAAAAGACGATATGGGCAGGCTTTTTACCTGCGGACATTTTGATTTGGTAATTTGCGATGAGGCTCACCGGTCGATATATAATAAATATCGTGATATCTTCAACTACTTCGACGCATTGCTGGTAGGGCTAACAGCTACGCCTAAAGACGAAATCGACAGAAACACATATGAAGTGTTTGAACTGGAAAACGGAGTCCCCACCTACGGATATGATCTTGCACAGGCGGTTATTGACGGGTATCTTGTCGACTTTATCTCTGTGGAGACTAAGTTAAAGTTTATTGAAGAAGGCATCGTGTATGATGAGCTTTCCGAAGAAGAAAAGGAAATTTATGAAAAGACATTTGCAAATGAAGACGGACAGGTTCCTGAAAGGATAGAATCCTCTAAACTGAACGAATGGGTCTTTAACGAGGACACTATCCGGCAGGTTCTTCATATCTTAATGACTGAGGGCATTCATATCAACTATGGTCAGAAGCTTGGCAAGACCATTATCTTTGCGAAAAATCACGACCATGCCGAGGAAATATTCCGGGTGTTCAATAAAGAATATCCTCATCTGCCTGGCTATGCGAAGGTTATTGATAACTATACCTCTTACGCCCAAAGCGCCATCGACGAATTTTCGGACCCGAACAGGCTGCCTCAGATCGCCATATCTGTTGATATGCTTGATACCGGCATCGATATCCCCGAAATATTAAACCTCGTGTTTTTCAAAAAAGTCATGAGCAAGGCCAAGTTCTGGCAGATGATAGGCCGCGGAACCCGGCTCTGCCCGGGGCTTATGGACGGGGAAGAAAAGACAAAGTTTTACATCTTTGACTTTTGCGGAAACTTTTGCAGGGACCGCCATTCACAGATAAAGGAAGCATAGTGGAAATCTTCAGCGATATGTCAGTTTGGTACGGTATAAGAAGCATAATTGATCAGATCAATTCGAATGCTGTGGCGTAAATTAAATTTTAACTCCTGAGTGCCTTGCAATATGGCTTACAGGGGTTTTCTGCTAAAGCCGGATTGCCCAGATTAATCCTGAGACACAAGCTGTCTCAAGCCAAAAAAACAGGGCGTTGCTCGCTTTGTGTCCTGTTCATTTGGCGCATCCGGTGATATGCTTTAACCAGAGAAGGAGGTCAACCGTCCATGGACCAAATCAAAATAGGAAACTTTATTCGGGAGCTTCGCAAAGAGAGAGGATTTACCCAGGAGCAGCTAGCGGAACATTTCAATGTATCCCGTCGGACAGTTTCCCGCTGGGAGACAGGCAGTAATATGCCGGACCTGGATATTCTGATCGATATGTCGGATTTCTATGGGGTTGATCTCCGCGAATTACTAGACGGAGAAAGGAAAAGCGAGAAAATGGATAAAGATCTTGAAGCAGCGGTTCTGAAGGCTGCGGAATACAGCAATTCCGAAAAAGAACGCACCGCCAAAATTATGCGCATCTATTTCATATTGGGGACCATATCCCTTATTGCAAACGCCGTCATGAACTTCATGGAATTAGACCAGACTTTTTTAACCGGTTTTGCCAAGGGAGCGACCTTTGGCATGGCTCTTGTCGCTATGGTACTCGGCATCGTTTACACGACAGGTGCGATGGCAAAGATCCACGCATTTAAAATGAGACTGATTAACAGGAGCGCAGAATAGATGAAACCAAGAGTGCACCCGTTCATCATTGTGGGGATAGAAATATATGCGGTCTGTAATATAATCGACCGCTTCATTTATGATATTCCATGCATCATTGCAATTCCGGCTTATATGGCAGGGCTTGCCTGTCTCCTGATTGGATCTATCAAAACCAGAAATGCCAGGAATAATATAAGGTGCATGTGAATCAAATAAGAAAGTTTTAGTATCTTGTTAATTAATATTATAATTCTCAGCTAAATTAATGAGCTGACTGGCCGGGCAGTGGTCAGTCAGCTCTGTTTCTGCGAATAACTATATTCAGTTGGAACTAAAGGCTTGACTTATGCATATAAATCTTTAGCTCTTTCCTGAGCATTCTCTCAAGCAAAGTTCATACTTGCAACCTGCGGTATAAGACAAATTGGATTTTTAATATCCACATCCTAAGGGATAAAAAATCAATCATGGATTCTCATCATTCAAGCTTTGATACAAAGGCTTCTTTAAAGCAACGATGCTCATAATAAACCCTGTTACACCAACAATGAAGAAGATTACCGCTATACCAGAACCCTTTCCTGTCCCGAAAGCAAATGAGAACTAAAAAATCCCGGAGCCCTGAAAATGTATTCTTTTTATTCATGGCTTTGCTCCTTCAATTTATATTATCTAATGTATCGAATGGAATGCAAAGCCTGATTCGGACGGCAGTCTTCGCTACCGCTCCATGCAGTCTCCGTCCGTTATCAGACCTTGCATGGAGCAAAGGAATCTGCAACCATCACAAAGCACCTCCCCAAACAGTAATTATCATCTATCCTTTTACCTTTTCCCAGATGTTTTCCGGTATATCTTTCGGGGCAAGTAGAACGCAGCTGATTGCCCGCCGCTTTGAATCAACTTACCGACTAATCTGAGAAGCTCCTGGCGTTTTTCCTTTGGCAGTCCCGCCATGGATGTGATCATTGCAGCTGCGCTTTTCCACTTTTGCTCGCTGATGCTGTCGAAGGTATCCTGACCGGTTGCTTCCAGTAAGGAGAAAATCGTATTGGTGAGTGATTGCCTTGTCTCGTTATCGATTTGCTCAAGCCAGCCGCCCATCGTCCGTTGGATCAGCCGTCCCATTTCAGACATAGGCGCCTGTATGAATCGATTTCTGCAGACAGCCCAGGTAAAGCCGTCATGCTGGAGGATGCCGACAGCGGTGCTTTTAACGACGCGGTGGATGCTCGCGCTGGAGAGCAGCATCCCCACCACAGAGGTGTCGGGAACGATGCTGATTATTTTGGGGAGAATACGTTTATATCCATCCGAGTCAATAATGTCTTTTCGGAATCCCGGCCCGTCAAAAGAATACACCTCAATAATTTCACTCTGTATCGGCTCGTCACAGAAAGAAGCGGCGTATACGGCGAAGTTCCCGCCCTTGGAGTGTCCGCCCACGCGCAGCTTACGCCCTAATGATGCGCCTACCTCGTTTAAGTACGATTTGGCTCGCCGCTGCCCCCCTGTTTCGGAAAGATAAAAAAGATTGAAATCTTCTTTCCACCCGACAAGCGATCTGTCCGTACCTCTGAATGCGACGTAGGCGGTGCCGTCGTCCAGCAGGCTGGTCACAGCGGATATTTGCGCGTCCTCTTCCCGGTCAATATCGTTGATATAATAGCATAGCTTCGTGTTCCTGAAGCGCATTCCTTTGCACATTTCTCCCAGAATCAGCGCGGCTTTTGCAGTATTGGAGCCCCTTGCCGAAATCTCCTCGCGGGTATGCTTTTTTAAAAACTCCTTGTAAACTCCCTGAATTGAAACCGCTGTTCCGTCAGAAGAGACATTTCCGAAATCCATGTATGCAAGAACGGCGAGCAACAAGCCGTCGACCTCGTTGAACGGATCAACGGCAAAGGGAATATCTCCTCTCCATTCAAGGTAATCTATTAAATTAGCCAATATTTATGTTCACCATCCTAATGTGCTGCTCATGATGTATAGTGACCCTTTTTCATCCATGCCTCCTTCTCTAAAATAAACGATGAGCCAATAAATTCAATGGGTTTTCCCTCTGCATCTGTTCTAAATGAAGCAACCCCTTCACTTACTTTGCAAAAACCCAACTTATTTAATAACTTACAAGAAGGATAATTTAAATTTGCTGTTCCACTGGTTATTCTTTCTACATTCAGAGTGTTGAAAGCATAATGAATCAAAGCAACACATGCCTCAGTTGCATAGCCTTTGCCTTGATATGCAGAATGAATGCAATAACCTAAATCTCTTACTTTATCGCTTTCTCCATTTAAAGACACATACCCTATAACCTTATTTTCGGTCTTTTCATAGACTGAAAGAAAATTATCACCTGTTGAAAACCATTCCGTTATTCCTTTTACCTCTTCCTCTGAGGTAGGAAATTGATGATCATATATTGCGTACTCTGATGCTTCCTTGTCAATAATAATTTCCTGCAAGTCTTTCCAGTCATCCGGGGTAAAATTTCTGATTATCAGTCTGTCTGTTTTTAACTCTGTCATCTTCCGCACCTCCTATACATGTTATTGTTGAAGCGTCGCCAGGTCTGGTTTTGTCATTACTACATTTCTCGAATTACATTAAGAATGCACATATTATATCGTAAATGCAGGATGTAGACAACTAAAATTTGGAATTAATTAAAAGTTTAAAAATACAAAAGCCTGGTTTGGCTATTTTCCCCCAGCAAGTGCAACTCTTAGTTTAATAATCCCTTGCCTTGCCTTATTTTTTACTCTCACTAATTATCTCACCTTCTCATTTTGACCTAAAAAAGAGTTCATAAAAGGAGGTGCAATTTTCATTTTCTGCTTCCCTTCTATCTTCAAAACAAGCTGGCTGGGCCTCCCGAGGTAAGACACAGTTCTTTCTCCCCACAACCTTCTGATTTATGGAATTACGATTACCTTTTGGGCTTTGACTTGGTATGCAGTCTTACCCTCCTTTTGGCCTCATCAGGATTCTGTTCTTAGGTTCAAGGGTTTTACTGCTTCGCTTTCTCCCTCCCCTCAGCATTGCTGCTGACGGCTTGCGTTTCGCTACGCTTGGCGGTAATTACCTGCGGTTGGACTTTCATCAGCAAGAACTGTGCCGTGCTCGGCACACATAAAATATTGGGGTAACTAATCCTGCCGGATAATTACCCCAGTATTTATTATAGAACCTTTATTGAACCTTATCTGTATGCAAGATCAAGGGTCCATGATTTCAGTGCCCGGAAGGGTAGGTGCAAAGAAGTCTGATTCTGCGGCCAGAGAACGAATATTCAAGGAGTAGTCATCGGGAAGCTTGGTGGGAGAATAGCCGGTGACTTCCTTAAAAACTCGGTTGAAATTGCGAAGCGTGTTAAAACCGCATGAACTCATCAGCTCTGCCATGGAAATGTCAGGATTTTCTCTGATACGGGTAATCGCATGATCAATACGGATAAGATTCATATACTGCGAAAAGGTGTGACCGGTCATTTGCTTGAAATTCCTTGAAAAATAGCTCTCCGACATGTTCATGAAAGCGGCAGCTTCCTTAAAGGTAATGTCGCTGATACGCTGTGTAATCTGGGTCATCAAACTGCGATAGCGATTGAAGGTAGCCGTCTCACGGTATCTGCGGGAACTGAGCGACTCATTTCGAAAGATGTCCACGAGAAGACTCATCATAGTTGCATTTACTTTTTCAATGTAGAAAGGTTCTTTCTGCTTGCTCTCCCAATACATCATCCTCATCAAGTCATAAACATGGTAATTATCGAAAAACAGAGGATTATCCAGCCAGCATTGACGGGTTAATATGCGACGGATCTGTGCAAGCATGATGTCGCTGTTTCCCTCGGTGGATATGGAGTGGACACTCTCTGAACGGCAGAAAAAGCATAAGCCAGGGGTAATATCGTATTTTTGACCTTCACAGATGACTGTGACCTTCCCACTGCGGCAAGTGATCAACTCGTCTTCAAAGTGCCAGTGGGTGAGATTGTAGAGTCGTTTGTAACGACAAACCCATACCAAGGAATCGTTCTCAAATGTTTTTTTTTCTCTTTCTGCCAGCATAAGAATTCCTCCCTATGAACGGTTGACGCTTTCCGTCCCCAAGAACACTATCATAACAGAAATTATTTATTTTTAAAGAGAAGTTTCATAAATTCTTTGGCTGCATGACGCCATACATCCCACTCGTGGAAACCCGGCCAGGAGAAAAAGTGCATATTCAGACCCCTGGAACGGTATTCCTCGACCTGACGCAAAAGATTATCGCACATTGGCTGCTCGCTCTGTCCTGCGGCGATAAAAATAAGGTCGAAGTTTTCATCAAAGGTTTCTTTGTTGTCAAAAAGACCGGTACCGTCAAAGCCAATGCCCTTTTCAAGCCATCCGCCGCTGAAAATACCAGCGCTGGCGAAAGCGTCGTGGTGGCGAATAATGGTTCCGTTCGACTGTACGCCGCCCATGGAAAGGCCTGCAATGGCCCGGTAATGGCGGTCAGGAATGGTGCTGTATTTTTTATCGATAAAAGGAATGCAATCCTGAACCAGAAGTTCGTCAATACGCCCGCAACCGGGGTCGTTGTCCGGTCCGTCAATAAAGGCATAACCATCGTTCATGACAACGATCATTTCCTCAATCTCGCCGGAGGCAATCAGGTTGTCGCAGATGAAATTGATTTTACCAAACCAGAGCCAAGCGGTCTCGTTTTCACCGCCACCGTGCTGTATGTAAAGAACGGGGTATTTTTTCTTCGGGTCGTAAGCAGGGGGAGTATACACATTGCAAAGCCTTGTCTTACCGGTTAAAGTGCTAAAATAATACTCCATGTGAACTGTTCCGTGAGGGACATCCTGCAGCATCCAAAAGGAGGATTCTTCACCCCAGGGCATTTCAAAGAAGTTGTTGGGCTCAAATCGGCCATACCCTACGGGGGCAAGAGCGTTGATAATATGAACATCGTCTACGAAAAAGTCACAGAAGTGAAAGCCGGGTTGGATATCCTCGGCCACGCACTGCCAGTAGCCATCGCCTACCGGGTGCAAATCATAAGTACCAGGCATAGTACCTCCCCATCCGCTGACACGGACTTTTTTTGCATCAGGGGCGTATACGTTAAACTCTACCTTGCCGTAGTCCAACACTATAATGCCCTGCTTCTGCGGCGCATAGCTGTACTCCGTTTCGCCGTCTTTCATGGTGATAACCGGCTTTTTATTCAGATTGGAAAAATAAAGCGGATACATATATAACGCGGGGTTGTTTAAAATTTCCTTATGTGTCATGATAAAATTCTCCTTTTTAAATTTATGAAAAAGCGGCGCAGATACTTAAAGCTCAACAGCCTCAATGGCTTTACGGATTTTTTTGTTAGTGGCAAAGAAGTAGACCAGAGCAGCGGCAATGGGAACGATCATCAACGTGTACATTCGAGAATATCCAAGAGTTTCATTTCCGGTAGAGCCCTTAATGGCATCTACAATGTAACCGGCACCTGTGACGGCCACAAGGAAGCCGATTGACATGGCAATATTACTGGTACAGGAAGCGGCACCTCGTCTTTCTGTGGGCACACAGCGCATGCAGATATAGTTCAAAGTAGGCTGGCATACGCCGTAACCCAGTGCGGCGAAAACAGCAGCCAAAAGAAACATCCAGAGCGAGGATGCCATGCCGATAACCAGAAAAGAGAGGGCAAAGAAAATAATGCCGACTACCAGAACCACTTCATAGCCGATTTTATCAATCAACATACCACTTACAGGTCTGGTGGCAATTAGGCCGATAGCATATACGGTAAAGTACAGACCGATCTCATCCACGCCGCGCAGTGCGCCGTAGATGGCAATAAAGCTGGAGATACTGCAATAGGCGCCCTGTAAAATCAGTACAAGTACAGAAGCGGGAATAGCCTCTTTTGCAATAATACGGTCAATTGAGAGAGAGTAGGTGCCGGAGGTGTTCTCGCCCTCTTTGATAAAAAATCCTGCAGCCAGACCCAAAACCATGGTACCCGTACCGATGAAAAAGGACATAGAGTATCCCAGAGAATCCTTCATGTCTAAACCGATGCCGGGGCCGACTGCTTGCGCCACAGCCTGACACAGGGTGAAAATTCCAATGCCTTTTCCCAACTTATCTCTGGGAAGGGTATCACTAACCATAACCAGACCCAAGGCCATAATGCACCCCTGACTGGCTCCTTGAATGAAGCGAAACACGAACAGCATAGGGATTGTTTTTGTAAAGCCATAGCCCGTAAAGGCAAGCACAGTAAAGAAGATAGAAATAAGCAAAATCTTCTTTCTGCTGGAGCAGTCAAAAGCAGGTGTAACAAAAATCAGGACCAATGTTGAGGCAATAGAGAAAATACTGCTGATCAGACCAATTGCAGAGGCAGATGCTCCTAAGGAATCGGCGAGAAGAGGAACCAGTGTGTTGAGCATTTGCTGCCCCATCTGGAGACAGAATTGAACAAAAAGAATTATAATGAACTCCCGGTTCCAAAGTTTTGTCTGGTTATTCATAGTACGTCTTCTTTCGAGTAAAGTTTTAAACTAGGATTCAGCTCCTCAGCACGCCAGCAAGCGACCCAATGATCAGGGGAAAGTTCACGCAATTCCTGCGCTTCCGAGCATTTTTCGGTAGCATAGGGACACCGAGAAGCAAAACGACATCCGGCTTTGGGGTTAATGGGTGACATTACCTCACCGGCAAGTGGAATACGCTTAATGGGATTATGAATATCAATGGTGGGAATGGCGGAGAGCAATGCCTTGGTATAAGGGTGGACAGGCGTGCGGAAAAGCTCTCTTGTGGGACTTTTCTCCACCATCTGGCCCATGTACATTACCACGATGTGGTCTGAAATATGCTTGACAACAGAAAGGTCATGTGTAATAAACAGGTAAGACAATCCGTACTCTTCCTGTAGATCCTGAATAAGGTTTAGAATTTGCGCCTGAATAGAAACATCCAAAGCAGAAACAGGCTCGTCACACACCACAAAATCAGGCTTTAAAGCAAGCGCTCTGGCGATGCCGACACGCTGGCGTCGACCACCGTCCAGCTCATGTGGGTAGGAGAGCTTCAGCCGTTTGGCAAGCCCAACCATCTCCATGATGCGCTCTGTTTCCAAGTCAATCTCAGAGGAGGAAAAGCGCCGGGAGAGAATAAGCGGCTCACGAATGGTGTCTGCTACGGTGTAGCGTGGATTTAGGGAAGAAAAGGGATCCTGAAATATAATTTGCATTTTCTCTCTCAATTTTGTCAATTTGGCTTTGCTCACGCGGGTAATGTCCTCACCGTTGAAGAAAATCTGCCCGTCTGTACTCTCAAGAAGATGAATGATTGTCCGACCTAGCGTTGATTTCCCACAGCCGCTCTCACCCACAACACCCAAAGAACTCCCTTTTTCCATTGCAAAGGAAACGTCATCAACGGCATGTAATGTCCCGTGAGGCACGTTAAAATATTTTTTTAGGTGCTTAACTTCAACAATCGATGGCATGTTTTACCTCCAATTCCGTTGCGTGGCAACAGCGACAATAGTGTCCCGGCCGGATTTCCGTCATTTGTATTTTGCCGCAAAGACATTCTTCGGTAGCGTGCTCGCACCGGGGATGGAAGCAGCAGCCTTCAGGCAAATTGGAGGGATCAGGCGGCATTCCGGGAATGGCATGCAACCGGCGAACTTCCACATCTAGCTTGGGAATTGAACCGAAAAGACCGCGTGTGTAAGGATGATAAGGATAATCGAAGATTTCTTCCTTTGTTCCGAACTCAACGATCTCACCTGCATAGACCACGCCGACGGTGTCGCATACTCCTGCTACAACACCAAGGTCATGAGTTATAAGGATCATGGATGTATTGCGTTCCTTTTTTAGGTTATTGATCATATCGAGAACTTGAGCCTGAATAGTAACATCAAGAGCCGTTGTTGGTTCATCGGCAATAAGCAGTTCCGGGTTGCAGCACAAAGCCATAGCAATAACCACTCGCTGCTTCATGCCGCCCGAGAACTGATGGGGGTATTCGTTATAACGTTCAGCAGGTATACCAACCATTTCCAGCATATCGACAGAACGTTTCATGGCTTTTGCCTTGCTTAGATTGGAATGATGCCGAACAGCCTCCGTAATCTGATCGCCCACAGTAAAAACTGGGTTAAGAGCGGTCATGGGGTCTTGGAATACCATAGAGACGACATCACCCCGAATTTTTCGCATTTGCTTTTCAGGCAGCGAGAAAAGATCCTCTCCTTTAAGATAAATTTTCCCACCGGTTACCTTGGAAGGAGGCTCGGGGAGAACGCGAAGGATGCTTTTTGCAATAGTGGTTTTACCGGCACCTGTTTCCCCTACAAGCCCCAGGGTCTGACCGCGAAGGACATCAAAGGACACGCCGTTGACGGCTTTTATGATCTCTCCGCCGGCATGATATTCCACAGAAAGATCACGTACAGAGAGAAGAACGTTATTATCATCTATTTTCATCGATCTTCCTCCTTCTATTGCTTTAGTTTCGGGTCGAGAGCATCACGAAGACCGTCTCCGAGAACGTTCAGCGAAAACACCGCCAACATGATGGTTGCGCCCGGGAATATGACCATGTGAGGGTAGTTGCGTATATAATTGCGTCCGGCGGACAGCATAGCGCCCCACTCCGGTGTAGGAGGTTGTACACCAAGACCGATAAAGGACAAAGATGCGGCAATCAGGATGGAGGTGGCAACGCTCATAGTTGCCTGCACAATGATAGGTGAAAGAGCGTTGGGTAAAACATGCTTCACGATGATTCGAAAATCACGGCAGTTAACGGAGATTGCTGCTTCCAAATAATCCATGCGCCGGATATTCAGGATTGAAGCCCTCTCCATACGGGCAAAAGCAGGAACCATTCCAATGGCAAGAGCAATTATGCAGTTTGTAAAGCCTGGGCCAAGCGTGGCGGAAACAGCAATGGAAAGTATAATGCCGGGGACAGCCTGGAAAACATCCAGAATACGCATGATCGTCATGTCATATGCACCGCCGTAGTATCCGGCGATAGCGCCGATAGCCACACCTACAACAGCCGCAAACCCGACAGCCAAGATGCCTATACGAAGACTATAACGACCGCCGTACATTATACGGCTGAGAATATCACGGCCAAAATCATCGGTTCCAAACCAATGTTCCTTGGTCGGACCCTTCATTGCATTGACCAAATCCATTTCATCATATCCGTAGGGCATGATGTAGGGAGCAAATATGGCAATGAGGGCCATGAGAACGATAATAACAAGACCGACCATAGCAAGACGGTTTTTGCAAAGTCTGTGCCAAGTAATATAGAGGAAGGATTCCTTTTTCTTTTCATTCGGATCCATTTTGTTCACCGACCTTCCTGAAAACATGTCTGGATGCTTTCCTTTTGCCCTGATACTGACTGCGAATCCGCGGGTCGACAAGAGCATAGACCAGGTCCGTAATCAGCATAACAAGGCTGAAAGCAATCGCCAAGAAGATAACAGAGCCCTGAATTGCGGGATAGTCGCGCATATTGATTGCCTTACACATATAAAGACCAAGACCTGGTATCGAAAAGACGGTTTCAATAACCAGAGCTCCGCCTAAGGACATACCAAAAGCAGCACCGGTAATGGTAATAATCGGAATGAGTGCGTTTCGAAGGGCGTGTCGATAGATCACTTTAATCTCGCCCAAACCCTTGGCACGAGCGGTGGTAATATAGTCGGCGCGGATGACCTCTAACATGGAGGATCTGGTTTGGCGTGCCATACCGGCAACGCCGAAAAAGGAACAGGCAACACAGGGAAGAATGAAATGTGCTGGAGTTCCAATACCGCTGGGAGGTAACCAGCCCAGCTTCAAAGAAAATAAAATTACAAGCATCAAGCCCAACCAAAACTCAGGCATGGACACACCCAGAAGGGAAACGACCATGGCCACCCGGTCACGCCATGTGTTTTGGCCGACAGCAGAGGTAATGCCAATGGGGATGCCTACAATAAGAGACAGGAGAACACTGACAAAAGCAATTAGCGCCGTTCTCGGAAAGCGATCCAGAATATCTCCGGAAACAGAGCGATTGTTCATATAACTTTTGCCAAGGTCGCCATGTATAAAAACGTCATTGAGATAGTTTAAAAGCCGTGTGAAATAAGGCTGGTCGAGCCCCATCTCCGCGCGTTTGGCCTCAATCTGCTCCAAAGAGGCATTGGGCCCCATAATAAGCTGAGCAGGGTCGCCCGGAGTGAAGTACATGATGGTAAAGATCAAAATCGTGACACCCAGAATAACCGGAATCATCAATAGCAGACGTTTGATAATATATCGGATCATAGTAAGTATATCCTCTCTATCCGCATGCTTGTGGAAACAGCCCCCATACGGGAGCACCATATGATGGGCTGTTTGTAGTTATAGTGCAGTCTTAGTCAGCTTTTTTAACCGACAATGTACTCGCATGCACCGGGCATTACCTTCTGGAACCAGTTGAAGGTCAAGCTCTTTACAACGGAGGATCTGCTGACATAATTGACATAATCAGTGCAAATGCCGTAACCCAGAGCCAGTTCATTCATCGCCTTGCTGAAGGCATCCAAGCTCTCGGCGTTGTGTGTTTCTTCTGCCATGGCGGCGCGGAGGAGAACCTGAAGGTCCTCGTCGTGATAGAAGTTCACGGTGATGCCACCATACATATCCTGGTCAAAAGAGTATTTGTAGACGGAGGAAACATAGTCGCCTGCGCCACGGGTGTCGAGGCGAAGTTCCCACTGAGTAGGATCAAAGCAGTAGCCAATGTACAGAGAGGAGTCATAGCTGATAATTTCAGATTCAATACCAATCTGAGACATGTATGCCTGCAGAAGTTGGGCAATGCGAATTTGAGTGGAACTGGGAGTGGTCATAATTCTAACCTTTTTTCCAGTCAGATCAACACCGGAATCGGCTACCAGCTGTTTTGCCTTATCAATGTTGTATTCGTAGTAATCCTGGTTGTCCCAATCATCAACGTAGTCAGGATAGATATCATTGGCATAGTTTTTGTTTACAGTGCCTTTACCGTTGAAAACATTCTGGAGAATGGCAGCGTTATCAATGGCGTACAACACGGCCTGACGGAGCTCTTTGCTGCTAAAGGGGGAAAGCTCGGAGGCGTTGAAGAGAAGAACCTGGCTCATCAGGTTGTTCTGCACTGTAACATCAAAGTCGGAGTTACCTTCAAAGTTGTCGGCTTCATTCTGGGGCATGTATCCGGCAATGTCAACGGTACCGGTTTCCAGAGCAAGAGTCAACTGCGCGGGCTCCATAATTACATGGAACTCAATCTCGTCAACGTTGGCCTGAGAGTACCAAGAGGTGAGCTCAGGCTTCTGCCAGTAGTTCTCATTTCTGACCATCTTGATGGTTGAGCCGGGGGTGAACTCGGTTACTATGTATGCACCGGTACCAATGGGCTTATTGGCCATGTGGTCGGGGTCTTCTTCGTAGGCCTTCTGAGAGACGATCATAACGCCGGTGAGGGTGTTCAGCATGCACCCGGCGGCATCGGAATTGACCTTGAACTCAACAGTATACTCGTCCGTAGCGGTAACGCTTTCAATCATGTTCAGAGCCATGCCCTGCAGACCCAACTCAATGCACTTGTTGTAAGAGAAAGCAACATCATTGGCAGTGATGTGGTTGCCGGCGCAGTCGTAAACATAGTCATAAATCTCTACGACATAGGTGTAGGTGTCAACCTGTTTCCACGATTTAGCAATCAGTCCTTCCATCTTACCGCCTACACCGTCCAATGAGCACAGATATTCGAAGCAGGATTGCAGTACCATGTAGCGACCCTGACCGTTGTCGCCTAATGGATCTAACGTGGCAACATCGTCGGAGATCGCAACACGCACCAAAGGAAGGCGGCCATCACCAGTATCTTTTGAGGCATCGGTTGTAGAAGGGGTCTGTTCCTGCGCAGGAGCAGATGCGTTCTGTCCGCAGGAAGCTAAAGTGAACAACATTCCCAAGGCCAGCAAGAATGCGATTGTTTTTTTCATAGTTTTTCTCCTTTTTCTTTCATTTCTGGTTGAGTATACTTCTTCATTTGTCTTAATTATATCAATTCATGACTTGATTTAAAGAAAATAGATGTCTGATATAGGACATTTATTGTTGTTGAATATGACAATGTATTACTTTTAAAGCTGTCGAATGGAAAGAAATACTTCTCATAATACCCTCATAATATTCTCAATACATTTAATAATCCCTAATTTACCCCCATTTCAGCTCTCACTTATGTTCTATTTTTGTTTTGACTTTAAAGAGGCCCTAAAAAGAAAGGACAACTTTCAATGCATTTTCTGCTTTAATTCCGTTTTTTCAGACAGCTGTAATCACTATAATTCCCCTGTTGTTCCGTTGTTTTTATTAAATTAAAAAGGACCTTGAAGCAAGTCCAATTGACTTATTCCAAGGTCTTTTGAGTCTTTATTCATTTTGCGCTTCAGGGAAGTTTATTTTGTCCCTTCAGGGAAAACATGTTTGCCCCATGACAGATTGCTTATTCCCACTCGATCGTTGCCGGGGGTTTAGTGGTTATATCGTATACGATGCGGTTTATTTGCTTTACTTCGTTGACTATGCGGTTTGAGACTCTTTCAAGCACATCATAGGGAATCTTTGCCCAGTCGGCTGTCATAAAGTCGGTCGTTGTTACTGCGCGAAGAGCAATGGTATAGTCATATGTTCTGACATCACCCATAACGCCGACAGAGCGCATATTGGTGAGCACCGCAAAATACTGGCTTATGCTGCCGTCAAGGCCCGCGGCGTCAAGCTCTTCCCTGAAAATAGCGTCTGCATCCCTCAGGATATCAAGCTTCTCCTTGGTTATATCACCTATCACGCGTACGGCAAGTCCCGGGCCAGGGAACGGCTGTCTGCGCACGATTTTCTCAGGCAGTCCAAGCTCCCGTCCCAGGGCTCTGACCTCGTCCTTGAAAAGCAGACGAAGCGGCTCGATGATTTCCTTAAAGTCGATATAATCGGGCAGCCCGCCGACATTGTGGTGGCTCTTGATCACCGCGGCGTCGCCTAGGCCCGATTCGATAATATCGGGATAGATAGTGCCTTGAGCAAGATAGTCGACCTTGCCTATCTTCTTCGCCTCTTCCTCGAAAACGCGGATGAACTCCTCGCCGATGATCTTGCGTTTTCTCTCGGGATCGGTGACGCCGGCGAGGCGCGTTAAAAAGCGATCTTCAGCATTTACGCGTATGAAGTTGATGTCCCCGCCGCCAAAAACCTCTTCGATCTCGTTGCCTTCTTTTTTGCGCATGAGTCCGTGGTCGACGAAAATACACGTTAGCTGCTTCCCCACAGCTTTTTTCAGCAGCTGTGCGCAGACGGAGCTGTCCACACCGCCGGAAAGCGCGAGCAGAACCTTTCCGCTTCCGACCTTCTCCCTAACATCAGAGATAATCTGCTGCGCATAGCTTTGCATTGTCCAGTCGCCGGAAGCCCCGCAGACTTCGTAAAGGAAGTTTTTCAATATGAGCGTTCCGTTATCGGTATGATTGACTTCGGGATGAAACTGCAAACCATACAGTTTCCGGTTGCCGTCTTCCATGGCCGCGACAGGGCATTCGGCGCTTGAGGCTACTGCTCGGAATCCTTCGGGCATTCCGGACACAAAATCCGTATGGCTCATCCAGACCTTTCCCTCTTCCCCTAAGCCCTTGAAGAGAGGGGACGAAACGTCATAACGGACCGCCGTCTTTCCATATTCCCGCTTTTCAGCAGTTTTTACGCTGCCGCCCAGAACATGGGACATAGCCTGCAACCCATAGCATATTCCCAATACCGGAATACCTAGTTCAAAAAGCTCCTTGTCGGGCCTGGGCGCGTTTTCAAGATATACGCTGTTCGGACCTCCGGTGAAAATTATTCCGACAGGAGACTTTTCCTTGATTTCAGCCGCGGTCATCCGATAGGAGTGGACCTCGCAGTATACACCGCACTCTCTTACGCGCCTGGCGATCAGTTGATTATACTGTCCGCCAAAATCGAGAATAAGCACCGTCTGCTTTGACATCTTTTTGCCTCACTTCTCCGGCGATATGCTGTCGTTCCTGATCCTGACTAAATACATTATTTCTACATATAATCTGCCGACACAATCGCCGGAGTTGCGTCGGCCGAGTCAGCAGCTTACCTTGAATTTAATAGCAATACTTTAATATACGAAAATGCTATTGTCAAGCCTTGAGGACCAAAGCTTTCCTGAGGTTGTTGCCATGTTGTTTCCCATATGCTTTTCCGGATGGAAATTCAGCATTGATCCTGTATTATACTTCGCTCCGGCATGCTGCTGAACGTGTCGGAGCCTCTTTCCCGTCTCTCACACAAGCAAGGGGCGGCTTCCGCAATACGGAAACCGCCCCTTTGCTGCTTTATCCTATCCCTTATTTAATACCAAATGCGTCCGCGAGCGGGACCCAGAGATCGAATGTGGGATTCCCTGCGCCGTCAAAGAGCTTGCGTCCGGCAATTCCATGCCCATGACCCGCAAAAGTATGTATCTCCGCGATCTTATTCAGATCAATTTTACAGGCTTGCTCAGAAGGCATGTAGTTTGCGGGTAATGAACTCCTGAATGGCGTCAAGGATCGCGGGACTCCAGAACTCGCCCTCATGGTTTGCTCCGGGGACCAGGATCAGCTCCGCGTCTCCGCCTGCTTCGCGATAAGCATGGAGCATGTTTTCGCTCTGTTCACAGAGTACAACGACATCATCTGTTCCGTGAGCGAGAAGCAGCGGAGGATAAGGTTTTCCCTTTTCCAAACGGCGGATCGGACTCATCTCAGCAAGGATGGCCGGGTCTCCGTCTTTTCCGATGAAGGCATCGCGCATCCGGCTCCGCCACTCTTCCATAAATTCCAGCTGTTTATCAATCGGTCCCGGACGACGTGCAAACATTTTCTCCATGTCGGAGGGGCCGAAGCATGAGACCGCGCACTGAACGGAGTCGGAATATTCGCCATATTCATCCGTTTTGTAAGCCGGGTTGTCTCCCGTGACGGCTATCAGCTGAGCTGTGTTTCCGCCGGAGGAGGTGCCCCAAAAGCAGACCCGTTCCGGATCGATACAGTAGTCGTCGGCATGGGCGCGCAGGAAGCGGATCGCCGTTTTAGAGTCGATCAGATATGCCGGGGCTTTCTGCCCCTTCATAATATTGCGGTGAGCGCCGATGCTGGCCACCACAAAGCCGGAACGGGCAAATTGAGCAAGCTGTACAAACTCCGCCGTGAAATCGGGAGAGAGCCACCCGCTCCCCTGCAGGAATACAATAAGCGGAAAACGCTTTTTCG
>Ga0134097_1000794_pt1 | contig 28093 bp, 22 predicted proteins | sample 8_3taG_FD_94450 | JGI IMG/M metagenome (GOLD analysis project Ga0134097, IMG submission 94450) | Switchgrass degrading microbial communities from high solid loading bioreactors in New Hampshire, USA - 8_30_10_142_A2 metaG | ecosystem: Engineered > Bioreactor > Semi-continuous > Anaerobic >... | reverse complement strand
GATTGGCGGTCCGATCCCTCAATCGTAGATGCGGCGCAGGATGCGATCCATCAGCGCGGGGAAGCGCTGCCCCAGCCAGATGAACGCGCTGTCGATCCAGCGCACCGACAGCACGCGCGGATTCCGCTCCAGCGCGCGACCGATTGCGCCCGCGACCTGCTCCGGGCTCATCGTGGGCCAGCGGGTCGCCACGCGGCCGGGCTGGCCGAGCCGCTTCTCCGCAAATTCGGTGTCCGTCTGCCCGATCCGCAACACCGTCACATGGATCCTGTCGGCGTGCAGCTCCCCGCGCAAAGATCGCGCCAGCGCCTCAAGCGCGGCCTTGCTGGCACTGTACGCGGCGGCGTAGGGCGCGGGGACCGGGCCAAGAACGGACGACAGCAGGACGATCTGCCCACCGCCGCTGGCGCGCATCGCCGGGACCGCCGCGCGGATGCTGTGCAGCACGCCGTCCATGTTCGTGCGCAAGACAGTTTCGAGGTCGCGCCACGCCGCATCTGCCAGCGCCCCGCGATGCCCCACGCCCGCTCCGGCGACCAGCACATCCAGCCGGTTGAACTCGGCCAGCGCCAGCGCGACGGCTCGCTGCATGGCGGCGGGATCGGTCACGTCAGCCGTGAGCGGCAGGATCCGCCCCGGCAGCTTCTCGCGCTCAGCTTCCTGGGCCAGCGCTTCAAGCAGGTCTGTGCGCCGCGCGACGACCGCAACGTGATCGCCCATCGCGGCAAACATCAGCGCCGCCGCCCGCCCGATCCCCGCGCTGCCGCCGGTGATCAGGATGGCGCGCGGCGTGCGCTCTGCCAGCATGGTGCGCCGGTACCAGTTAACCATGCGTCTCCCTTAGCCCATCTCTATCCCCGCAGCGGGCGCGCCGCCAGGCCCCAGACGTCTTCCCGCAAATCGACCGGCGAGCCGCTTTCGATGTCTACGCGCCACAGCACAGTCGAGGGCATGTATTGCGCCAGCGACGGATCGGTCGGCATCGTCCCGGCGGGGACCTGCCCGGCGTTGATCGCGTCGACCAGCACGCGGTTTGGCTCAACGACCGTCGCGAAGACGTAGCGATCGGTCACCGCCATCGAGCTTACGCCGTACACGTCGGCGCGCCACGCCAGCTCGCGGATCGTGCCGGTCACCAGATTCAGCCGGTAAAGCTGGATGTTGGCGCTGCGCGTGTCGACCTCAAAGGGCGGCTCGACCGTCAGCGTCAGCGGATTCGACGCGGTATAGCGCGAAATGAAATACAGCGCCGCGTCGTCTGGCGACCACGCCATCCGCTCGATGACGCCCAGCCCACCTGCGATCTGGACCGAATAGTCGCGCGTGCCACCGGTGATCAGGTCGATCACGCGGATGCGCCCGTCGGTCGTCGGTCCCGCGAGGTGCGTGCCGGTCAGGTTGAGCGCCGCCGCGCCGGGCATGAACATCTCGTCCTCGAGAGTGAAGGCTTCGGCGTGAATGTCGAAGCGCCCCAGGCCCGGGTTCGGGAAGCAGCACGTCCCCAGCACGACCGCGCCATACGAGGTCCACAGGTTCGGGCGGCCCGGCCCGAGCAGGCCGCCATCGCGCACATACAGCGCCCCGGCGAAGTTCAGTGCAGCGCGGGATGCTCCTTGCTGGAAGCGCCCAAAGTACCCCGCCAGCCGCCCCTGCCCGCCGGTCAGCATCCGCATCGACGCTTCGCGCAGGGGGAACGCTTCGACGCCGGGCATATCTTCGACGGCTTGCGGCGCGGCCGTCTCCAGGTAGTACATCGTCTCCTGGTCTTGCGAGATGGCGATGGTGCGACCATAGCGCCCCGGCACCTGCACCGGCGCCGCTCCGCCCGGCCCGGTGGCGTACAGCCCATCATCGCGGGCGACGTAGAGGGTGCGCGCATCCGCCGTCCAGAACAGCCGCGCGCCCTCGCCATAGCCGAACTCCGGCCCCGGCTGCGCGAGCGGTTCCCCATCGACATCTGCCAGCGTCACCGTGTTCTGCCAGACATACGCGAGCGCTACCTGGCGCGGATCGACCTGCGCCTGGCTCGTATGTGGGGCGGCGAACACCGCGACGACCGCCACCGCGATCAGCCACCGCGCCCCGTCGCGCAACCACTTCATATTGCGTGCTCCCTACAAAAATAATCTGCAAAGGTCCAGTCTACCCGCAAGTGTACCGCGCCCTGCAACCGGCGGGAAATAGGACGGAAGGGAGAGAGTCACCCGAAGCGCCCCTATTGACGCCCGGGCAAGACGCTTTAAAATCCGCGCACGCCTTCATGACCAGGAGAGAATCCCATGGAAACCACCGCTGCCGGGCTGGATCACATCATTCTGACCGTGTCGGACTACGAGCGCTCCGAGGCGTTCTATGGCGGCGTGCTCGGCTTCGAGGTCCGCGCGCTGGAGAATGGGCAACGCTTCTTCCGCGCGGGGAACGTGTACATCTTCCTCATCCGTCACGACGCGACACCGCCGGGCGACCGCTTCAGCGAGTTCCGCATCGGGCTGGATCACCTGTCGTTTGCCGCGCCGAGCGAGCAGGCCCTGCACGACCTGGCGGAGAAGCTCATCGCCGCCGGGGTGGAGACGAACGGCGTGGAGCTATTCGAGGGCCATTTCCCCTACGTCGCGTTCCGCGATCCCGATAACATCCAGCTCGAATACTGGTACACGCCGCCGCGCGAGTAACCCCGTTCCACACGCTCCGCCAGACGCCCGAAAACGGGCGTTTTTTCTCTCAAAAAGCTCCATTTCGTGATTGCATGAAACGAACTTTTGTTCTATAATAGAAGCACGTAGGAACGGTTATTTTTGCTCGTTTGGAGGCAGGCTCATGACTGTAATCAGTGCAAGCCGGCGCACCGACGTCCCCGCCTTCTACGCCGAGTGGTTTGTTAACCGGGTGCGCGCCGGATTCTGCCACTGGAGCAACCCGTTTTCCGGCCAGATCTACCGCACTTCGCTGACGCCGGAAGATGTGACCGCCTTCGTCTTCTGGACGCGCAACCCGCGCCCGCTGATGCGTCACCTGCCTGAGCTCGACGCGCGCGGCTATCGCTACTACTTCCACGTGACCGTTACGGGCTATGGCCGCCCGCTCGAAACGCACAACCCCGATCCGGACGCGGCGATCGCGGCGATCCGCTCGCTGGCGCTGCATGTCGGCCCGCAGTACGTCGTCTGGCGCTACGACCCGATCGTGATCAGCAGCCGCACGCCGCTCGCCTACCACCGCCAGCGTTTCGCGGAACTGGCCGCGCAGCTTGAGGGTAGCGTGGAGCGCTGCACCTACTCGTTCCTCGACTACTATGGCAAAACGCGCCGCAATCTGGCGACGATCACCGCGCAGCACGGCTACCAGTTCCGCGAGCCGACCGTGCTGGAACGCCAAGACCTGCTCGAAGACCTGACCGCCATCGCAGAGCGGCACGGCATCACGCTGGTAAGCTGCTGCGAGGACGATCACACGCATATCCCGCGCGTCTACCGGGGAAGCTGCGTCGATCTCGATCTGCTGAGCCGCCTCACCGGGCAGCCCGCGCTGGCGCTGAAGCCACACCCCACACGGGAGCATTGCGGCTGCGTGCACTCGGTAGATATCGGCAGCTACGACACGTGCCTATTCGGCTGCACGTACTGCTACGCGACCAACAACCGCCGCATCGCCCAGCGCCAGCACGACGCGCACGATCCCTACGACACGATCCTCAACCGGCCGGAGCGTCTGCGCGGCCAGGATCTCGACGAATTGGTGCTGGAAACGCAGCGGTTAGCAGTTAGCGGTTAGCGAAAAACCAAAAGGCACATCGTCCAGGGCAGTGTGTGCACTGCTCGTTTTGATCGGCCTCACATATGCAAATGAAACGGGCGCAGCAAGCTGCGCCCCTACAAGATTTGCTAACGGCTAATCGCTAACCGCTCAAATCACATGCTTCTCCTGGTAGATGCCGAACTCCCCGCGCAGTACGTCCATGATCTCCTGCAGCGTTGCGTCGGCGCGGGCGGCATCGAGGATGTAAGGCATCAGGTTCTCGGTGCCGCGCGCCGCCTGGCAAAGCGCATCGAGCGACCGCGCGACCGTGCCCGCGTCACGCGTTGCGCGCAGTTCTTCCAGCCGGGCAACCTGCCGCTCGTAGCCCTGCGGATCCATCTCCAGGATCGGGATGCGGAGCGGCTCGTCCGCCGCGTAGGCGTTCACGCCGACGATCTGCCGCTCGCCCGCCTCGACCTCGGCCTGGAAGCGCGCCGCCGAATCCGCGATCTCCTGCTGGAAGAAGCCCGCCTCGATCGCCGGGATCACGCCGCCGAAGTCGTTAATGCGTTCGAAATAGGCGTATACCTCTTCCTCGATCTCGTCCGTCAGCCGCTCGACGAAGTAGCTGCCGCCGAGCGGATCGAGCGTGTTGGCGACGCCGGTTTCGTGCGCGATCACCTGCTGCGTCCGCAGCGCCAGCGTGACGGCGTGCTCCGACGGCAAGGCGAGCGCTTCGTCCATGCTGTTCGTGTGGAGCGATTGCGCGCCGCCCAGCACAGCGGCGAGCGCCTGGATCGCGACGCGAATCAGGTTCACCTCGGGCTGCTGCGCGGTCAGGCTGACGCCTGCGGTCTGCGTGTGGAAGCGCATCAGCCACGAGCGCGGATCGCGCGCACCGAACGTCTCGCGCATCTCGCGCGCCCAGATGCGCCGGGCCGCGCGCAGCTTCGCGATCTCCTCGAAGAAGTCATTATGCACGTTGAAGAAGAAGCTCAGCCGGGGCGCGAACGCGTCGATGTCCAACCCGCGACGCAGCGCCCAGCGGACGTACTCCATCCCGTTCGCCAGGGTGAACGCCAGCTCCTGCGCGGCGGTGGCGCCTGCCTCGCGGATGTGGTAGCCGCTGATGCTGATCGTGTTCCACTGCGGCAGATACTTCGCGCCGTACTCAATCGTGTCGGTGACAAGGCGCATCGACGGCTCCGGCGGGAAGATGTACTCCTTCTGCGCCTGATACTCCTTCAGAATGTCGTTTTGCAGCGTGCCGCGCAGCGACGCCGCCGGGACGCCCTGATGCTCCGCCGTCGCGATGTAAAACGCCCACAGCACCGCCGCCGGACTGTTGATCGTCATGGACGTGCTGACCTCGCCCAGCGGGATGCCGTCGAACAGAATGCGCATATCGCGCAAGCTGCTGACCGCCACGCCGCACTTGCCGAACTCGCCCAACGCTTGCGGCGCGTCGGTGTCGTAGCCCATCAGCGTCGGCAGGTCAAATGCAACCGACAGCCCCATGTTGCCCTGTTCGAGCAGGTAGCGATAGCGCGCGTTCGTCTCTTCCGCCGTGCCGAATCCGGCGAACATGCGCATGGTCCACGGGCGGGCGCGGTAGCCGGTCGCGTGGATGCCGCGCGTGAACGGGTACTCGCCCGGCAGCCCGAGATCGCGCGCGTAGTCCTGCTCGGCGATATCGAGCGGCGTGTAAACGCGCGCCACCGGCCGCCCGCTGACGGTAGTGAAGCGCTCGGCGCGCTCCGGCAGGCGTGACAGCGAGCGGTGGAGCGTCGTCTCTTCCCAGCGATCCTTCTCGGCGCGTAACTGTTCCAGCTTTCTGGCGTCAAACATCGGTGCAAAATCCTCTCTTGGGTGGGGAGTTTACTGTCGATTCTACGAAACTCGGCGCCACGTGGCCTAATCTTTTGAATTCCGTTAGAATAATTGAAGCCTCACGTTTTTCTTATGCAATCCTTCATGAAACGTTATGCATCAGGCGCGCGATTTTGGCATACACTAGAGACAAAGACTTCTTGTTCCTTAGTAACTGGCCCGGACGGCGTGACACGTCCGGCCGCAAAATAGATTTTTTTCATGACGCACAACCGGCCCAGGCGCCGCTTCAGGCGGACGGGGACCGGTGCAAGTGACAATCACATATGCACCACTGGGCAGGGTAGGCGTATGTGCCTACCCTGCTCCTTTTGTCGGATGACAGCCACGGGGATCACGTAATAAAGGCAAGGCACCGGCAAATAGCCGATATTTTTTCATTTTATTTACAATAATGCTAATAGGATTAAGGTACTACTCGCGTCTTCCATTTTCTTTTGGAATCCTCGTTTCTTGTTTCCTGATATCCTCCATATAATGGTTATAAAGCACTTATCTGTGCGCCTAACGCATCATAGGTGAGTGCTGTACCAAAGCTCAGCATCATAAAAGTGTCTGCGGCCTAAACGTAGAAAGGGGGATCCACTAGGCCGCCTGCAACATACCTCACAGTATTCTTTATATAAGCGGGTAGGGGAGAACAACCCAATATGCACACCAACATCTCGCGATTCATCGTCGTTTTCACGTTCCTCTTGACTCTCGCGCTGGCGTTTGGCGTGGGCGGAACGCCTGTGACCGAAGCGGCCAGCGTGCCGCCGCAACTTTACGGCGAAAACGTAAGCTGTAAAGATCTCGGCTATCAATTCGAGGTCAAATTCGACAGCCCACCCACGCCTGGGACAATGCCACTTGGCACCGGAACCGTTTCGTGGAACTTTTCCGCCGGGGATTACCAGATCGACTGGTCCTCAGTTGGCTTCAACGTCGATGCAGTGATCGTGAAAGGCGGCCCGGTCGCCAACGTTTACCGCTACAGCCCACCGTCAACCGGAGACACGGCGCTCGTAACGCCGACGAACCCGAATAACAATCAGCCTTACGGGCTTAGCCACGTCAGCTTCTGCTACAACGTATATCAGCTCACCGCTACCAAGACCGCCAGCGGCAGCTACACGCGAACCTATAGCTGGTCGATCACCAAGGAAGCCGACGCGAACTACACGAAGTTCATCGGCGATCCGGCGACCACGCATCCCTACACGGTTTCGGTAGACCAGACAATCACGGATAGCCCGTACGTGGTCAGCGGCACTATCACGGTGACCAATCCCGCGCCCTATGTAGTGTCCGTAACCGTCAGCGATGTCGTCAACGGGACGCCCGCGATAGTGACCTGTCCGGACGCATCGGTACCGGCTGGCGGGCAGCTTGTCTGTAACTACTCAGCCACGCTTGGCGCGCCGGACAACGGGACGAATGTCGCCACAATCACAAGCGGCATCCCCAATGTCAGCGGGACGACCGCTCAGGCCGACTTCACGTTCACACAAAATGTCGTTGGGTACAGCACCATCAACGTGATAGATGATCAGTTCGGGCCACTCGGCCCGGCCAGCGGCGATATGACCTTTCCGCCGTATAACGGGACCTTCACTTGCCCGACCGATCCGGCCCAGTATACGAACGGGGTGTACGTCGCGCCGCCATTCGTGAACACGGCAACTATCGTGGAAACCGGCCAGTCCGACACTGCGACCGTCAACGTAACCTGTTACGCGCCGGTCGTCAGCAAGAACGCGACCGCCGAATGGCGCAGAAAGTATGACTGGACGATCACCAAGACGGTCGATCCGGAAACGCACATCGGCTTCGCAGGAGATTCGTTCACATCGGACTACGAGGTGACTGTCGACCAGACCATCACCGACTACGGTTTCAAGGCCTCTGGCACGATCCTGGTGACCAACCCGCACCCGACCCAGTCGATGAACGTCAGCCTTGTCGACGTCGTGAATGGAGCGACAGCCGATTTGGACTGTGGCGGAAACCTGATCATCGGGCCTGGTCAGACGGAAGACTGCATCTACACCGTTAACCTGCCGGACAACACCGACCTCACGAACACCGCCACGGTCACATTCAACGGTATCAACTTCCTCGCTACCGCGTTGGTGGACTTCGGCGACCCGATCATCGAGGGCTACCCGACGATCAACGTAACGGATAGCGTGCAAGGCCCGCTCGGCTCGGCGAGTAAGGACGAGACCTTCACGTACAGCGATACCTTTGCATGCTCGACCGACCAGGCGGACTACACCAACGGTGTGGATACCGACACGTATCCCAACACGGCGAAGATCGTCGAAACCAACCAGGAAGCATCCGAGAACGTCACGGTGACGTGCTACGCGCCCGTCGTGACGAAGACTGCGGACGAATCATTCACCCGCACGTACACGTGGAACATCGAAAAGGTCGGCGACCAGACCGAGCTTACCCTCTCGACGGGCCAGACGTTCACCGTGAATTACGACGTCACGGTCAGCGCGACCTTCGCGGACAGTGATTGGGCGGTTTCGGGCACGATCTCTGTTGCCAACCCGCACCCATCCGAGCCGATGACGGTCGAAGTATCGGATGTGGTGTCGCCCGGCATCGCGGCAACCGTGGACTGCGACGGACTCGGCGGCACTTCGCTGACCGTGCCAGCCGCAACCGCGGCCTTCTGTAGCTACAGCGCCGATCTTCCCGATGCGAGCGATCGCACCAACACCGCGACCGCAACGCTGAACGGCGGCAGCTTCACCGGCAACGAGGACGTGATCTTCGGCGGCCCGACCACCGAAGTGGACGAGTGCATCGACGTCACGGACGATCAGGGCGGACCGCTCGGCACCATGTGCTACAGTGACCTGCCTAAGACGTTCGAGTACACGCTCGAAATCGGTCCGTATGACGTGTGCGGCGAGTACACCTTCGTGAACGTCGCCTCGTTCGTGACGAACGACACGGGCGCAACCGGCAACGATGATCACACGGTTACCGTCGACGTGCCGTGCGAAGTCGGCTGCACGCTCACCCAGGGCTACTGGAAGACGCACTCCGAGTACGGCCCGGCTCGCTGGCCCAATGATACGTGGCTCTTGATCCTGCCCGATGGTCCAGACACGACCTTCTACCTGAGTGGGCAGACGTATCTTGAGGTCATGCGGACGCCGCCAGCGGGTAACGCGTACTATAACCTGGCGTCGCAGTACATCGCCGCGAAGTTGAACGTCCTGAGCGGCGCCAGCACGACGGCGGAAGTCGATACCGCGCTGGCCTCGGCGGATGCGCTGTTCCAGCAGTACACGCCAACGCAGATCGCGGCGCTCAAGGGGAATAATGCCGTCCGCAAGGAGTTCATCTCGCTGGCGAGCACTCTTGACCGGTACAACAACGGGCTGATCGGCCCCGGCCACTGCGACGAAGATAGCTCGTCGGGGTAATCACACCTGGAACGCTCATCGTACCTTGATGGCGCCAGGGCAAACAATCGAATAAACAACATCGCGGGAGCGTCCAGTTGGACGCTCCCGCTGTCATACATACAGAAAAGTCAGCGCGATCAGGCGCGGGGCAGCTCGTAGAGCTCCACCAGCACGCCGGACGCGCTGCGCGGGTGCACGAACGCATAGCGCGTGCCTTCGGGGCGGATGCGCGGCGCGTCGTTGATCATCTCGACGCCATGCTCCACCAGACGCGCGATCGTCGCGTCGATATCGTCCACCTCGACGCAGACGTGATGCATCCCCTGGCCGCGCTTCGCCAGATAGCGCCCGATCCCGCTCTCCGGATCGGTCGGCTGCAGAAGCTCGATCTCGCTTTCGCCGAGCGGCAGAAACGCGATCTCGACCGCTTCGCCGGGGTTGTCTTCGGTCTTGCTGAGTGGCAGCCCCAGGGCGTCGCGCCAGAAGGTCAGCGCGCTGTCCAGGTCTTCCACCACAATCGCCACGTGATTGATTCGATGTGCCATAAGAGCCTCATTTATATTAAGAAAGCGATTAGCAATTAGCAGTCAGCGGTTAGCATTGGCAGAGCCAGAACAGAACGGCCGGACACTGTGACACACTCACGGCAAGCCCGGGCGCCGCGTCCAGCGTGCTGCTTGGGCTAACTGCTGGCGGCTAACCGCTTACCGCTGCTTACGACGGCGCCCACTCCGCGATCAGGCGCTGCCACGTCTCCCAGACCTCGGTGCGCCCGTTCTCGTCAACCTCGGCGGCGAACAGCGTCCCGCCGGGCTGCAGGAAGCACCCAAAGTCGTTCGGCAACACCGCGCTGCCGCCATAGCGTGCTGCGAACGCGACGGCGGTCTCGAGCCATTCCGCGTCCAGTTGCATGCTGCGCTGCGGCGCGAGGCAATAGCCGTACCACGTCTCCGCCAGCCAAAGCTCCGCGCCCTGATCCTGCGGATGGCCGCGCTCCTCCAGCGTCTCCTCGATCAAATCGTACTGCGCGGGCTGGTACACGCGGAACGCGACAAAGTCGATGCCCAGTTCCAGCACGCGCTCGTAATAGTCCACATCAAACTCGTTCTGCGGCGCGATGCTGACGCCAACCAACGTCTCCGGGCTGACTTCGCGCACCAGATCGATCAGCTCTTGCGTGTGCTCAAGCCACAGCTCAAGCTGCTGCGCAGTGCTTTCAAAGTCCGCCAGATCGCTGTATTCGGTATAGGCCGCCGGCTCATTGACGATCTCGTAAGCGTAGGGCTGGTACGTCTCGGCGTAATACCGGACTCGCTGGCGGTGATACGCACGGAAATCGTCCCACGAGATATCCTCGTCCTCGCCACCCTTCACCAGCAGATAGGGCGTGTACTGCGAGTCCGCAATCACGAGTTTAATCCCGGACTCCTGCACGCGCGCCATGAACTGCGCTTCGTAATCTTGCTGCTCGGCGATCCGCTCCGCCGCATCGACTGCGGGCTGCGCTTCAGACGAGTCTTCGCCCTCGGCGGGTGCGGCGACGAACAACACCGGCTCGTCCTGCTCAAAGAGCATGTCGCCGCTGGCGCCCAGGCGCAGCAGCTTCGCGCCAGAATCGACGATCGCGGCCAGTTCGGCAACACGCTCGTCAAACGGAACTTCCGGCGCCTCTTCGCCCTCGGCCGCGCCCGCGCTCACAAAGCTGTACCCGAGCGTCACATTGGAGTTCGCGCCAAGCTGAAGCGTATTGGTCGCCGCCTGCGCGGACCAGTTATCCTTATGCTCGGCCATCCACGCTTCGCGCTGGTTCTGCTGCACGAAATGGAAGCCCACGGCCAGCACCACCAGGAAGCCCAGCACCGCGCCCCACAAGATCAGCCCGCGCTGCGAGAACGGCTTGAGCCGGTTCCAGTAGAACAGCGAGATGACGTGGACGATCAGCGTCAGCAGCAGGATAAACACCGCGCCGATCACGATCAGCGGCAGTATCACGTTGAAATTGCCGAGCGGCGCCAGCGCGGACGCTGCGGGCAGATACGAGCCCCATAGCGCCGCGAGGATCGCCAGTCCGATCAGCACCGGGATCGCAATGGCGACGGCCGTCCGCGCGCCCCGCCAGATCCCCGCCGTGCCGAACAGCAGCGCCAGCCCACCAATCAGCATCAGCGACGGGCCCCACACGTAAAACCCATACAGCATGGCGGTCAGCAACATCACCACGCCGATCAGCGTCAGCGCGACGCCGCCGCAGCCCTGTGTGACCGCGCCAATGCGACTGACCGTCGGTGGCGGTGGATCGAAGCGCTTCCCGTCGTCGATCGAGCTCATCTTGGGAAGGTCGCGGATCGCTTCGAGAAAGCGATCGCTCTCTTGCGGACGGTCGTCGAGTGGATCGTCCGGCGGGCGGCGTTGAATGTCCTCACTCATGCGGATTGTGCTCCTCAAAGCGTGTTATACAGGTTGCCGCCGGCCGCATTCCCCGCAGGTCGCGCTAGCGCAATCCTAGCTCGTTGCGCGCGATCACGACCCGCTGAATTTCGCTAGTGCCTTCATAAATTTCGGTAATTTTGGCATCTCGGAAATAGCGTTCGACCGGCAACTCCTTACTATACCCTATTCCGCCATGAATCTGCACTGCCTGATGGGTAATCCACATCGCCGCCTCGGACGCAAACAGCTTCGCCATGCTCGCCTCGGTCGTAAAGCGCTCGCCGGTGACCGCGCTGCGCATCTTCGCCAGCGCAGCGTTGAAGGTCAGCAGGCGCGCCGCTTCGAGCTTCGTCTTCATGTCGGCGATCTTGCCCTGAATAAGTTGGAACTCCCCAATCCGGCGGTTGAACGCTTCGCGCTCGCGGGCGTAGTTCAGCGCCGCTTCATACGCCGCCTCGGCGATGCCGACCGCCTGCGCCGCGATCCCGATCCGCCCGGCGTCGAGCGCCGTCATGGCGATCTTGAAGCCCTGCCCCGGCTCGCCGAGCACATTCTCCACCGGGCAGCGGTAATCCTCGAACACCAGCTCGCTGGTCGCGCTGGCGCGGATGCCGAGCTTCGGCTCCACCTTGCCGCGCACGAATCCGGGCCGGTCCGTGTCGATCAGGAAGGCGGTGATCCCGCGATGCCCCTGTTCCGGCTCGGTCATGGTAAACAGCAACACGATCTCGGCGACCGGCCCGCTGGTCACCCAGCTTTTGCGCCCGTTGATGATGTAATGCGTGCCGTCGTCGCTGAGGACGGCGCGGCTGCGCATGGTCGCCGCGTCGCTGCCGCTCATCGGCTCGGTGAGCGAATACGCGCCGATCTTCTCACCGCGAGCGATCGGGGCCAGATACTTCTGCTTCTGTTCCTCGGTGCCAAACTTCATGAGCGCGTAATTGACGAGGCTGTTGTTGACGCTGACGACCGTGCTGTGCGAGGCGTCCGCCTTGGCGATTTCGATCATCGCCAGCACATACGCGATCGTATCCATCCCCGCGCCGCCGTACTCTTCCGGCACTTCGATCCCCATCAGGCCCATCTCGCCCATCTTGCGGATCGTCTCCAGCGGGAACTCGCCTGTCTCGTCGTGGTGTGCGGCGATCGGGACGATCTCGCGCTGCGCGAAATCACGCACGGCGTCACGCAGCATTTCGTGTTCGTCGCTGAGTTCAAAGATGAGATTCGCCAGGGTTGCCATCCGTGCTGCCGCTCCTTGTCTCGGCGGGCCGCGCCCGTCCCTTCCACGCTACTGCCGATTATAGCTTGTCGCCTGCCCCGCCGAGTTACACGCACCCGCGCCGTCGCCCACCGCCCTGCCCAACTTCATCGAGGTGTATTGAGTTGGCGCGCAGAACCTCACCCCTTAACCCCCAGCCCTTTTCCCCTCACCGTAAACGGAGAGGGGCCAGGGGTGAGGTTTCCTGGCGCATTTTTCGGTCAAGAAACGGCCTATTGGCAAACGCTGTATCATGATCTATAATCGGCGCAACGTTGAGAAGATAAGTCAGCAATCAATCGGAAAAAGCATCGTGATTATCCACCACACCTGGGCCTGCGCTTGCTCCTGTCTGTGCGAGAACCTACCATCGCAGCGCTTGTGGTGTGGTGCTGACGTTTGAGCCTGTTTGCGTATTGACAGCAGGGTAAAACGAATCGGCTGCGCGACACAAGCGCAGCCGATTTTTTGTTTCCGATGCGTCTGGTTCCATCCATCTCAACCCTATTGAGAAGCTCAGGAGAGAGCGACACATGTCTATCGAAACGCAGACCCGCATTTTCAATAACGTGACCGAGATGGTCGGCAACACGCCGCTCGTCCGCCTCAACCGCATCGTCGGGGATGCCCAGGCGACCGTCGTCGCCAAGCTGGAATACCAGAACCCCGCGCACAGCGTGAAGGACCGCATCGGCCTGTCGATGATCGAGGCGGCAGAGCGCGAAGGCAAGATCGGCCCCGATACGGTCATCATCGAGCCGACCAGCGGCAACACGGGGATCGCCCTGGCGATGGTCTGCGCCCAACGTGGCTATAAGCTGATCCTGACCATGCCCGAAACCGCCAGCCGCGAGCGCCGCAAGCTGCTGCGCGCGTACGGCGCGGACCTGGTCCTGACGCCCGGCCCCGAAGGCATGAGCGGCGCCATCGCCCGCGCCAAGCAGATCGCCGCCGAGACTCCGAACTCCTTCATCCCGCAGCAGTTCGAGAACCCGGCTAACCCCGAAGTGCACCGCCGCACCACCGCCGAGGAAATCTGGCGTGACACCGGCGGCCAGGTGGATATCGTCGTTTCGGGGATCGGCACGGGCGGCACGATCACCGGCGTGGGCGAGGTGCTCAAGGAGCGCAAGCCGTCAGTGAAGATAGTGGCGGTCGAACCGGCGGCGTCGCCAGTACTCTCCGGCGGACAGAAGGGGCCGCATCCGATCCAGGGGATCGGCGCGGGCTTCGTGCCGCAGGTGCTCAACACCGCGATCTACGACGAAATCATCACCGTCGAGGGCGACGACGCGATGGAAACCGCCCGGCGTATGGCCCGTGAAGAGGGTTTGTTGGTCGGCATCTCATCCGGCGCGGCGACCTGGGCGGCGCTTCAGGTGGCTCATCGCCCGGAAAACGCCGGGAAGATGATCGTCGTGATTATCCCGTCGTTCGGCGAGCGCTATCTTTCGACCGCGCTCTACGCCGACCTGGAAGACTAAGCGCCCGCAACACTGACACGGCGGGCGAAAAGGAGACGCGATGTTTAACACGATTCGTGCAGACGTGCAGTGCGTTCTGGAGCGCGACCCGGCGGCACGCAGCACGATCGAGGTGCTGACCGCGTATCCGGGGCTGCATGCCGTCTGGCTGTACCGGATCGCGCACCGGCTTTGGGGCTGGCGCCTGCGGCTGCTGGCACGCTGGCTGTCGCAATTCGCGCGGTTTCTGACCGGCATCGAAATCCACCCCGCCGCGAAAATCGGCCCGCGCCTGTTCATCGACCACGGGATGGGCGTGGTCATCGGCGAGACAGCCGAGATCGGCGCGAACGTCACCATCTACCATAACGTGACGCTTGGCGGAGTCAGTCTGGAGCGTGGCAAGCGCCACCCCACCATCGAGGATAACGTCGTGATCGGGGCCGGGGCGAAGGTTCTGGGCGCGATCACGATCGGACGGAACACACGAATAGGAGCAAACTCAGTCGTGGTGAAAGATGTAGGCCCCGATATGGTTGTCGTGGGCGTTCCCGGCAAGCCAATCCAGCGGCGGCATCCGCGCGCCGAAGACACTCGTCCCGACCTGGATCACAACGTCCTGCCGGACGTGGTTGCGGTACGGCTGGATCAGATCCTGCAGCGGCTGGACGAGATGGAAAGTGTGCTCGCCGGCGGAAGCAACGGCCGGTCCCTTCCCCAGCGCGAGGAGCGCGAGCCGCTGGCCGATCCAGACTTCGTGATCTGACCGGGGCCAAGGGAGAGACATCACACGCGGGCGAGCCCATCCGGACTCGCCCGCGCTGTTTTTGACGCGCTAGGCGTTCGGCTTGCGCGCCTCGATCACGACCCAGTCGCCCTGCGTCCGCCGCCCGACAGGCTCGAGACCGGTGCTGCGCAGCGCGGCTTCCACGTCATCCGCCTGATCCTCGATGATCCCGCTGAACAGCCCGGTTCCGCCCGGTCGCACCACCTGGCCCAGTCCCTGCTCACACAGCTCGATGATCACCTTCGCCAGAATGTTGACCACCGCCAGGTCAAAACGCCGCGCCGTGGACTGCACGATCTCCAGACTGCCGACCTGCGCGGTGAGGCGATCGCTCACTTCGTTGCGATTCGCGTTTTCGACCGTGGCGCTGACGGCGATCGGGTCAGTGTCCAGCGCCAGAACGTGCCGCGCGCCGAGCTTCAGCGCCGCAATCCCCAGGATGCCGGAGCCGCAGCCCAGGTCCAGCACGTCCAGCGCCGGGCGGCCTTCGAGCGCCTCTTCCAGCGCGATCAGGCAGAGCTGCGTCGTGGGGTGCGTGCCGGTCCCGAACGCCATGCCGGGATCCATCACTAGCACGATATCATCCGGCAGCGCGTCGGGCAGATCGATCCACGCCGGACGGATGTACAGCCGCCGCCCCAGCCGCAACGGGTGATAGTGCGCCTTCCACGCCGTCGCCCAGTCTTCCTCGCTCACCACGCGGAACTGCGGCTCTGGCAGGGGATACAGGCGGCCCATCTGGTAAAACGCCTCGCGCAACGTCGCGGTCGCCTCTTCAGCGCGCTCGTCGTCGGGATAGTACGCACGGACGATCAGGTTGTCCGCCGGGGGGATTTCATCCGGCCAGACTTCTATCGGGAACCCGGCCTGCTCGATCACGACGCCCTGATGCCCATACCGCGAGAGCAAATCCGCAACCGCCTCGGCAGCCTCGCCGTCCACCTCGACTGACACTTCGATCCAGTCCATGGCTGTCCTTCCTCTCGACCTTCTGGCCCGCCCCGACAAGTGGCACAGCCGTCCTCAACCTGATAACGATCTGATCAGCGCAGAAACGCCTCACGGGCATGTGGCTTATCGGTAATGCTTGATGACGGATGTGAGTTTAGTGAGAAGGGTCAAAAATGGCGAAAGAAATCCAGAAGAAGATTGAGAACAAGAGGGTCGAAGGGCGGTCTATTGAGAGAAAAAATAGCCCTTAACAAATAACAATATATTCGTGATATTTTTCATCGTAATGTAGTTTGTAATGTTTTAACGATACCCTAGAACTGTAGACGGGGTCTCACCAACGCGTGCTGAACCAGTCAATCGTAGCCCCATCGTGACCACAGGCCCCGTCCTCCTCCTCAAAGTGATACGCGCAAAGGAAATGGGCAACCGTTTGGTTGCCCATTTCCTGCCTGTCAGCCAAGCGTTTGCGCCGCTTAGCTGCCACTGAAGAAATCAGCCACCCGCTCCATGAACCCGCGCCCGCTCTTTTGCGGGACGACCTCGCTGCCGAGCGTCTTGGCGAGCTGTTCGAACAGCTCGCGTTGCTCTTTGGTGAGCTTGGTGGGCGTTTCGACGTTGATAATCAGAAGCTGATCGCCGCGCCCCGAGGTCGTGCCATCGCGCCGCAAGCGAGGCACACCCTTTCCGCGCATCCGGATCACCTTGCCCGACTGCGTCCCTGCCGGAACCTGAATCTGCTCCTCGCCATCGACCGTCGGCACGGTGATCGTGTCGCCGAGCGCGGCCTGCGCCACGTTGATCGACACTTCCAGCAGAATATCGCTGTCCCGTCGCTTGAAGAACTCGTGCGGCGTGACGGTCAGCACCACATACAGGTCGCCCGGCGGACCGCCGCGCAGCCCCGGCTCGCCCTCATTCGCCAGCCGGATCTGCGTGCCATCGTCCACACCCGGCGGGATCTTGACCGTCAGCTTGCGCGGCCGGTGGACCGTCCCGGAGCCGTTGCACTCCCGGCACGGCGTATCGATCACCTCGCCAGAGCCGCCGCAGCGCCCGCAGTCCACGATGTTCACCATGCTGCCGAGGAACGTCTGCCGCACCTGCCGAAGCTGGCCGGTTCCGTTACAGTCCGGGCAGCGGCGAGGGGTCGTGCCTGGCGCGGCGCCACTCCCCTTACAGACGTTACACGTATCGCGCCGCGTAACCTCGATATCGATCTCCGCGCCGAATACCGCCTGGTTGAAGTCGATCGTCAGGTCATAGCGCAGGTCGCGGCCCTGCACCGGCCCGCGACGGCGCTGGCGGCGGGACGTTCCGCCGAACCCGCCGAAGAATTCCTCGAATATCTCCTCGAACCCAGGGAACCCCGTCGCGCCACCGAAGCCACTGAATCCCCCGGCGCCGCCGTTCACCCCGGCGTGACCAAAGCGATCGTACGCCGCGCGCTTGTCCTCGTCGCTCAGCACGCGATACGCTTCGTTGATCTCCTTGAAGCGCTCTTCCGCGTCCGGCTCGCTGCTCACGTCAGGATGGTACTGGCGCGCCAGCCGTCGAAACGCCCGCTTGATCTCATCCGCTGAGGCGTTGCGCGGCACGCCGAGGACGTCGTAGTAGTCTCGTGGCATGGTCTGATCCATATACTGCGGTTTCCTATGCTGCGGATTCTATCTTAGCACGCCGGCAGATAAAAGAGCAGTTTCCACCGCCCGGTATGAAAAAACGGCGTGCCGCGGCAGGGCTTCCGCTCCACCGCCACACGCCGCCGGATTTCGTCAGGAATTACGACTCGGTGAAGTCGCCTTCGATCACGTCTTCGTCGGTCGGCTCGCCGGTGCCGTCGCTGCCAGGAGCCGCGCCGCCCGCCGCCGGACCGGCCTCGTACATGCTGGCGCCGATCTGCTGCAACGCCAGGCCGAGCGCTTCGGTCGTGGTGCGGATCTGATCGGAGTCATTGCCCTCAAGCGCCTTGCGGACGTCTTCGATCTTGCTTTCGACATCCTTGCGGGTCGCCTCAGGCACCTTGTCGCCGAATTCGCGCAGGGCCTTCTCGGCTGCGAAGATCGCGCTGTCCGCCCGGTTGCGCAGCTCGACCTGCTCGCGACGCTTCTGGTCTTCGGCTGCGTGACGCTCGGCGTCCTTCACCATGCGCTCGATCTCTTCCTCAGACAGACCGCTGCTCGCCGTGATCGTGATCTTCTGCTCGCGGCCGGTCGCCTTGTCCCGCGCGGACACGTTCAGGATACCGTTCGCGTCGATGTCGAAGGTCACCTCGATCTGCGGCACGCCGCGCGGCGCCGGGGGAATCCCATCCAGGATGAACTTGCCCAGCGTCTTGTTGTCCGCGGCCATCGGGCGCTCGCCCTGCAGTACGTGGATCTCCACCTGCGTCTGATTGTCCGACGCGGTGCTGAAGATCTGGCTCTTCTTGGTCGGGATGGTCGTGTTCCGCTCGATGATCGGCGTGGACACGCCGCCCAGCGTCTCGATCGACAGGGTCAGCGGCGTCACGTCAAGCAGAAGCACTTCCTTCACCTCGCCGCCGAGCACGCCCGCCTGAACCGCCGCACCGATCGCGACGACCTCATCCGGGTTCACGCTCTTGTTCGGCTCGCGGCCGAAGAACTTCTTGACCGCTTCCTGCACCGCCGGCATGCGGGTCATACCGCCGACCAGCAGCACCTCGTTGATGTCGCTCGGCTTCAGGTTCGCGTCCTCAAGCGCGCGACGGCACGGTTCAATCGAGCGGTCGATCAGATCGCTGACCAGGTCTTCGAGCTTGGCGCGCGACAGCGTCATGTTCAGGTGCTTCGGACCGCTGGCATCCGCCGTGATGAACGGCAGGTTGATCTCGGCCTGCATGGTGGTCGAGAGTTCCTTCTTCGCGTTCTCGGCGGCTTCCTTCAAACGCTGAAGCGCCTGACGGTCCTGGCGCAGGTCGATCCCCTGCTCCTTCTTGAACTCGGTCGCCAGCCAGTCGATGATACGCTCGTCGAAGTCGTCACCGCCGAGGAACGTGTCGCCGTTCGTCGAGCGAACTTCGATCAGCCCCTCGCTGACGTCGAGAATCGAGATGTCGAACGTACCACCACCCAGGTCGTAGACCGCGATGGTTTCGTCGGTCTTCTTATCCAGACCATACGCCAGCGACGAGGCGGTCGGCTCGTTGATGATACGCAGCACTTCCATCCCGGCGATGCGGCCCGCGTCCTTCGTAGCCTGACGCTGGCTGTCGTTGAAGTACGCCGGAACCGTGATCACGGCCTGCGTCACTTCGTCGCCAAGATAGGCTTCGGCGTCGGCCTTCAGCTTTTGAAGGATCATCGCCGAAATCTCAGGCGGGCTGTACGCCTTGCCGCCCATGTGAACCTGCACGTCGCCGTTGGGCGCCGCGCTCACCTTGTAGGGCACGCTCTCCATCGCCTTCTGCACTTCGGGGTCATTAAATTTGCGCCCCATGAAGCGCTTGACGGAAAAGATGGTGTTTTCAGGGTTCATCACGGCCTGACGTCGCGCCAACTGGCCGACGAGCCGCTCACCCTGCTTGCTTATCGCCACGACAGACGGAACCAGCCGCCCACCTTCGGACGACGGGATCACGGTCGGCTCGCCGCCTTCCATCACCGCAACGGCCGAGTTCGTGGTCCCTAGGTCGATACCGACTATTTTCGCCATTGTTCACCTCTAGTTCAGGTTCAGTTTGATAGGTCCGATCTTGTCAAATCCGCAGAGTTGCTTGCTTCGGACTATGGGATAATGACTGCGCTGCGCTTTCCGGCAGCGGATTACCCACTATTGCGCGACACGCACCAGCGCGGGGCGCAGCACGCGGTCGTTATGCTGATAGCCGCGCTGGAGCACCTCGACGATCGTCTCCGGCTCGGCATCGGTGCTGTCGACCACCCCGACCGCTTCGTGGAAGTTCGGGTCGAACTTCTCGCCCAGCGCCGGGATCTCTTTCACGCCCTGGTCTTCCAGGAAACGCTCAAGCTTGCGCAGGATCAGCAAAATGCCCTCGTACCAGCTATCGCGGCTGTCTTCGGGCACCGCTTCGGTCGCACGGTAGAAATCATCCAGCACCGGCAGCAGTTTGAGCAGAACTTCGCCGCGCACGCGCTCGGCTTGCTGGGCGCGCTCTGCCTCAACCCGCTTGCGGTAGTTCTGGAAAGACGCACGCTCACGCTGCAGGCTTTCCAGATATTCGTCGGCGCGGGCTTCGGCGCGCTCCAGTTGAACGTCCAACGATGGTTCCTCCTCCTGGTCCGGCTCAGCGGCCGCTTCTTCTTGAGCGACTTGCTCCTCGGTCACGTTTCCCTCATCCAGCTCGCTATCCTCAGCAGCGGCCTCGGGGGTTTCCTCGAGCGGCTGGTCGGTCAGCTCATCGTTGGCACGGATTTCTTCGCTGCTCACTGAGACTACCTCCGGGTTGTCGTCACAAAACACTGCACTTGCGTGCAGCGACTGTAGTCTAACGGAAGAACAATAGAAATTCGTTAGCAAAACGCAGGAGTTCTATCGAAAACCCGGAAAATTTACGGTTGATCCCGTAGATGGCGTAAAAAGCGCGCAAACAAAAAGCGCGCGGACCGGCGTCCGCACGCTTTCTCAAGCTTTGCCTCACGAAGAATTACGACATAGGCCGGTCCGGTTCGTCATCCAGCCGGGAGCGAATCGCGCGCACCTCATCGAGCAACGCGGCGAGCATCTCCGCCTCGTGCCCGTTCGCGGGAACGTCGGACCCGGCCTGCGTCGGCGCCAGCCCGCTGCGGAAACGATGCAATTCCTCGGTGACGATACGGTACACCGCGTCGACGTCGCCCAGGCCAGAGAGCGTGCCTTCCGCCCCGGTGTTCTGGCCGCTGAGCCCGGCGGTTTCGATGTGCAGCGTTCCCAGCCCGAACATGCGCTCAACCGGCCCGCGCGTCACCTTCAGGTTCGTCACAGCGCGATACGGCACGTGCTTGACAGATTTTGTAATCACCCCGGCGTGAATAATCACTTCGTCGTCGTGAATCTCATAGCGCAGCCGCCGCACGTACGCCGCCCCCATTGCCAGCGCCACATACAGCAGCGCAAGATGTGCCACGACCACGATCGCCACCGCCAGCGCTGAGTCCATCACTTCAGCCAGCAGCACCGACGCAGCAGGAATCGACCACCAAAACATTGCGGCCAGCAGGATGAGCGCGATTGACAGCCCCATCGCGCGATAGTACCGGCGATCAGGGAAAAAAACCTTTGGCTTCATCTCCCGCTCCTTGTCCCTTGCCGAAGCTCATTAAACCATCAGCTTCTATTCCACTATACGAAAAAAACCGCCTGATCGGTGCGATCAGGCGGGCGTAAAACAGGGGGAAAACCGTCTCCGTCACGACTCGTTTGCTTCGCCGTAGACGTTGTCGAGCAGGCCGGACATCAGCCCGGCGACGTAGCGGACGGCGCTCACCGCGCGGCCGTAGCGCATCCGCGTCGGACCAAGCAGGCCCAGCGCGCCGTAACTCTGCTGCGTGCCATAGCGCCCCAGCACCATGCTGAGGTGGCTGAGCGCTTCCCAGCGCCCCTCTCCCGCGACGACCACGCGCACATCGTCCTGATCTCCGGACAACGCTTCCTGCAGGATACCGTTCAACAACGACTGTTCTTCCAGCACACGGAGCGCCTGTTGCGCTTCGTCGTCGGTAAACGTGTTCAGGCTTTCGCTGAAGCCATAGCGGTAGATGTCGCGCGGACCGTGCTGGTTCGCCTGGAGCATCGCGTCGGCCACCAGCTCGCCGATGTCGCGCGCCAGCTCGGTCGGCTCTTTGCGCGCCAGCGCGCGGACGTCGTCGGCGGTGCGGTGCGCGCACACCAGATTGAGGATCTGCGCGGTCTTCGACAGCACCCGCTGCGGGACCGGCTCCGCCAGCGTCAGAAGTTGCTGGTGGACGCTGCCGCCGTCCAGCACCAGAACCATCAGCACCAGCCGCCCCTGCGTGTTGATCAGCTCCAGGTGCTTGAAGCGGTGCTCCACCGAGCGCGGCGACGTGACCAGCGCGGGCGCCTGCGCCGTGCGCGCCAGCACCATCGCCGCCATACGCATCCAGTCTTCAAGGTTGAGCGGCACTTCGCGGAACGCCTGCGCGATCCGGCGGCGATCGGCGGGCGGCAGATCGCCGTGCGTCAGCAACCGCTGCACGAAATAGCGATAGCCCTTCTGCGTGGGCACGCGCCCCGCAGAGGTATGCGGCGCATAGACCAGCCCGTGCTCCTCAAGGATCGCCATCTCGTTGCGGATCGTTGCGCTACTGACGCCCAGCTCGTATGCCTCGGCCAGCGTGCGAGATGCAATCGGCTGCGCCAGGCGAATGTATTCGCGCACGATCAGCGAGAGGATCTGCTCCTGGCGCTCGGTCAGGTCTGGCAGCGCCCCGCTTTCGTCTGGATTTCGGGTTGTGTCAGAAGTTGGTGTTGGTTCGGTCATTGTTACAGTCTGCCCCTCGCAAGGCGATTCATGCCGCCTCGCGGGCGCCTTTGATCATACCATGCCGGTCAAGAGGTACGCCAATGCTGGCCCGATCAATTCCCTATGCGGATAGGCATTTCGGCAGGGATAAGGTATATTTGGGACTAACCGCGGCGCGAAATGCAACGTCGCGGCAAATTTTGCATCTATCAGGTACCCCACCTGTCAGCATAGAAGGGCAAAGGACACATGGCCAGCAGCAACACCTTTACGGTAACAGAAGAAACCTTCCAGCAGGAAGTTCTCGAGTCAGAGACGCCTGTTCTGATCGATTTTTGGGCGGAGTGGTGCGCGCCTTGCCGGATGATCGCGCCCCTGGTCGACCAGATCGCCGAGAAGTACAGCGGCAAGCTGCGCGTCGGCAAGGTCGACGCCGACACGAATCAGAATATTCTGATGCAGTACGGCATTATGGGCATTCCGACGCTGATGCTGTTTAAGAATGGCGAAGTCGCCGAGCGCATCACTGGCTACATGCCGCTGCCCGCGCTGGAGCCACGAATCGCCCAGCACCTCGACTAACCCGCCCCCACACCGGCGGTAGACGGCGCGCCGCGCCGCACACGTAACTCGCAGACATTCCCAGGGAAGGGGCTGAACGCCAGCCCCTTCTTGTATAGGAGCAGCTTCTCTGGAAAACGGTATGCACGCCGACCCCGAACAATTCAAGAGCATCCTCGCACAGTGGAGCACCGGCGTCACCGTCGCCACGACCGTCGCGCCGGACGGCACGTGGCACGGCATCACGGCAACCTCGTTCGCCAGCGTCAGCCTCGAGCCGCCCCTTGTGCTGGTCTGTGTAGGGCGCACGCTCGTCTTTCGAGAGGCAGTCGAGCGCAGCGGAGTCTTCGCGATCAACATCCTCAGTCGAGAGCAAGGGCATTGGGGGCTGGTGTTCGCCGGACTGGTGCCGGACGTGACCGATCGCTTCGAGGGGATCGCCTGCACCACCGCCCAAACCGGCAGCCCGATCCTGCCCGATACGTCCGGCTGGCTCGACTGCCGCGTGTGGAACACCTACGACGGCGGCGATCACCTGATTTTCGTCGGCGAGGTGCTTACCGGCGAAGCGGCTCCCGACCGCCCGCCGCTGCTCTACTACAACCGGCGCTGGGGTGGCTTCACCGTCGGCGCGGCGGACGATGTGCCCGCGCGGTAACTCGCTTACGGCAGCCAGACCATCCCCACGATCATCTCGCGATCTTTGAAGACCGTTGGCGCCTCGACGTAGCGATCCGGCGTCTGGTAGAGGGCTTCGCTGGCGCCATCGCGCAGGTGCGTGCGGTAGATAGTGCTGCGCGCCGCCTCGAGGTCGGTATCTGCCCAGATAGCGAATTGCTCGTCCGGGCTGACGGCGTAGGGGAAGCCATCCAGCGCGCCGCCGAGGTCGAACGCGTCGAGCGTGCTGCGCGCGCTGATCAGGCGATTCAGCGTCCCGCCCGGCACGCCCACGTACAGGCCGGAGCCGCCGTTACAGGCCGCGCTCGCCATGCCGCGCACCAACACGCGCCCATCCTGCAGCCACGTCGGACGGTCGAGCAACAGGCGCGCCTTCTCGAAGGCGACTTCGGGCAGCGTGCCGCCCGCTTCCACCACCGACAGCCACTCCGGCCCTGCCACCCCGACGCCGCTGGTCGGGCAGCCGCCGATCACCCGCCGGTCCGGCGCGCCAGACAGCGGATAAAGCTGCACGCTGCCATCAGGGGAGCGCCAGGGGGCGTGCGGCTGGAGCGGCTTGACGCCCGGCGGCAACGGCGAGCGCAGGTCCGCCAGCCAGTCGTACACCCACATCCGCGCTTCCAGCCCGCCCACCGGGCCCACGCCGAGGAAGATCGTCACCGGGCGGCCATCCGCCAGCCATGCCACGTCGATCGGCAGGCTGCGCGGCGTGCTGAACATCTTGCGCGCGGGCTGGGACCCGTCCTGCCACGCGAGGTACGATACTCGCTCGTCCTCAAGCTGGACCACGTAAGCGATCATCCGTCCGCTGGGGGACCATTGCGCGGCGATCACCGAGCCGCCGTCCGGCACCTCGCCGACGATCTGCGCGCGCCGCGCGGCAACGTCCAGCACCATCAGCGCGCGCCCCGCGCTGTACAGGACGCGGGTTCGGGCGGGATTCGGCAGCAACGGATAGGGGTGAATGCCCCGGTCCACCTCGACCGGCGGCGTGTTGCCGCTGATCGACCAGACGGTCAGGCGACGCAAAACGCTGCCCTGCACCATTACCAGCGCGCTGGTGTCGCTCACGCCGCCGGGCAACACATATTCGCGGGGATAGCGCGGGACCATCGTCGCGCGTGGCAGTGGCACATACCCCACCGCCACGCTGCTCGGCTCGGCGGGCCGGTCCAGCAACAGCGCGCCAATCACCATTGCTGCCGCAATCAGCGCGACGACGAGGATTGCGCGATAGAGCCGCGTTGCCCGCATGATGACTCGCTCTCTGCCCCTGTGCACCTGCCGGTCACCGCGCGGGCGGCGCGACGCTTTCCTTGATACGCGTTTCGATCAGCCGCCCGTCGCGCAACTCGTGGACGATGTCCGCCTCGGCCATCACCTGCGGATCGTGCGTGACGATCAGCAGAGTGACGCCGCGCTCCTCGACCATCCGCCGCAGCAGGTCGAGAATTCGCCGCCCGGTACGCGTGTCAAGCTGGCCGGTCGGCTCGTCCGCCAGCACCAACTGTGGATCTTGCGCCAGCGCGCGGGCGATCGCGACGCGTTGCTGCTCGCCGCCCGATAGCTCATAGGGCCGGTGGTGCGCCCGGTCAGACAGGCCGACCCACGCCAGCGCCTCGGTGACGCGCTGCTCGCGCTCGTGCGGATCCAGCTTGCGCATGCGCAGCGGCACGCCGACATTCTCCCGCGCAGACAGCAGCGGCATCAGCCCGAAGCTCTGGAAGATGAAGCCGAGATGGTTCAACCGCAAGGCAAGTCGCTCGCCCTCGCTCATCTGCCCCAGGTCGCGTCCCAGGATGCGCACCGTGCCGCGCGTCGGCTCGTCCAGCCCGGCGATCAGGTTGAGCAGCGTCGTTTTGCCAGAGCCGGAACGCCCGACGATCGCGGTCATTTGCCCCGGCCACACGTCGAGCGTCACGTCGTTGACGGCGTGAATGTCCTCGCCCGCCAGATGATAGATGCGGTGCACACCGGTCAGGGAAGCGACCGGCTCACGGCTGGTGGAATAGGCGGGCTGCCCGTTACTCATCGTGATCGTTCTCCTGCCCGTTTTGCGTCATCACGCCCTGTGGCTGATGCTCCGGCCACACGCCGATATGATCCTCTAGCAACCGCAGGCGAACGCGATCTTCCATATCCAGCGCCTCGATATACGCTTCGGGAAGCTGCAAGCGCCCTGCCCGGTCGAGGATGGCGTACTCTTCTTCGTGGATCGCCACGTCGCCCTCGCGCCGCCGTAGAATCTCGGTGCTAGTGCGCCCGTCGCGCATCCCCACCACGCGATCGACTCGCGTCGAAACGTTCATATCGTGCGTCACGATGATGATAGTGACGCCCGTCTCCTCGTTGAGCGCCCGCAACGACTGGAAGATCGCCTCGGCGGATGCGCTGTCCACCTCGCCGGTCGGCTCGTCCGCCAACAGCAGCGCCGGACGGTTCGCCATGCCGACCGCGATCGCGACGCGTTGCTGCTCGCCGCCCGACAGCCGGTCCGGCCGGTGCTTGAGCCGGTCGCCCAGCCCGACACGCTCCAGCAACTCGCAGGCGCGCGCGCGGCGCTCCGCCGCAGGGAACCCGGCCAGCGCCATCGGCAGCTCGACGTTTTCCAGCGCGGTGAGGTACGGCAGCAGGTTGCGCGCCGTCTGCTGCCAGACGAAGCCGACCATGTGCCGCCGGTAGCGCACCTGATCGCGCCGCGTCATTTCCAGCAAATTGTAATCCCCCACCCGAATCCGCCCGGCCGTCGGAAAGTCCAGCCCGCCGAGGATGTTCATCAACGTCGATTTGCCGGACCCCGACGGGCCGACCAGCGCCATCATCTCACCCTGACGCACCAGCAGGTCCAGCCCTTGCAGCGCGACCACTTCGAGATCCGCGACCTTGTAAATCTTGACGAGGTTATCGGCCTCGATGAAGATCGGGCGCTCGTCGGGTGCCTGCGGCGGGGTATTCCGAGCCTGACTCATCATCCATCAATCCTCTCAATCATCCGAGGCTTATTCTTCGCCCAGGCGCAGCACCTGGTTGACGCTCATGCGGCGCAGGAAGATCGCGGCCACGCCCATCAGCACGGTGAACGCCGCCACCAGCGCCAGCAACATCCCGCCGAGCGCCAGCCACGGCACACGCAGCGTCTCGCTGCCGACCAGCGCCAGGAACGGGAGCAACAGATACGCCAGCCCCAGCCCGATCAGCGAGCCGATCACCAGTGCCGGAGTGATCAAAACGACCTGCTCCACAAACAGCAGCCGCCAGATCTGGCGCGCGTCCCAACCGAGCGCGCGCAGCACGCCGAAGGTAAACGCCCGCTGGCGCGCCGTGACGACCAGGTAAAAGCCGAAGTCGAGCAGGCTGAGCAGCAGGCTCACCCAGAAGCCAGCGTACAGCATCCCGGCGACCGCGCTCGGCAGCGGCTCGCGCAGGATCTCGCCGTACCGCGTCCACGCCCAGTTGACGCCCGTCACGCCGTCCATCCCGGCGATCGCGTCCTGCAACGCGGGCGACGGCTCGCGCCCCGGCATCTCCAACCAGACCTCGTTCTCGTCAAAGAACACGCTGGACGACGACGCCTGATTGATGATCGGGCGGATGCGGTCGGTCAGCGTGATCAGCAGCGGATCGCGTGCGTCAACCGACGGCAGCGTGTCGATCACGCCGACGACTTCATACCCGATCTCGACCGATCCCGGCCCCATGTTCAGGATCAGATTGCGCATCTCACCCGGTTCCAGCGGCTTGTCGATCGCCGTGCGCGTCGGCCCGCGCCCGCCGAATAGCTCCGCGAACGCCCGGTTGACAACGACCGGCACGCGCCCCGTCTGCACCTCGTTCACCACGATGCTCGGCTCGCGCATCACGCCGCTGATCTTGTTCATGAAATACTCAAGCCGGAGCACGGTCGGCCCCTCGACGCCGGGAACCTCGCCGGTCACGCTCCGCGCCCGCACGCCGAGCACCCGGTTCTGATTGCTGGCCTGCGAGGTCCACGACCCGGCGTAGGGGTTGGCGACACGCGCCTCGGCCCAGGTCGCGCCGTCCGGCTCGAAGTCGCTGAGCGTGGTCGCCTTACCGAACGCGTCCACCACCGCCAGCCGATCGAGATAGATCGCGTGCTCGAACGCGTCGAGATTCCCCTGGCGGCTGTTGATCCCGATCCGCACCAGCCGCAGCGGGCGCTTGCCGCGCGGGGGAAGCTCCCCGCTGAAGTTCAGCCACTCCCCGGTCAGCGTGGGGACCGGCTGGGCGCTGGCCGGAGTCTGCACCGTCTCCCCGCTGACATCCCCCGCCGCCAGCGCAGCGTCCGGTGGCGCCAGCGGCACGCGCAGCGGCACGCCGCGCGCGTCTTCCAGATAAGCGGTCAACTGGACGGCGACCGGCGGCGCGTCTGCGTCCCGCGAGGGCAGCGAGTAAACCTGCACGGACAGCGCGCTCGCCTCGGCGGGCAGCGCCAGCCCCGGCGCCGGGGGTGTTTCGATCCCG
>Ga0134097_1000792_pt1 | contig 28152 bp, 27 predicted proteins | sample 8_3taG_FD_94450 | JGI IMG/M metagenome (GOLD analysis project Ga0134097, IMG submission 94450) | Switchgrass degrading microbial communities from high solid loading bioreactors in New Hampshire, USA - 8_30_10_142_A2 metaG | ecosystem: Engineered > Bioreactor > Semi-continuous > Anaerobic >... | reverse complement strand
TGGGGAATTTTAAGTTGCAAAAGTGGGGATTTTTACTTTGCAACTCTGTCCATTTTTATTTTACAACAAACAATTGCATATATACCTTTCTCGTAATGAGCACGATAGCGTTTAGCCCGTGTATGAGAGGATGAGATATTGTGCTCCAACTACGAAAGCTTGCCATCCAGCGGATTTTTTATTCTACTTTGAAGAATTGAAAATGCAATAGTAAGGCCATAAAAGAATAAGCTAGGTTTGATTTTATGCATATTGTTCAACATTTCTTTAGAGAAATGGCCAAAAATTTGGTGAGAGGAATTAATGTCTCGTTGCCAATAAAAAACCGAAAGTGGTTTTAGTGATACCATGAAGGATTTTTTCATTGAATGGCGAAAGAATTTAATATACAGGGAGTGGGAGCCGAAATTCCATTAGCCTTTTAAGCGTTTGGCTAGATGAATATCAAGTGAATGTATCCCGCTTTTATACAAAAATTATGAAAGATCCGATACAATACGCTTAGAAAAGAAATTGAAGGGATTCTAAAAAGCAAAGGGAAATGATAATCTACACTATGCTAGTGAGAGGTTGATGCGATGCGCTTGAAGAAGCTTTCCTCATTTGTAATTTTTGTCGCCATAATGATACTTTTAAGCGGTTGCTTCGGCGCACCACTGGTGAGAGAAAAGGGAGGAGTAAAGCCTCCAGGAGAGGAAGAGGTGGAAAAAGCCCAGCAGGAGCTTGACAGTATTGATTTACAGGAGTTACCGCCCATTAAGGAAGAGGTACGCAAGCTTCACGTTATAATGAATAACCTGACCGGTTGGGGACAACTGAGCAAATATAATAATAAAAGCGATTCAGGATGGGGATCCGTTGCTTCATATCTGGCGGGTGAAAATAGCATTGTTGACTGCGTTTATGATATTATAAATAAAATTGATTCCTCACCATTGAAACAGGATCTGGAAGCATTTGTGCTGGCGTTTGAAAAGGCATACGAGAAAAAAGACGTTGACTTGTTGCTGCTGGCACATCGCATTGTTCATGACCTTGATTACTGGGTTTTCAATTACGAAACGGTAAGTGGAGGATCAAGGAATTATTGGGGAGTTACCGTCACTCTTGAAGGAAATGATGCTGCTGCCAAAGAAGTTTTTAATTTAAGGTGATTTTTTAAAGAATAGAAGAGGATTTTATACATTGATGTAGAAATAATATCAAAAAAGGAAAAGTTTTGGGGAAGATGTGCGTCATGAATACGAATGAAAAGGTTGTTTTGCTTTCTTTAATCGGTAAGGGGAGAATAGAAGACGGGGGTTACAGGAAAGCAGGATATTATTTTAAAGAAACCAAAGAGGTCATATACACTTCTTTTTTCGGTGCAGCGCTTTATAGGGTATTAAAAAAACTAGGGTATAACGTCGTTCAATGGATTATATTTGGTACCAGGCATTCCAATTGGTCTGAACTCATAAGCGTTTTGGAAGATGAAAATAAAGAAGAGATTGACGACTTGGTCGAGTGGTATATGAAGGTGTACGAACAAGAACAAAAAGGAATTTCAGATGAAATGCTCGGACAGTGGGAGACCATGCTTTCTGACAGGATCCCGGGGATAAGGCTTCTGTCAGTCGATCCCCTTGATTATGGTGTGTACATAAATACGTTATTGAAAGAGTTCACCGATGAAAGGTGTAAAGTGGTGCTCGATATCACCCATGCTTACAGGCACATGCCGGTTATACTCGCTTTTTCTATGATGGTCCTAAAGTATATTAAAAACATCTCCAATGTTAGCGTATATTATGGAGCGCTGGACATGGGCAGATTTATGAATGATATACCCGTTAATTCGGTACCCGTCCTTAAGATCGATTTAATATCGGATCTGGTTTCCACGGTGGAGAGCCTGGCCACTTTTAACAATTCCGGCTATTTTGTGGATTTATTGAATCTTTTAGGCATAGAGAATACCGAAAAAACATATTTTTGGCTCGAGACGAACCGCCAGCCCCGCAGTCAGCTTACGCAGATAACTGAAAGACTGCAAAACCTTTCGGAAGGAAATGACTATAAAGCTTTGATTGCGGGTTATTTGAATGATCAGCTCAAGCCCCTATTGAGCTCTACTTTGGACAAAAGAATGGTGGAACGGGCCAAACTATTTTTTGGGAAGAAACAGTATTTAAAGGCGCTTATATTGCTGTATGAAGGTATCGTAATAGGCATTGGCAGAAAAAACGGTTTTAACGGCTATCTAGGTTATGATGATCGGGAGAAGATCAGGCAATTCATTAAAAATAATGATAATACTTTATTCAATGATATACAGAGAGAGACGTATTATAAACTCGAATATACACGCAATGCTGCTGTGCATGGCTCCCGGGCCAGAGGTACCCAGGATACGGTGGAACAACCGGATAGTTTTGAGCGGCTTTTTAAAGAAGCTGTTAAATTGTACGAAGATATAAATGCAGATCAAAGATAACCGGGAAATATCGAGGGGATAGGACATGCTAAAGTTTATCTCCTTGCTAGGTACAAACGCATATTGGCCCTGTAATTATGTAATGGACAATAACAGGGCGGAAGATTGTTGTTACATTCAGGAAGCACTCATTAAGCTGCTGGCCAGCAAAGGACTGGAGTTTGATTCGGTACTCATTTTTACAACTAAAGAGGCATATGAAAAAAACTGGGTTAAAAATGAATATGGTGAAAGGTCCAAACAGCCAAGGCAGGGCCTAAAAATGATATTAGAGAGTATCTTTGCCCGTGATCCGCAGCGTGTTAGAAATATACCTATTCCCGGCGGCAATAGCGAAGAAGAATTGTGGCAACTATTCGACATATTTATGGCCAACATCGAAGAAGGGGACGAAGTAGTTCTGGATATAACCCATTCATTTCGATTTTTACCCATGCTTACTTTCATTGCCCTGTGCTTTGCCAAAGTGGTGAAAAAATGTCAGATAAAGGGTATTTACTATGGCGCATTTGAGGTACTGGGGAGCTTGGATAGGATAAAAGAGATGCCCATGGATGAACGCAATGCTCCCGTGTTTGATTTGACGCCGTTTGCGGTTTTATTCGAGTGGGTAATAGGGGTTGACCGCTATCTTAAGACGGGCGATGCTTCAATCGTTGAGCAGCTGACCCGTAGGGAGAGCGGCAGGCTTTCAAAGCGTATTAAGGAGGACGTTTCTCGATCCGAGTTTCCGACGGATGCAGCTTCTCTTTTCAGGGATCCACGGCTTTTGCGAAGGCTGGCGGAAGCGATGGTGCAATTTAGCGCCGCAGTTTTTACCTGTAGAGGGCAGGAGCTATCCGAAAAGGCTTTGGAGCTAAAGGGAGCTATAGAGGAGGTCGTTGAAAGCGGAGCTTATGAACACATAAAACCGCTGGCACAAATGGTGGACCTGCTAAAAAGCCGTTTTGACAGGTTTGGCCGGGATGAACATGCCGACATGTTAGAGGTTGTGAAGTGGTGCCTCCAGAATAACATGTATCAGCAGGGACTTACTATCCTGGAAGAAGGGCTCATAAGCTTTGCCTGCGATATGTACGGATTGGACAAGAGGGCCAGGGAAATAAGGGAAGAGATAAATAGATATGCCTATAGGATAGGCAATAATGTGGATGCCGAACTCGTCAGGAATTTGTTCATAGATAAGGATTTCGGCGCTACCAGGGAGTTTTACCAGCTTCTGTATGATATATGCAGCATTCGCAACGATATAAACCATGCCGGTTGGGTAATGCATCCTGCCAGGCCCTCAACTTTCGAACGAAAGCTGGGAGAATTTTTAAATAAAGCCCAAGAAATCATGTGCTGCGGCAAATCCGAAAGGCAGATGCTACTGATATTTTCGCACGAGTTAACGGAGCCTCAAAAGCTCCAGGCAAAAGATAAACTGGGGGTGACACGGTTTGTCCCCCTAAGTCCCGCACTTCTTAAAAAATGGAGCAATATTCCGCCTGACTTGGATGAACTTGATGAATACTTGGCAGACATCCTGAAATGGATTGATGACAATGCCAGAAGCGGTGATTATGTCCTGGTTCAGGGGGACTATGGTGCCACCATGATGGTGGTTTCGCACTGCATGAAGCGCAATTTAATTCCGGTGTACGCCACTACCAACAGGAAGGTGATCGAAGAAAAGCAGGGGGATAAGGTGGTGAGCGTACGGCAATTCGAACATGTAGATTTCAGAAGGTATAAGTTCATTTAGTTGAAAATCGGAAAACGGGGAGATGTAGTACCAATGGCTCAACGAGTAATGAATGTTTTGGGGCCAAAACCTATTTCTTTTTCGGAATTTGAAAGTTTGAAAAGGCAGCTGAAAAGCAAGATGGAGAATGCACGCGGGGACGTTGAAGCTTTGCTTGAAGATTATTGGGACGTCCCGTATTATTTTAATTTTGAGCAAAATATTGAATGTTTGCCATCTATCAGGGATGCGGCACATCTCTATGTACTGCTCAACTACCTGCTGTATTACAAGCCGGACGTACCTTTTGACAGGGTAAAATTTTACAAACAATTTTTCGAGGAAGGTACTGACAAAATAAAGGAATTTATAGCCGATATTGCTGCAGGTAGGTCGGCAAAGCTCGAAAACGATGTGCGGGTGGACGTGGTCATAGGTTCCATTTACAAGATAAAGAAGTATTTCCTGGAGAACAACCGTATAAAGGATATACGGGGTGCCAGCACCATAATCAAGTATCTGAACGAAGAGGTGACAAAGGAGTTCCTGTCGAGCCGCTTTATAGAAGAATGTGCGCTGTATTGCGGTGGTGGCAATGTTTTGATGATATTGCCCGAGGGGCAGGGCGGTAACGTGTGTAAGCAGCTTGAGGAACGCTTTGCTGAAATTTCTCTGACGGCAAGGGTGGCGTTTGAGTTTATATCCTGTAGCCTGAATGAGCTTTTTAACGATTACGGCACAAAGATGGGGGAGCTGCACGGGCGCCTTGAGGAAAGGAAAAAGATCAAGGTATATCCTATCAATCCAGATAATGGTTTGAAGGAAATAGTTATAGATGGTAAGAGGATAAGTTTTGCCGATATTGAACGCATAAGTTCTCCCGGAGTAGTTTGTGGGCTTTGCAATGTGAGGGATGCCGGATATGCCGTGCCTACGCCGGAGGGTAAGGTGCCGGCTTGTCCATCGTGCATGAGGAAAAACGAGGTTGGCAGGGATAAGGCTATATTTTATGACGAGTACGAAAGGGTTATTGGCGTTTCACCCAGACGGGACATAGCCAGCATATCCGATTTGAGGGATGACCGCGGCTATGTAGCGGTGATCTATGCCGACGGCAACAACATGGGCAACGTGGTCATGAACATAAGAAATCCCCTTCAGAACATGTATTTTAGCCGAAAGGTGGATTATACCACCAAGCGATGCGTGTACAATGCGATACGAAAAGTAATGGGCGATGATGCCAGGTTTGAGGCAATAGCCCTGGGTGGTGATGATGTATTTATCATCGTGTCGGGGGACGTGAGCCTCGAGATAGCCAGTGAGATAATAGAAGGGTTCGACCGGGGCTTTGATCACGCGATCACCATTTCGGCAGGGATATGCATTGCCAAGCACACCACGCCCTTGCAGAGCATGTTTCAGGTAGCGCAGTCGAAGCTGAAGAGTGCAAAGGCTTTGGCCAGAAGCTCGGGGATGAAATGCGGAACGGTTGATATAGAAGTGATAGAAAGCAACATAAGCATGGATCTTTCCAGGTCCAGGTGGGCTCTGTTTCCCGCTGATAATTTAAAGTTGACCAGGTTTATAGAAATAGTCAAGCGCATGAAGGGTACGGAGGGGATAAGGCGCTCACAGCTGTATAAGCTCAGGTATGCCGCCAGGGAATTAAAACCCTATGAATTTCAGCTGTTCTACGCTTATCAAATGGCCAGGCTGTCGCAAGCATATAAAGCGTTTGTTGAAAGCGTTGTAAGGGTCTTTGGCATGGATCCCGGGCGGTTTAACGGCCTTATTGAAAAATCCGGTGCCCATAGGGATGCGCCGTTTGTATCGCCCTGGGAAGACATAGTAGTGCTTTGGGATTGTATCGGAGGGGGTGCGAGCAATGCAACTTAAAAAATACAGCGTGAGGGTAGAGGTAAAAACGCCGTTTAATATAGCGTCGGGGGAGGCCGACGGATATATACATAAAAGGACGGTACGGTTTAGGGGGAAGCCTTACATCCCCGGTAGCACCATAAAAGGTAAGGTGCGCAACAACTTTTACAAGCTGGTATTGCCCCATCATGTCGAGGGCTTATGTAACTGCCCGTTGTGCGCCATCTTTGGCGGCCGGGGGTATAACCCATCGCGAATATATATAGACGATTTGGTGATGGAGGAAAACGATAAGGGTCAGCACCAGGCCGAGAAAGACCATGCCTTTATAAGGGTATCCAGCGCAATGGATAGATATAAAAGGACTGCTAAGCGTGAGGCTCTGTTTATTACAGAAGCGGTGAAACCTGCCGTTTTTATCGGGACCATAACGGTCTATTTTGATGACGATACTCTAAAGTACAAACAGGACCTGGAATTGGCCATTAAGATGATAGATAGCGTGGGCGGTGGTGGAAGCAGGGGTTACGGCAAGGTCAAGGTCTATCTGGAGGAGGTGATCTGATGAAGGTCAGGCTCAAGTTTGTTTCGCCCTTTGTGGTAGGCGGGATAAAGCAGGTATCGAACTATATCGAAAGCATAGATTACATACCGGGAAATGTGGTAAGGGCGGCCCTTGCCAGGTACATACTTAACAATTGCCATTACTATGATCCTAACGAAGTGGTGATAGTGAACGGCACATACAGGAAAAACTGGGTGTACTTCAAGGACAAGCCCGGGTGCAGCCATTGTAATCTGAAAACGCTGTGCCAAAAGCTGGGCGATATAAAAATCTCCTTTTTTTATCCCAGAGATGCGGTAGTTACTCCATCTACTCTGATGATGTGCAAGACAAACCCGCAGCACGGTTTTGTGGATTGCCTTATACAGGAGCCCAAATGCACCAGGTGTGAGGGAGGCGGGGGCAGGGTAGAATTTGTCTCGGGCCTGCTGAAGGACGGCAAAAAATACAGCGTGGTCAAGAGCTTTGTGACCAGAACTGCCATAAACAGGTATACCGGGACCGCAAAGGACGGATTCCTCTATTCGCTGCTTGCCGTTTCGGCCACCTCGAGGGACCGGGATACGGGCTTTGAGGAAAACGTCTTTGAGGGTCAAATGTGGGGAGTAACGCCCCAGGAGTTGAGCGTGATCGATGAACTGAGGGTGGGGAAATATACATCGGTAGGCCTCGGCATATGCAGTATAAGCGCGGAGGATGAGAAGGCGGATATTTTTGACGTCCATAAGGTTATCGAGTCACTTGAGGACTTCGATGTCAGGTATAAAAGATATAATAGGATAAACGATGATAAAGCCAGATATTTTGCCATCAGGTTCACGTCGGATGCCAAATTGAATTTTTCGCATATTAATTCAAACGAGTATGTGTCCACCGATCAATACAAAGTGATGTGGCGTGAGGCTCTGGGCATTGATCTGGATGTACATATAGAGAAGGTGTATGCGGAGGTTTTCAATTTTAGAGGATACGATACTTCGAAGGTGGAGGACGACAAGCGGGTAAATCCGACTCATATGGTCCAAAAGGGCAGCGTGATAGTGTTTAAGACCGGCCTGGAATTTGATAAGGTGGCTTATTATTTTAAATCCATAGAGGGGTTCGGAGAGGATACCCATGATGGATTTGGAAAGTTTGAGTTCCACATTGGGGGTGTGTTTTGATGAGCGAAATGTTGCTTAATTTTGTGGAGGAGCTGGGGAAGAACACGAACTTTTGGCAAAACAACGATAAGATAGGGAGCAGCAACGTAAGGAAGTTAGCCACTATGGCCGTAAATGCCAGTTGCTATAAGGAATTCAGGCTGTTTATGGAATACAAAAAAGGCAAGGGAAATGGCTGGGACAGAATATTTTCCGGCAACAAAGCGCTGGCCGACGTGATAATGGAATATATGGATAGGATATATGAGAAATGCGGCGGGGATGATAAGAAGGCTTTGGAAGAAATCAGCAGATTTTTCGGTTATCTTTACTGGAAGCTTAGAGCACTGAAGCGATAAAGGGGGATGTAGCCAATGATGCTTCTCGATCGGTTTTACAATAAATACATCATAAAGGGTACGCTGGTGGCCGAGACGCCTATCCATATAGGGGCGGGGGAGGAAAGCCTGGATCCGGTACAGACGGACAACTCGGTAATCAAGGACGTAAATGGCAGGCCGTATATACCGGGTAGCTCTATTAAAGGCGTGCTAAGAAGTTACCTTGAGGCGGTGCTTTCGAGCGGGGTAGATGAAAGGTTTAATGCCTGCCTGGTGGTCAATGCGCCGTGCCTGGGCGGTGAAGATGAGCTGAAGGAGATAAAAAAGATTTACGATGAGGCCAAGCCCGGCCAGGATGCGGACCTGCTGGCTGCGGAGGAAATATACAAGAAGCTGTGCACTGTTTGCAGGATATTTGGCAACCCCTATTTTGCTTCCAAACTCAAGGTGGAGGATTGCATGCTCAAAGGGGATGCCCACCTCACCATACGGGACGGGGTGGGGATAGATAGGGATACCGGGACGGCTGCCGATAAAAGGAAATACGATTTTGAGCAGGTGGATGCCGGTGCCCTATTTGAATTTTGCATGTCGGTGGACAATCTGGAGCCGGAATATGAAGAGCTGTTAAAGTTTATGGTGGACGTGCTGGCAAGCGGACAGCTGAGGGTAGGGGGTAAAACATCGGTAGGCCTGGGCTGCATAAGGCTTGTGGATATCAAGGCGTATAAGATAGAGCCGGCAAATCTCAGGAGCTATCTCATACAAGGCTTGAACGAGGAAATGAGGTGGCAATATGTTTAGGAAGTTATATAATGAGGCCGTCATATCTTTTGAGCTAAAGACGGTGAGCCCTTTATTCATCCGTTCGGGACGCGAAGACCAGCTGGATCCTACCGCAGCGGATAATACCTTCATCACCATGTACAGGGATGGAAAGCCGGTGCCCGTTGTGCCGGGGTCATCCTTAAAAGGCGTTTTCAGAAGCTGCGCTGAGCAGCTATTGCCGGAGAGCTGCGATATATTCAGGGACCCGTGCGCCAGGAGGATAGTCAGGGAGGAGAGAAAGGAAAGGCAGCAGGTACAGGGGAAAGCGGTGGATGGTTCCATTGGAAAGCAGCGATATAAAGCCAGCTGCCCCGCATGCAAGTTGTTCGGCTCTACCGTTCTCAAGAGCCGTATAGCTTTCAATGATGCCTATCCTGTAGGAGATTATAAAACGGGAAGCCGGGCCTCGGTTGCCATAGACCGCATAACGGGTGCAGCAAGGCCGAGCGCGCTTTACGAGTTCGAATATGTGGAGGATGCCACGTTCAGGTGCCAGATAAGCCTTAAAAACTTCTTCAGGTGGCATATTAGGTTGCTGCTGGAGATATTCGATAGAATAGATCAGGGCCTGGTGGTTTTCGGCGGCCTTACATCCAAAGGGTTTGGGCAGATGAAGGTTCAAAACGTAGAGTTGAATGTCAGGTACTACGATAAGGGAAAACGGTCCGAGGGCTATACTGATAAAGGGTTTTATGTAGAGAGGCAGCTGAAGGACAGGGCTGCTATCCTGGCTTCGGTAAGCGATATATCCATCAAAGACCATGATATATTGCAAGGATGTGATTTGGAATATGATAAAGCCTTATGATTTCGTGCCTTTCCTGAAATGTAAAAGTTATGAGGGCAATGGAAGCTTGGAAGGGCGCATTCCGATCAGGGTAAAGGCTTTGACGCCACTTCATATATTTTCAGGCCATTATAGGGTAGAGGATAACGGAAATGCTTACAGGGAGTTTATCAGAAGAAACGGGAAGCCCATTATTCCGGGGACAAGCTTTAAGGGTTGCATAAGGACCATTGCGGAGAGCATATCTTATAGCTGCTTGCAGACCGCTGTAAGGGACGCCAGGAAATTGCCTGACAATAAAACTCATGATAGGCGGCAAAAGTGCGTAATATGTGATATGTTCGGATGCATGGGAAGCAGGAGCAAGGTACGGTTCTGCGATCTTGAAGCCGTAAGCTATAAAACCGGGATAAGGGGGATGCCCAGAAGCTTTCAGCCCCATCCGGAAAGCAGCTATTATATTGAAAACGGCAGGTACAAGGGGTATAAATTTTATAAGCACGGGATAGATGGAATTCAGCCCGCGGGCCCCATTCTCTGCGAATGCGTGAATGCCGGAGCGGAATTTGAAGGAGAAATAATTTATAAGGATTTGACGGTTGAGCAGCTAGGCCTTCTGTGCTTTTCCCTGGGCTTAAGCGGCCATATACAGCCAAAGATAGGCTATGGCAGGTCATATTTTTATGGCAGCATTGAAGTCAGCGCGCCATCTGAGTGGGCCAAATACGCCGGAGAATATATCGATACCTGCGGGGCTGAGGTAAGACGAAACATGGATGCTTTGATAGGCATATTGAGTTATAAAAACGTATTGAGGTCCTATGAGTGGTGAAGGGTTCTGATTTTTCCAAATAGAGGTGGTAGTTGTGTCAAAGAGAAAAGAACAACTCCTGCTTGCTGCCGAACATGCTGCCGATTACATAAACAAAACTGGAAGCGGCACCTTTGTGAGCTTTATTTTGGATATGATAGCCTGCGTAAGCGAAACGGCAAAACCCGATGCCGATAAGGTACAGGACCTTTACAAGATGCTTTATCATGTCAAGAGTTCCAGTTTGGAATCCCTGGGCGGAGGGCGCAGGCTGAAACAAGCATATATAGATTTTGTCGATAATTTTCTGAGACTATCGAAAGCACAGCACGGCTCGGCCAAGTATAGCGTAAGGAACGAAGAATTTAACGGCTTAAGTTTAAGCGAGCTTCATTATGTATTTGGCTGGGTCAGGCGACTGGTAAAAGCCGAGAATATTCCTGCGCGTAGTAGCGTTAACAAAAGTCCGCAAAAGTACCGAGAAGAAGCTGCCGGAAACCATTCTATGAAGGCAAACGACGGGCTTTTCAACACTCAGCTACGGGATCAACCGGAAAAGCTAAAGGGAATGAAAAAGGGATTTTAATAAATAATGCGAGCATATAGATTATTATAGATATGCTGAAGGTGGATGTTGCCCTTAATTTCCAGCGGTACAAGAATCGCTTTGGATTTGCGATGCCCTTTTATGTCGGTTTGCGGGTAAATACTTAATGTGCAAATAGAAAGGGGAGTATAGGATGGAAAGCAAGGAGAAGGCCATCAAGACGCCTATCCCATCCGGAGGGTTAGGATGGAGTTTAATCGGTGAGGAAGAGATTCAGGCGGTAACGGAGCTGCTTCGGGCACCCGAGCTTCTGTTTCGATACAGGGGTCCGATTCCGGGGCAATGTTCACTGTTTGAGACCGAGGTAAAGGAAAAGCTCGGCGTGAAACATGCGCTGTTCGTAAATTCCGGTACTTCGGCTTTAACCTGCTGTTTGGCGGGATGGGAGATAGGGCCCGGCGATGAGGTTATTGTCCCGGCCTATACCTATATTGCTACTGCTGCTGCGGTGGTGAACGTTGGGGCGATCCCGGTAATTGCGGAAATAGATGAATCCCTGGGGCTTGATCCCGAAGATGTGGAGAGAAAAATAACGCCCCATACAAAGGCAATTATAGTGGTCCACATGCAGGGAGTGCCTGCAAGATTGGATGCACTGAGGGAAATAGCCCGCAAGCACAACCTGATCATGATCGAAGATTGCTGCCAGGCAATAGGTTCCAAGTATAAGGGAGTTTACACCGGGGTCCAGAGCCATGCAGCGGCCTGGAGCTTGAACTACTATAAAGTCATCACCTGCGGCGAGGGAGGGGTATTCTTTACCAACGATGATGCCGCTTTTTTGAGGGGCGTATACCAATCCGACCCGGGGACACCCATGTGGGACAGCGATCTGAAGCTTGACCTGGACATTCCGCCGTTTACCCGCGCGGGATACCGCGGCAATGAGATTGCCGCTGCCATTGCCCGCGTACAGCTGAGGAAGATGGATAGAATTCTTGGACACACCCGAAAGCTCAAAAAACTGCTGCTTGAAAGTCTGAACGAACCCATCCATTATAGATTGCAGCACGTGGATGATCCGGAGGGGGATTGCGGCATCTCCTTCACCATGATTGCGGAGAGCAGGGAACTGGCCGAGAGGTTTAACAACGGGCTGTTGGGAGAAGGCCTTTCCGTAGGGACCATCTATAATGAAGGATTCCCTGATCGGCATATCTATTCCTACTGGGACTCCATCTTAACCAAGACCGGTGCCACGTCGAAGGGTTATCCCTGGAAGGATCCCGCCTACAAGGGCCATGTGGAGTACAGTAAGGATATGTGTCCCAGGACCCTGGATATTCTCAGCCGTTGCCTGAGGCTGAGCATCCATATGAACATGACCGAACAGAACATCCTGGAGATTGCCGAGGCCATCAACAAGATTGACAGGAATCTGTAAAGAAGAGGGGAGCTATACAACTGGTATGGAGTTTTTTGATTGCAATGTATCCTATGGGATGGATATAGCTGCTTCTCAATTGTATCCCGTTCATACCATTGATCGGGTGCATGCCGAGATGAAAAGGGCCGGGGTCGCTAAAGCGGTGGTATGGAGGATCGAGTCCGCTACTGCAGGGGCCCAGATCGGGAATGCTTTTTTGGCCCAGGATTTAAAGAAATATGACAATATGTACGGGGTGTGGGCCTTGCTCCCACCCCATACCCATGAGGTTTTCGAACCCGATCGGATGCTGGACGAGATGAGAAAAAACAGGATTATCGGATGGAAGCTATGCCCCGGACAGGCCAGGTTTATGGTAAAGCCTTTCGTGCTCAGGACGTGGTTGGAGCTGGCGGTTCGGCATAATATTCCCCTATTTGTGGATACAGCTGACGGAACCAGCCTGGAAGCTTTGGCTGGTTTGCTGGAAGCTTATCCGGAACTGACGGTTATTTTTACGGATGCCAATACCTGGCCCAATGATAGAAATTTACGCCCCTTCGTAGCGGAGTTTCCCAACGTGTACCTGGATCTGTCCTACTGCATTACGGCCGGAGGGATAGAGGCCTTTGTAAAGGAGTACGGTGCTTCCAGGCTCCTTTATGGAAGCAGATTCCCTTATTCTTATTTCGGTGCCAATATGCTAATGATTAAGCACGCGGATATCGATGAGCAAGATAAGGTGGCCATCGCAGGCGGTAACATGAAGCGGATAATTGAGGTGATGGACCTGTGATGAATTGTCATTCGCAGCTGGCCCAAAGGTTTTGGGAGTACGGACGCCTACGGGAATGTCCCGTTTTGGACTTTCACGGTCACATGGGACCCTTCCCGGGAGGGTACATGCCTGCGTGTTCGCCCGAAGAAATGCTCAAGATTATGGACAGATGCAACGTCATCATGATATGCTTTTGCAGCCATCAGGCAATGATGGCTCCTGCTATAGGTGCAGCCGGGGATATTGCCGTGGTGCAGAAGTACCCGGAAAGGTTCAAGGCCTATCACGCTGTGGTGAGTCGCCATCTTGATCCCGAAAAGGACCTCGAGGAAGTGGAAAAATATCCGGATGTATTTGTAGGATTTAAATTTCTCGCCGATTATTATAAGGTCCCCCTTACGGATAAAAGACACCAGCCGTACTGGGAGTATGCAGACAAAAAGGGGCTTTTTGTCCTGGTCCATACCTGGGGCGGCAGTATTTACGACGGCCCCAAAGAAGCCGAAAAGATACTGGAAAGGTACCACAACCTGATATTTATTGCAGGCCACTCCTTCCACGGGGATTGGGAGGGGGCTGTTGAGCTGGCCGGTCGGTATCCCAACCTGTATCTTGAACTCACGGCCGTACTGGATGATAGAGGGGCATTGGATTATTTTGTGGAAAAGCTCGGCTCGGAAAGAATCCTTTTTGGTACCGATTTACCCTGGTTTGCAACCCATCACGGCATTGGGGCGGTGATGTCTGCAGAAATTACGGATGAGGATCGAAGAAACATCCTGTACAGGAACGGGAAAAAGCTGCTGGCCCGCTTCCCGTGGTTTAAGGATTTATGGGATAAATACGGGGCGGGTGAGGTCTAGGCAAAACAGCCGGTTTAACGATTTGCCGCCTCAACGCCGGGAGCAGTGCCGGATATGAAATTTTTTGTTTGCATAGCTGAAGGATTGTTTATAAGATTCTTGTACAGGGCTTTGACATTTTTGGGAATGGAAATGGGTGCGGGGATCAAAACTGATAATTGAATGCTGTAAATTAATACAGCGGCCGGCTGTAAATGCCGGAAAATCATGTAAAGAGGTGAATGGGTATGAGGTACAAAAGGCTGGGAACGAGCGATCTTGAGGTTTCGGTAGTAGGCCTGGGAACCTGGGCCATAGGAGGCGATTTTTGGGGCAGCGTGGATGACAGGCGCTCCATTGAAACCATTCAGAGGGCCATAGACTGCGGCATAAATCTTATAGACACGGCACCGGCGTATGGCAGCGGCCATGCTGAACGCATCGTAGGTGAGGCCATAAAGGGAAGGCGGGATAAGGTGATCATTGCCACAAAGTGCGGTATCGTTCGCGAGGGGTCGCGCTTCATACGCAATTTGAAGCCCGAGTCCATAAGGAAGGAGATTGACGATTCGTTGCAGCGCCTGGGCGTTGATGTGATAGACCTGTACCAGATCCACTGGCCGGATAAGAACACGTCTCTGGAAGATACGGTAAATGAGCTGATTAAGCTGAGGCAGGCCGGCAAGTTCAGATATCTTGGGGTTTCCAATTTTGATACAAAGCTCATGGAGGAGATTACCTCCATGACCGAGGTTGTCAGCTTGCAGCCGCACTATTCATTGCTGGAGAGAAGCATAGAGAAGGACGTATTGCCCTTCTGCAGGGAGAAGGGAATAGGCGTCCTCACGTACGGTTCACTAAGCGGGGGAATACTGACCGGGAAGTTCAAGGAAAGGCCCAAGCTGGAACAGGGCGACAACAGGGATAAATTTTATCCGTTTTTCCGCGAACCTTTATGGAGCAAAGCCGTGCAGCTGGTAGGGGTGCTCAGGGAGATTGCCGAAGAGGTGGGCAAGCCTGTGGCGCATGTGGCCATCAACTGGGTAAATCAGCAGGAGGGCGTGACCACTGCGCTGGTGGGTGCCAAGACTCCGGAGCAGGCCCAGCAAAATGCGGAAGCCGGGGAATGGGAACTGTCCGAAGAGCACCTGAAGCGGATTGAAGACGCTTACAGAAAGATATTTGGCACCGAAAGCAACGATTAATGGTACCCGCTATAAAAGAGCGGTTAACTTCATAATGACCATTTAATTTCGTAAGGAGCAGTAATTTCATCAGGGGCCATTAACTTCACAAGTAGCCATTAACAGTAGTCATTAACTTTTGGTTTAAATTATTAGGTTTAAATAAAAAGAGAGCACTCACGGTTATCGCGGGTGCTCTCTTTAATTTCTTATACGAGGTTCATTATCTTTTCTATTTTCTCCTTCAAAATGCCCAGGTCGTCGGCCAGGCGGAGGATGGTGTAGTGGGGGCGGATCTCTTTAGCGTAAAGCAGGGCTTCCTCCACCAGATTTTGTTCTATGCCCAGTGCCCGGGGAGTAAAATTGGCACCGGCCCTATGCAGCCATTCCTTTACCGTACCGAGCGGAGGTACCGATGAGAGCAGCGGTTTAAGGTGGTTTTCCCATTTTTCTTTGATGTCGTGCAGCCTGCGCTCATAAACGTCGGGATTCCAGTTTTGCTTGTCATTCGAGCCTATTACTTCCTGTGCAATAGGGCCGAACACTTCTTCTATCCTCTGACACCATTCTTCGTATGGGGTTCTCATTTTCACGAGTCGCGGTATGTCCACCTTTTGGTGATCTAAAGATGCCAGCTCGTTGTACAGGGCTACCGTGTAAAGGGCGGCAAGGCCCACCTTTGTGCCGTGCAGGAGCGGTTGACGCCCTTCCATGAAATATTTCATCTCGATGTAGTGGGATATGTGGTGTTCGCTGCCGGAAGCTGGTCGAGAATTGCCCATCAGCATCATGGCTACGCCCGATAGGATGAGGGCTTCCATGAGGGCTTGTATGCTTTCGGGTCTCCTTTGGGCTATTTGGGATGCCTCCGAGATCACCTTTTCCAGAGCGCTTTGCACCATGTTCCTGGCTACCGGACACAGTTTCTCCTGCATCAGGATGGTGCCCATCTGCCAGTCGGCCAGAGAGGTGACCTTGCCCAGTATGTCGCCAAATCCGGCCAGTATCATATCATCGGGCGCCGAGCATAGTATGTCGATGTTGGCTATTATTGCCAGCGGAGGCACGGTGATGTATGTACGCTTAAACCCGTTTATGAGCAAGGGGGACACGGTGGAGGCATATCCATCCATGGAAGGGGCGGTTGCGAATATAATATAGGGCTTGCCCGTCCTGTGGCTTATGAAACGCGTTAAGTCATTTATGGTGCCCGAACCGACCGCTATCAGGAAGTCCATCGACGGCTCAAATTCCAGCAGTATTTGCGTAATGGCTTTTTCATTGGGGATAACCATGGGTTTTTGATTGAGCATGCATACCCTTATTTCATAGCCTTTGTTTGAAAGGACTTCCAGTATGCGCCCGCCGGCCAATTCCCAGGTGTTGTCGTCACATATCATGAGGCCGCGTTTTCCCGCACTTTGCTCAGCCAGGATCGAAGGGATCTCTTCTTCGGCCTTTTGTTTTATTACCACGTACTTCAAGGGGACAGTATGCTGCATGCCGCATTGGCAGGAAAATGAAGTGCCGAACATACTTTCATATGATGATAATACGGACATTTTGGGTTCTTCCTTTCTTATGATGATTTTATATTTAAATCCATTTTACATCATAATGCTTTACCTTACAACTTCCTTGGGCATTTTTATGAAAACCATCCTTTTCTTGAAAAAGATCATGTCCATTGTTATAATAAACAAATAACGAAGCAAAAGAGGGGTCATGTCCATATGAACGAAAATGACAGGTGGAAGAAGATACGGAAGCTGTTCCTGGTTTTTTTTCGCATAGGGGCCTTTACCTTTGGCGGAGGGCTGGCCATGATTCCATTCATCAAAAGGGAAATCGTGGACAGCAATCACTGGATTGAAGATGAGGAAATCGTCGATATATTTGCCATGGTACAGTCAGTCCCCGGGGTAATTGCGGTGAATTCGGCCATATTCGTCGGTTACCGCGTAGCCGGCATGTGGGGAGCGGTAGCCTCAGCCTTTGGGGTGGTACTTCCCTCGTTTATCGTTATTTCTGCCATAGCGCTCTTCTTTTCCAGTTTCAAAAAGATACCTGTGGTGGCCAGGGCGTTCGAAGGAGTCAACGCCGGTGTTGCGGCGCTCATATTAACGGCGTTGCTTCAGCTCATCAGGCCCAGCATAAAGGATAATTTTGGTTGGGCAATTGCGGTCGTTGTATTTGTCATCATGAGTTTTACAGACGTAAGTGCCGTATACGTACTTCTGGCATCGGCTGCAGCGGGCATAACCATAAGCTACATAAAAGGCTACATGAAAATGAGGAAGGGAGCATGAACATGTACAAGTTGTATCTGGAGCTGCTTGTAACCTTCTTTAAAATAGGGCTGTTTACCATTGGCGGAGGGTATGCCATGCTTCCCCTCATTCAACGGGAGATAGTGAGGCATGGATGGCTCACATTTAAAGAGACTATAGACATAATAGCGGTGTCGGAGATGACGCCGGGGCCTTTTGCCATCAATGCCGCTACATTTGTTGGAACTAAAACCGGCGGCATACCGGGTGCCGCTTTTGCCACCATAGGTGTGGTTCTGCCGTCGTTCATGATAGTTACGTTAGTGGCCAAATACTCCGCGCAGTTTAAGGATCAGCCCATTCTGCAATATGCGCTGTATGGATTGCGCCCCGCCGTCATAGGGCTGATAGCATCGGCAGCTTTTCTCATTGCCCGCACCACATTTTTTACCGCTTCTGATGGGAACGCAGGCATATTTGTAGGGCTGCAAAATATTTTAAATACCATTAACTGGCGGGCCATAATAATTTTTATAGTCGCCATAGTAGCCAGCTTGAAGTATAAGGTTCATCCGATACTTTTAATCGTGATATCGGGCATACTGGGAATTATCCTGTATTCGGTATAGGGTAAAGAGTTGTTCAATGAAATTTTTCTTGCAAAAAAAGCCAACTTATGGTATACTACAACTAAGTGTATAAGCCCAAACATTATTTTCACATGATAAGTTCAGCCGGTTTAACTGAATAGGTTTACAGCTTTAGGGCTTTCAATCTGGAGCGCTGAATTCTTTGTAAAAAGAAGCGGGGGACCCATTTATTGGGGTGAATCACCTTGGAGGGGGCGGCTAAAAGCCTTCATGCTAAGGTGTAGGGCTACACCCTTAGGCCCGAATCCGTCAGCTAACCTCGTAAGCGTGGTAAGGGGAGATTGATAGCTTGGTTAATGTTTCTTTGCTCAAAAGCTATGGGTCTCCCATGGCTTTTTGATTTTTCTGCACCGGATATTTATCTTATCGTTTTAAATTCCAACAAAGGGTATTGCTAAGTTTGCAAGGGCATTTTAATGAATCGTTAGAAGAGCTATTTCACAAGCGCTCCCCAAAACTGAAGTGCGCACCTCGGCGCTTTAGCTCATTATTTCATACATAAACTATTTACTCATGTATTTTTGACTTAAATACAATTTATCCGGTAATTCCGTTTTATATTGCTAGTGGACTCGCTCGCTTAGTTTGCTCATTGTCTTTATCCATTTGCGCGAGCCTTGCAATAGACTTTCTTTAACGAAGGGGGGATGTTGTTGAACGATCAAATTCTCAGCGTAAACGATCTGGCCGTTCATTTTCAGATGGATGTGCGAATAGTTCCTGCGGTTGATGGGGTGAGCTTCTCGCTTTCGAGAGGGGAGACGCTGGGCCTGGTCGGGGAATCGGGATGCGGCAAGAGCGTAACCGCGCTTTCCATTATGGGATTGTTGCCAAGTCCCCCGGCTAAAATAGTGAGAGGTGAAATCCGGTTTAAAGGAGAAAATCTTTTGGACAAGACCGATGAAGATATGAGGAAGATTCGGGGTAATGACATATCCATGATATTTCAGGAACCAATGACATCTTTGAATCCGGTGTTCACAATAGGCTATCAGATCTCCGAAGTTATAATGCAGCACCAAAAAGCTTCCAAGAAAGAGGCCCTGGAAAGGGCTATAGAAATGCTCAGGTTGGTTAGAATTCCGCTTCCCGAAAAGAGGATAAAGCAGTATCCACACCAGCTGAGCGGCGGTATGAGGCAAAGGGTGATGATTGCCATGGCGCTGGCGTGCAATCCCGAGCTGCTTATCGCGGACGAGCCCACAACGGCCCTGGATGTAACCATCGAAGCGCAGATACTGGAGCTGATAAACGAGCTAAAAGAAAAGTTCGGCTCATCGGTTATCATGATAACCCATGACCTGGGGGTTGTAGCCGAGATAGCCGACAGGGTGGCGGTAATGTATGCGGGCAGGATCGTCGAGTATGCCGACGTATACTCCATATTCAACAATCCAAAACATCCCTACACCCGGGGCTTGCTCCAGGCTATTCCGGATATGGATTTGCCAAGGGGACAAAGGCTTAAGGAGATAAAAGGGACGGTTCCGCTGCCCGATGAGATAAAGGCTGGCTGCAGGTTTAAAAACAGGTGCGAATGTGCAAGGGTCGAGTGCCGGATGGAAGAGCCGCCTCTGATGCAGGTGGGTTCCGGCCTTGTGCGTTGCTGGAATTACGCTTAAGCTTTTGCCTGCATGCGCAGGTGTACGGCTGGCAGATAGGGCCCAAGCAAAGCTGCAAGGCCCGTTGCAAATGAAAGCGAAAGCAATTCATAAGACCAAAAGGCCAATTTCTTTGAAGCACTGATTTAAGCGCATACGATTGGAGATGGTTTATTTGCATCCAAGGAAGATAAGCTAAGCTGGATATGGAGGTATGGCTGTGACTGCAAATATTTTGGAAGTAAAAAATTTGAAGAAATATTTTCCCTTTAAAAAGGGCTTGCTGGGCAGGACCGTGGAATATGTGAGGGCGGTGGATGGAGTTGATTTCCAAATAGGGTATGGAGAGACACTGGGCTTGGTTGGGGAGAGCGGGTGCGGCAAATCCACCACAGGGCGCACCATCATGCGGTTGTTGGAGCCTACGGAAGGGGAGATATTTTTTGAAGGACAAAACATAACGCGCTTCAATAAAAGGCAGCTCAGGCAGGTATACGGACATATGCAGCTTGTATTCCAGGATCCCTTTGCATCCTTGAATCCAAGAAAGGCAGTGGGTGATGCCGTGGAAGAGGTTCTCCAGGTCCACGGGATGAAAGATGGCGCCAGGCGAAGGGAAAGGGTTGAAGAGCTATTTGATATGGTAGGGCTTAGAAGGGAAGATATGGACAAGTACCCCCATGAGTTTAGCGGGGGACAGCGGCAAAGGGTGGTAATCGCACGGGCCCTGGCCGTCAATCCCAAATTGCTGATATGCGATGAGCCGGTATCTGCCCTTGATGTGTCCATTCAGGCCCAGGTCATAAATCTCCTCATGGATTTGAAGGAAAGTTTGAAGCTATCCTATTTATTCATATCCCATGACCTGCGGGTGGTCAGGCATATAAGCGACCGCATTGCCGTTATGTATCTGGGCAAGATTGTAGAGATGGCGCCTGCGGATGATCTATTCAGGGAGCCTCTGCATCCATACTCAAAAGCCCTGCTCTCCGTCATACCGGTTCTGAAACCCGGTCGGAAGGTGAAAAGGCTGGTGTTGGAAGGGGAAGTGCCAAGCCCGATCAATCCTCCTGCGGGATGCAGGTTCAGCACCAGATGCAAATACGCTACAAAGCGATGCAGCGATGTTGAACCGCCCATAAAGCTGGTAGGAAGTCAGCACTTCGTGGCCTGCCACCTGTACTGAAGATGCTTTTTGGAGGGCATTGCCAAAGCTATGCCGGTGCCGGTAAAAGGACAAAAAACTTTATGACAAACACATAAGAAACGATAAGGAGGAATGATAAAGTGAAAAAGGCATTTACGAAAATTTCGGCATTTATCTTACTGGGAGCGCTTTTGTTGAGCGCTGTGTCGGGGTGTTCCAGGAAGGCCAGCACCAAAACTTCCGAGAAGGTCCTGGTCGTCGGCTATGATAGGGATGCCGAGCTACTGGATTCCATAAAGACGGCGTGGTATTCCGATGCCTTGATTTATATACATGACAGGCTTGTCAGCAGGGACTACCAGTTTGGGTATCAGCCCGGATTGGCCGAACGGTGGGATGTATCGGAAGATGGGCTGGTATGGACCTTTTATCTGAGGAAGGGCGTAAAATTTCACGACGGTTCGGATTTTACTGCGGAAGATGTTAAATGGACCATCGACACCATAAAGGATCCCGAGACGGGTTCGCCTTTTAGGGCAGATCTTGATGCCATAAAGGAAGTCGAAGTTGTTGATCAACACACGGTAAAGATAATCCTGAACTATCCTTTTCCCAACCTTTTGTTCAACCTGTCTAATACCGCAGCCGGCATACATCCTGCCAGCGCGTATGAGAAATACGGGGACGATTACGGCAAAAAGGTAGTGATAGGTACGGGACCCTATAAGCTGGAGGAATGGGTGCCGGGAGATAGGACGGTGCTGGTCAAAAACGAGGAATATAACTGGGGCCCCGAATGGATGTCCAACAGAGGACCGGCCCTCATCGATAAGATCATCCTGAAGGTTGTGCCCGATGAAAGTACCAGGATCATGGAGCTTGAGACGGGAGGCATTCATATACTCCGTAATGTTCCCGAGACCTATGTGGAAAAGCTGGAAAAAAATCCTGATATTACGATTTACAAGGAGCCGGCCACTAAGCTGGGATACCTTGCCTACGCTACCGACAAGGAACCCTTTAATGATGTAAGGGTTCGCAGGGCCATAAACCATGCATTAAACAGCGAAGAAATCATACAATTTGTCTTCAGGGGAATCGGAGAGGTGGCGTATGGATATCTGCCACCCGCTCTCAAAGACGAGTACCTTGAGGAGAGCCGCGAACTGGCTTATGAGTATAATCCCGAAAAGGCCAGGCAGCTGTTGGCCGAAGCCGGTTATCCCAATGGATTTAAGGCCACACTTTCGGCCGATAATTCATCCAAGAGCAGCAAGCTGGCCGAAATTATCCAGCGACAGCTAAAAGAGGTGGGTATAGAAACCAACATCCAGCTGTACGATTCCGCCAGCTATACCGATATGCTTAAGGAAGGTAAGCAGGAGCTATTTATAAGGGAGTACAGCTGGCCAAATGCGGATATACTTGACTGGTTCCTGCTTTCCGAGCGTTTTCCGTATCCGAACCATTCGAGGTGGAGGGACCCCAAAACCGACGAGCTCATAATGAATGCGGCCAGAAGGCCTACCTGGGCTGAGAGGGCCGAGGGGTACAAGGAGGTACAGCGTTACCTGATTGAACAGGCCGTATGGGCGCCCATTTACGTGCCCATGCAGATAATTGCAGCGCGCAAGGAAGTGAAAAACTTCAAATATCATCCCTGGATGCTGCAGTACAACGATGGATTTGACATCGAGGTCAAATAAAGGGTATTAAAATTCGGGGAGTGTAGGCTATGCTCAAATACATTGTAAGAAGAATAGCTTTGATGATACCGGTAGTCATAGTCATGACCCTCATCGTTTTTTCCATATTTTACTTTGCTCCGGGGGATCCGGTATCCAGGATTGCCGGACCCAACGTAACGCCGGAGGTTTATGAGAGCATAAGGCGAAAATATGGCCTGGACCAGCCGTTCATCATACAGTATTTGAGGTTCATGAAGAGCGTGATTGAAGGGGATTTGGGCATTTCCATTCTTCAGGAACGGCCGGTCATTGAGATGATTCAAGAAAGGCTACCTGTCACGCTGGAGATCGGCCTGCTGGGGTTTTTGATAACCTTTTTGATTGCCATCCCGGCAGGGGTGATAGCGGCTGTGAAGAAAAATACATTGGTGGACTATCTGTGTATGTCCGGCACCCTGCTGGGAACGGCCATACCCACATTCTGGCTCGGGATGCTGCTCATGTACTTTTTTGCTTATAAGTTAAGGTGGTTCCCTATTTCGGGTTACGGGACCCTGCAACACCTAGTACTTCCCAGCCTTGCTATTGGATTGACCAATGCGGCCATAACGGCTAGGATGGTAAGGTCAAGCATGCTGGAAGTTTTGAATCAAGATTACGTTAGAACCGCCAGGAGCAAGGGGCTTTTGGAAAAGGTGGTGATTTACAGGCATGCGCTCAAGAATGCTCTGATTCCCGTTATCACGCTTATGGGCCTCAGGCTGGGATGGATCATTGGCGGGTCGGTGGCGCTTGAGATCATATTCAGCATCCCGGGAATAGGCCGGTTGATGGTGGATTCTATCCTGGCACGGGACTATCCCGTTGTCCAGGGCTCCATGATAGTGCTGACTTCCTCAATAATCCTGGCTAACATTCTGGCAGATATACTGTATGCCATTGTGGATCCCAGGATAAGATACGGTTAATCTTGCCGAAAGAAGGTGATATGAAGGATGATTGCACCTCAAAGCAGAAATGGAGGAGTATACATTGAAAATGAATGGATTGAGCAGCAGGCTTTAGAGACCGGCGAGGAAAAGGTGCGCAAGCCCGTTACCGATTTTATTGCAAAGCTTTTCAGGCATAAAGGAGCTGTATTCGGAGCGGTGATCATATTGCTGTTCGTATGTACGGCGGTATTGGCCCCCTGGCTGGCACCCTATGAGTACGATAAGCCCGATATTTCGGCCGTGCTGCAACCCCCTTCAATTGAACACCTGTTCGGTACGGACGAGTTTGGCAGGGATATATTCAGCAGGATAGTTTACGGAACGCAGATATCACTAAGGGTAGCATTTGTGGCAGTGGGAGTCTCGCTGGTGATAGGTACGGTGCTGGGGGCTCTGGCCGGATATTACGGCGGGGTTGTGGACTATATCATCAGCTCCATAACCGATATCGCATGGGCGTTTCCCACCACGCTTTTGGCCATAGCCTTCATTGCCGCTCTGGATACGGGGGTTGAAAACGTCATTATAGCCATCGCGCTTGCCAGCTGGTCCGGATACTGCAGAGTGGTAAGGGGCCAGTTCCTTTCCTTAAGGGAGCGGGAATTCGTTCAGGCCGCCCGCATCCTCGGCATGAGCGATGCCCGGATAATATTCGGGCATGTGCTTCCCAATGCGCTGGCACCGGTGATCGTCATGGCCACTTTAGAGCTGCCCAAGGCCATCGTAATAGAAGCTTCTTTGAGCTTTTTGGGATTGGGGGCTCAACCGCCTGATCCCAGCTGGGGGGTTATTCTGGACAGCGGCAAGGGATTGCTTGATCAGGCACCATGGATTTCGTTTTTCCCGGGGCTTATGATCATGCTGGTGGTAATGGGCTTTAACCTGTTTGGCGATGCTTTGAGGGATATTCTGGATCCCAATTCGTAGCTAAATTTTTCTGTTGCATTTAATCCCGGACGATGATATAATGCAAAATGGCGAAAAAAGTGGAAAAGCAGCCTCAGGGCTGCATCCTTGCTCTGCTTTAAGGCAGGGCCAAAGTCCAAAAGGAGGTGAAACCGGATGAGGATAAGGAAGTACGAGACCATGTATGTGCTCCGCCCTGATCTGGAGGAAGAGGCCATTAAAAAGAACGTCGAAAGATTTTCAAATCTCATCGTTGAGCAGGGTGGGCAGGTTGAAAAGGTGGACGAGTGGGGCAAGAGAAAGCTGGCCTATCCCATCGAGGATTACAGAGAGGGCTACTATGTGCTCATGAACTTTACTGCAGGGCCTGATGTCCCACAGGAACTGGAACGCGTGTATAAGATCACAGATGAGGTCATCCGCTATTTGATTGTCCGGGAGGACGAATAGTAGAAAGTGGGTGTAAAAATTGTTAAATAAGGTTGTGTTGATAGGGCGTTTAACCAAAGACCCGGAGATTCGGTACCTCCCTAGCGGTGTTGCGGTAACGAGCTTTTTCCTGGCAGTAAACAGGAATTTTACCAATCAGCAAGGAGAGCGAGAAGCTGATTTTATTCCAATCGTGGTATGGCGGGGGTTGGCCGAAACATGCGCTAAATATCTCAGCAAGGGCAGGTTGGTGGCCGTCACGGGAAGGATTCAGACCCGCAGCTTTGAAGGACGCGACGGACAGCGGCGCTATGTGACGGAAGTGGTAGCAGATGAAGTGGTATTTTTGGATCGAGACAGTTCGGGGATGGATAGGAGTGCTGCGCCGTTTGATAACCTGCCTCATCCGCAGCAAGAATACGGAGGACAGCAAGCATACGACGATGCCCCTGCTGGTTTCCAGTATATTGAAGGAGAAGAGGATGAGCTTCCATTCTAAGGTGGAAGGAGGTAAAGGTAGATGGTCGAAAACGCAGCAAAGCCTTCCAGAGGCAGGCGCAATAAGAAGAGAGTTTGCAGCTTTTGCTTGGATAAAGTTGAGAAGATAGACTACAAGGATGTACAAAGGCTCAGGAAATATATGACCGAGCGAGGCAAAATCCTTCCGCGCAGGATTTCCGGAAACTGCGCTAAGCATCAAAGGCAGCTCACTGTGGCCATTAAGAGGGCGCGCAATTTAGCGCTGTTGCCTTTCACTGTTGAGTAAAAAGTTGATCAAGGATGCACAGAAGATCGTCCTCACCCAAGAGATGGGGGCGGTCTTTTTATTTTTATTAGGGGTATTTTTCATCGCTTTGCCACCGGGAAATGCCTTATAATTCTGTATCTCTTTAGCTGCCTTTCATTTTATTTTAAATGTTAGTTAAATGTTTAAAATGGGCGTTTAAAAAAATAGAATTTTGTAGTATAATCATATCATTGCATGGTGGGACCTCTCCGTACGGCCGTTGAGTATATTATGCAGGGTTCCTTGCAATGGGGGTTTTTGGTGCTATAAATAACTTTATGATCCGTCGATAGAATTTGACACGGACCCAAATAAAAATAGGACTTGACTATGGACAAATTGTCTTTTAGAATATATATAGTAAAAGATAAAAATATTTAACATATACTAAAGCAATATAATGCCGAAAAGTACACATTAAAGACGATTATCGTAATACGCATTATACATTGCAGCAAGATATATGTAAAATAGATTTCAATTCCAGCGTTGTATCCTGAATTTTTGCTGGAGGAGGATAGGTATTTTTTGATATTGTGATGTCGAAAAATATAGAAATTTGTATTACTGGAACCTGGGAACCCAATAGGAGTGAGTTGAAAGAAGCATCCTCAAAAGTAAGAGAGAATGGTCACTCCAATTTTAAAGATGTATTGTATCAACAAAAACGGATATATCAGAGAATTTCACAATGAACCTTGAAAAATTTGCATGATACAATCCGGATAATTTTATGAAGAATAATATCCACAAAACAAAGTTTGTACGGTGATCAAAGAATTGAGACAAATAATTTCTCGCCGGCGTATTTTATCTATTATGTATAATATATTGAAACGCCTGCCGGGGCCAACCTGAAGCAGGTTATCAGGGTTGAAAAATAATAAATATAACCAAATATAATTGGTGCAAAAGAAACCATTATTTCGGGGGAGTAGGAAAGTATATCTATAATAAATAAAAAAATCAATGTATAAAAGGTATATATGTAAAGTAGGGGTGAAACAAAAGAGGTGAGCCCTGAAATGCATATAAATAAAGCTCTCAATCCTTTCGAGAGCATATTTAAAGTAAAAGGAGGTTTAATACTAATGTTAAAAAGCTCAACTAAAGTCGTATCAATCATCTGCGCTTTATTGATGCTAGTATCTTTAGTAGCTTGCTCATCAAGTTCTCAGGATAAAGGCCCTGGGAAAGATGAAGTTATCCCTAATGAACCAGGGGGAACCCAGGTAGATGAGAAAGGCGAAGTCGAAGAGGGACCAAACACCAATAACGGTCGTCCTTACAATCTCGAGCCCGCAAAGTGGGATACGCGAGATGACAAATACCTCTACGGCATCAATGCCACCAAATTGCCCGTAACAGATGAACCTGTAACGTTAATTTTGTGGAGGTCCTTTAACTCTACAGTAATGCAGGGACTGGATGAGAGTGAGGTCTTCAAAGAATTAGAGAAGCGTACAGGTGTAAAGATTGAGTTTGTTTATCCACCGGTAGGGCAAGAGCAGGACAACTTCAATCTGAGGATTGCAACAAACGACTTGCCCCACATATTCTCGACGCCTCCGGAATACCCCGGCGGATATCGTAAAGCGGTCGAGGATGGAATTTACCTCGAGTTGACCCCCTACTATGATAAAGGCCTAATGCCCAATGTCAAATGGCTAAGGGAGAATTACGAAGAAATCAACAGGGACATCGTAGATGACGAAGGCCGCATGTTCTTCTGGCCAATGATCGACATCGTACCCTCCCATCCATGGAGCGGTATTTGGTTACGAAAGGATTGGATGGAAGAACTAGGCTTGCAGACTCCTAAGACCATATCAGACTGGGATAACGTGCTGAGGAAGATGAAAGAAGCAAAGGGAGTAGCTCCTCTGGCCATAAACATCACCCAGTGGTATGGCGTAAAGACCAACTTCATGTTTATCGCTGCATATGATACAGGATATGACTTCATCAACAAAAACGGTAAGGCCGTCTATGGTCCGATGGAACCAGGATTTAAAGATTGGCTAACAAAGATGAACGAGTGGTACAAGGAAGGATTAATCGATCCTGACTTTGCAACCCGCGATACTGACTCCTACAATGCCAATATTGCCAACGGCAAAGCCGGAGCTTTTGGTTTGGCATACGGCGAATTGGGGCAGATTCTCGAAACGGGTCGGTCCCTGGATCCCAAATTTAGTCTAAGACCGGTAGTACAGCCGACTTCTTATGATGGTCAAGTGATACACCTGCGCCAGAACAACTCGATTGTCAGGGGAGACCGTGAATTCTTCACCACCCGATTGGTTGACGATGGCTTAGATGAGATTGCAGTCAAGTGGAAAGACTAC
>Ga0134097_1000790_pt1 | contig 28240 bp, 31 predicted proteins | sample 8_3taG_FD_94450 | JGI IMG/M metagenome (GOLD analysis project Ga0134097, IMG submission 94450) | Switchgrass degrading microbial communities from high solid loading bioreactors in New Hampshire, USA - 8_30_10_142_A2 metaG | ecosystem: Engineered > Bioreactor > Semi-continuous > Anaerobic >... | reverse complement strand
GACGGCGACGAGTCAAGGGCATAGTGGCTTGAACAAAGTGAAAGCCAGCGTCTTTAGGCGCTGGCCGGTAACATCCCCTTATAGGGGTAGAGCAAACCACCCGTTAGACGGGTGGTTATGATTATTGTGCGGAAGGCTCGGTGTAAAATTGTTATAAATAAAATGAACAAGAGACCGCTCTTTTTTTGGTAAGATGTAAGTCGCCAAACATACCTTTTACCGGAGAGGGTCTCTTGTAAATAATATTATACAGCAAATTTACGAAAATTACATTAGTGAGGTTTTGGTTTTTTGGTACAGGAACAATAAGGACGCTGGATGAAATAATGTAGACAGAAGGCGGCATACTTGACCGTTATGCAAAGTCGGTATAGAATTATATTAAGGATAATTAAGGAGACAATATACATGAATTTGGCTTCATTCCTAAATTCGGAAGTATTTGCATGGGTTGTGCTTCCGTTGCTTATTTTTATATCCCGAATATTTGACGTTACGCTGGGGACAGTACGAATAATTTTCGTGTCAAGAGGGAAAAGGCTTCTTGCTCCCCTTCTTGGCTTTTTCGAGGTCCTTATCTGGCTTATTGCCATAAGCCAGATAATGCAGCGCCTTGATAATTTTATATGTTATATTGCTTATGCGGCAGGCTTTGCCACAGGAAACTATGTGGGCATAAGGGTAGAGGAGAAACTGGCCCTTGGCATACTTGTTGTCAGGGTCATTATGGTTAAAGATGAATGTGAACTTAAAAACCGTCTTGTAGAGGCCGGGTATGGTATCACTGTAGTGGATGCCAAGGGAGCAAGCGGGGATGTTAAAATCATTTATACCGTTATAAAACGCAAGGACCTTGATGATGTGTTGAGAATTATCAATATGTGCAATTCCAATGCATTTTATTCTATTGAAGACGCCAGGGCGGCATACCAAGGAATATTCCCGGAAAGGAATTCAAAGGATATAGGCGGCAGGGCAGGTTTATCTAAGTTGAATAACTTATTCAATATGTTCCAGAACAGGAGATAGCAAGCTGAGGTGAGTTGTTTATGGAATCTTCGGTACTTCCAAAAGCATGGGAGAGCGTGCTGAGCTCTTCCAGTTATCTTCCGGTAATTGTCAAAAGCATTGAAAGGGTCCACGATACCAGTTGGTCTATGGAGCCTAATGTCCATGGCTATTATGAGATGGTGTATATGAAAAGGGGAAATGCTGTCTTCGAGATTTCAGGACAGCCTGTTCCTATAGGTCCCAATGACATCATCATAATAAAGCCCAGGCAGTATCATAAGTTTATCGTAAAGTCCGAGCCGGCATGTGAATTCATAGTTTTAAGCTTCAAATTTGAGAGCCAGAGGAACAGCAGCGAATATTCCGAAGTACCTCTTGAGGATTTCTTGAATTTTGTAAGCAGCAAGGAGACCGGACCTTTTATCACTCTTAAAGTCAGCCAGAAAAATGAGATAATCACCCTGCTCAACAGGATTTTGAAAGAGAGAGCCAACGATGACATAGGAAGTGAATTTTTAAACTATTTACTGGTGCTGGAGCTTTTCGTCCTTATTTCCAGAGCCCTTAAAATGGAGTGGGAGAACAGCATAAAGCATAAAAGCCCTAAATTGAAAGAACTTATACATATTTCTGTAAACTATATACACAATAACTTTGAGAGGGATATTTCCCTTGGAGATATTGCAAAATTTGTCTTCTTAAGCCCCAGCTATTTTACCAGAGCTTTTAAAGAAGAGATGGGCATAAGCCCCATAAGCTATCTCCTGAAAGTCAGAATAGAGAGGGCGAAAGAGCTTCTGACCGAAACCGATCAGAAAATAAGCGATATCGCCCTTAGCGTGGGCTTTTCAAACCAGCAGAGGTTCAATGAAATATTTAAGAAGTACACAGGTCTTACACCCCTCCAATACAGAAAACAGGCGGCAAAAAATTAATGATGTTTGTGACGGCCGGGGAAATTATCCTGCAAAACAGCATTAATTGTTGGTCAAAAAACATTAAATTAATATAAGAATAATAATAATTATCAGGAAGAACAATTCCCGACACCAATGTATAATCTCCTTATAAGAATATTACACTAAGATGCACTGCCTTTACTGACCATATTGGGTTATTACATGTTTGGAGGTATATATTATGGGAATGACTATGACTCAAAAGATTCTTGCGGACCATGCGGGATTGGAAAGCGTTAGGGCAGGACAATTGATAAAAGCCAGACTTGATATGGTCCTGGGTAACGATATAACGGCTCCTGTCGCTGTTAAGGAATTTAGAAAGATAGGCATAGATAAGGTCTTTGACGTAAATAAAATAGCAATTGTGCCTGACCATTTTACCCCCAATAAGGATATCAAATCTGCTGAACAGGTCAAATTCATACGTGAATTTGCAAAAGAGATGGGGATAGTAAACTTCTTCGAAATAGGGCAGATGGGTGTGGAGCACGCCCTTCTTCCGGAAAAGGGCCTTGTGGTCCCCGGAGACGTGGTTATAGGTGCGGATTCGCATACGTGCACCTATGGCGCTCTCGGCGCATTTTCAACGGGAATAGGAAGCACCGATATGGCTGCCGGCATGGCTACGGGAGAGGCTTGGTTCAAAGTGCCCGAAGGGATAAAGTTTGTGTTGAAGGGAAAACCGGGGAAATGGGTGAGCGGAAAAGACATCATACTGCATATCATAGGTATGATAGGCGTGGATGGAGCTCTTTACAAGTCCATGGAATTTACCGGAGAAGGTGTCCACCACCTATCAGTGGATGACAGGTTTTCAATGGCGAACATGGCTATAGAAGCAGGCGGGAAGAATGGGATTTTCGAGGTTGACGAAAAGACGCTGGAGTATGTGAGAGAACACTCAACGAAGCCATACAAGATTTATAAAGCGGATGAGGATGCGGAGTATTCGGAGGTCTACGAAATTGACCTGAGCACCATAAGGCCTACAGTTGCATTTCCCCATTTGCCTGAAAACACCAGAACGATAGATGATGTGGGGGATATCAAAATCGATCAGGTTGTGATAGGCTCATGCACAAACGGCAGGATTGAAGACATGAGGATAGCGGCGGAAGTACTCAAAGGCAGGAAAGTGCACCCTGATGTGAGGTGCATCATAATTCCGGCTACCCAGAAGGTATGGAAACAGGCTATGAATGAAGGGCTGTTTGATATATTTATTGATGCGGGAGCGGCTGTCAGCACCCCAACCTGTGGACCATGCCTTGGGGGCCATATGGGCATACTGGCAGAGGGTGAAAGGGCAGTAGCCACCACTAACAGGAACTTTGTAGGCAGGATGGGTCACCCCGGGAGCGAGGTTTACCTTGCAAGCCCTGCTGTGGCTGCAGCATCGGCAGTAGCGGGTAGAATAGCTTCGCCGGAAGAATTGTAGAAGGAGGTAACGCTATATGAAAGCTAAAGGAAAAGCCATAAAATACGGTGATAATGTAGATACAGATGTAATCATACCGGCCAGGTATCTGAATACTTCAGATCCGGTGGAGCTTGCAAAGCACTGCATGGAGGATTTGGATAAGGATTTTGTGAACAGGGTACAAAAGGGCGATATAATGGTGGCGGGAAAAAATTTTGGCTGCGGTTCTTCCAGAGAGCATGCCCCTATCGCCATAAAAGCTTCGGGAATTTCTTGCGTCATAGCGGAAACCTTCGCCAGGATTTTTTATAGAAACGCTATAAATATAGGGCTGCCCATCATCGAATGCCCCGAAGCCGCAAGGGATATTGAAGATGGAAATGAGGTAGAAATTGATTTTGAAAGCGGAAGGATAACCAACCTGACCACCGGCAGCGTTTACACCGGGGTGCCTTTCCCCGAATTCATGCAGGAGATAATGAAGGCAGACGGGTTGATAGGCTATATAAAAAAGCAGATGGGAGGGCTGAGACGTGAAGTTTAAGATAGCGGCGCTGCCGGGGGACGGGATAGGCCCGGAGGTTGTTGAGCAGGCTTTGGAGGTAGTAAAAGCCATAGGGAAAAAATATAGCCATGAATTTGATATATGTGAGGGATTGATGGGAGGCTGTGCCGTTGATGAATGCGGTGAACCCCTTCCGCAAAAGACCCTTGAATTGTGCAAGAGCAGTGATGCGGTTCTTCTGGGGGCTGTGGGAGGTCCCAAGTGGGATGGGCTCCCTGGGAATATGAGGCCTGAAGCGGGACTTCTGGCCATCCGCGCCGGACTGGGGCTTTTTGCGAATCTGAGGCCGGCGGTTATTTATCCGGCCCTTAAAAGCGCTTCCCCCCTGAAAGCGGACATTGTGAAGGATGGCATAGATATAATGGTGGTGAGGGAGCTGACCGGAGGCATATATTTTGGCGAGAGGGGAAGAACCCACACCGACGGCATGGGAGAGGCAGCCTTTGACACAGAAAAGTACAGCGCCGTCGAGGTGGAGAGGATTGCAAGGGTGGCTTTTGAGACGGCCATGAGAAGGAACAGGTTGGTTACCTCTGTTGATAAAGCTAATGTCCTTGAAAGCTCTAGGTTTTGGAGAGAGGTTGTAATAAAGGTATCTTCTGACTATCCTGAAGTGACCCTCAACCACATGTACGTAGATAATGCTGCTATGCAGCTTATAAGAAAGCCGGAGCAATTTGACGTCATAGTGACCACCAATATGTTTGGAGATATCCTTTCGGATGAAGCTTCTATGATAACCGGATCTATAGGGATGCTGCCTTCGGCAAGCCTGGGAAGCGGAAAGCTGGGATTGTATGAGCCTATCCACGGTTCAGCACCGGATATAGCGGGGCAGGATAGGGCTAATCCCATAGCCACCATCCTTTCTGTTGCTATGATGATGAGATATTCCTTCGGGCTTGATGACGCGGCGGCGGATATAGAAAATGCGGTCAATAGGGTTCTGGACAAGGGCTATCGTACAGAAGACATTGCTTCGGAGGGCACGAAGGTTGTAGGAACAAGGGAAATGGGAAGTTTAATAAAGGATGAGATAAGGAATTTATAGCATTTGAATTTGACTGCTTATAGATAGCCAGGCCTAAAGTTCTGGATTTCCACAAGCCATATCGATTATCTGCTGAGGAAATTACCGCCCCTTCCTTGATTTGCGCGATGCTTTCATTATTACGGCTGGCTATCTATAATATTTTTTAAATGTTGATAATGTAAAACCTTCCTACACCCTGCTTTTTATCTATGGAACATATATATTCTATTAAGTCTTACCCATTAATTCGGCACCAGGCCCATACTATGCATATGCTTTCTATTTTTCTCAATTTCGGAGCATGAGCGGCCTTCGGAGCATGAGCGGCCTTAAAAACCATCCCCAATTGCATTAAAAGAAAATATGGTCAATGATTATGAGGAGTGTCAGGCTAATACCTGGAAAATTTCAAATCGAGTTTTCCGATTATTTTTATGTAATCTTTATCCAAAACTTCTTTATTGCCCACGCTTTCATCAGCCTTTAGAATAACTGCATTCTGGCTATCACATGTATAATAATGCCTCAGGCAGGCCCGGTTTCCATAAAATGCCAATACGATGTCACCATCCTTTAATTCGCCATTCATATTTATAAGCAGCAAATCGCCGTCTTTTATGCCGCTTTTGGGAAGGTCCAGGGATGGGCATTTGACTAAAAAATAGCCTTCTTTTGACTGTACCAGGTCCGAAGACAAGGGATGATATTTATTTATATTATATATTGTCAGCAAATTATCAACATTTCGTGCATTGATCCTTTTTATTTCAGGTATGTATACCGGATTTGCATACATTACATCCCCTTCAGACACCAGCCTGATAGAACGCGCCATGCCTGTCTGCCTTTTAATCACTCCTTTTTGTTCAAGCCTGTTCAAAATTCCTTGAACGGACCCGGGAGTTTTCTCGCCTACTATTTCGCCGATTTCCCTTACGGTGGGAGGAATACCCTTTAACTTTATATAAGCTTCAATTGCAGCATATACCTTTTTTTGTTTTGATGTCAGCGAGCTAAAGTGTATGGACATCCCCAATCATCCTTTGCAATACAAATACCTTTGAGTGCCGTTTTATAGTTTAACAAAAGTCGACATTTTTTTCAAATTATTTTATACCAATTATGCAAATTGAATACAACAACGCCCCTGTATCAAGGATGGTCTTGCAGGGTATACTAAAAATAAAATCAACCTGGAGGATAAAATTGTTTAAACTGTTAAAAGGTGGAAAGTGCTTTTTGCCTGAAAATGCAGGGAAGAAGGATATTCTTATCGTCTACGACAGGATATGCAGGATTGAAGAAAACATCCCTGAAAACTCTGTATGGGAAGTAGAAATTATTGACTGCAGTGGAAAAATCATATGCCCGGGCTTTATTGACCAGCATGTCCACATCACCGGCGGAGGAGGTGAGCAAGGGCCTGCAAGCCGGATACCTGAAGTGATGCTCAGCGATTTGACAACTGCGGGAGTCACCACGGCGGTGGGAGTCCTTGGAATTGACGGAATAACAAGAAGCGTCAGCAGCCTGCTGGCCAAGGCCTGCTCCCTTCAGGCAGAAGGAATAACAACTTATATTTATACCGGAAGCTACGGGGTCCCTACAGCCACATTGATGGGGAAACCTATATCTGATATTACGCTGATTGATAAAGTGATCGGTATAGGGGAAATAGCCATAGCCGATTACAGGTCCTCCTACCCCACAACGCAGCTTTTGAGGGAATTGGCTACCGAAGCCATGGTAGGCGGAATGCTGGGAGGCAAGGCGGGAGTCGTGCACATGCACGTAGGGGATGGAAAGGACGGGCTCTCACCGCTGCTGAAACTGCTGGATGAGAGTGATTTTCCCATAAGCATGTTTGTACCTACACATCTTAACAGGAACAGGACTCTTTTCAGCCAGGCGATAGAGTTTGCCAGAAAGGGCGGGAATGTGGACCTTACTGCAGGCCAGCAGACGGGGAAAGGTTACAGCGTGCCTGACGCCGTTGGGATGCTTCTTGGCAGCGGCATAAACGCCGACAAAGTTACCGTATCCTCCGACGGTAATGGAAGCATTCCTGAGAAGGATGGAGAAATAGGTAAGGTAAGGCAGCTTTTTGATGATATAAGAAACTGCATCCTTTACAAAGGCATAGGTGTTGATGTGGCTCTAAAGCTTGTTACGTCAAATGTTGCGAAAATATTAAAGCTGTATCCTAAGAAGGGTGTGCTTTCAGTCGGAAGCGATGCAGATGTCCTTGTGCTTAACGAAAATGATTTTACCATAGACAAGGTACTGGTCATGGGTGAAATTTTCGTTGACGGGGGGAAGGCGGTCAGAAGGGGAAAATATGAAAAAGCTTAAATTCCATGCATACCGATTTTAAAATGCGACAATAATAAAAAAGGGTGATAATTTATGGATGGAATAAACAATGCCGGAAGCGGGAGAGCAGAGGCAAAAAGGGGCAATGCCTTTTTTATTGCTATAGGTTGGGTAGCGGCGGTTTTGTCCCTGTTCAGATACCCTTTTATATTCGGGGTTTTGGGAGTGATAATGGGAATTCTTGCTACCAAAGGCGGTAGCAGGGCAGGGCTTGCCGTGATAATAGCCAACATAATTCTGATGAGCGTCGGATTAATTTTCAGTGACGTGATCTGGAATTATACGATGCATTTTCTCGGTTACAGGTAGTGATGATCAGTCTGGATAAAAATTTTGTCTTAAGCCTGCTTACGCAAAGTAGGCTTAAATTGTTTCAAGCATTTTTCTCTTCCTCCTGGAAACTTCCCACTGAATAATATAAAAGAGTGCGGAAAAAATACTTAAATAGACCTGAATAAACCTGTATAAATATTTAAAAACAAGCAATCATTTTATATGCGCGAGTAATTTTCGGAGGACAGCTATGGAAGAAAAGGCAAAGGGCAACTTAGTTATTATTGGCGGGGCGGAGGATAAATACGGCGACAGAAAAATACTAAAGCATGTAACTGATATAATAGGGGGGAGCAATTCCAGGCTGGTCATTATAACAACCGCTACCGAGAAACCGGAGGAAGTGGGAACAGAATACAAAAATATATTCCAAAGCCTTGGCGTCAGCCGAGTGGATGTGCTTAATATCGCTACAAGGGATGAAGCCAATACTCAGGAAAATGTGGAAAGGGTGAAAAATGCGACAGGCATCTTTTTTACAGGAGGAGATCAGCTAAGAATCACAAGCATACTGGGCGGGACGGAGGTCCATGCCCAAATGCAGGAGGCATATTACAGGGGTGTGGCGATTGCCGGCACAAGTGCAGGTGCTTCGGTGATGAGCAACACGATGGTGATTGACGGCGACAGCAATGACGCTGCGAGGAAATGCACGTTAAAAATGGCGCCGGGACTTGGATTTCTCAGGGAAGCAATAATAGACCAACATTTCCACCAGCGGGGAAGGATAGGAAGGCTGCTGTGCGGTGTAGCTGAAAACCCTTATATGCTGGGGATAGGTATAGATGAGGATACAGCAGTAAGGGTGTATCCGGATGCCCACTTCGAAGTCATAGGTACAAATGCCGTTACGGTAATTGACGGCAAATCGATAAAGAGTTCCAATGTTTCTGAATTGAAACCTGATGAAATCTTGGCTATAGTCAATGTTACACTTCATGTTTTGCCAAGGGGATATGGATTTGATATGAAAAACAGGGAGGTTTTGCGCCTTCATTAAAAAAGCTGATTTGTTTCAGTAAAAACGGAGGATTTTAAGGTGGACATATACAGTATACAAAGCTTTCCAGGCCGTAATATATACAGCCATAGGCCTGTAATAAAAATGGTGATCAATATAGGAGACTTATACAGTTTGCCTACAAAAGATATGGAAGGTTTCAACGACAGGCTTATTGAATTTTTTCCCGGCATGAAAAAACACTGCTGTTCTTTGGGATATGAAGGCGGATTTGTTGACAGGCTCAAAGAGGGCACTTATATAGGCCATGTCATAGAGCACCTCATATTGGAGCTGCAGAGCATCATAGGATATGAGGTATATTATGGGAAAACCCGCGTAATCAATGAGCCTTACCTATACTATATTGTTTTTGAATATGTCAATGAAAGGTGTGCCATAGAATGTGCGAAAGCCGCAGTGAGTATCGCTTGCAGCCTGGCAAAAAACGAGAGCGTTGATGTAAAGGGGATTTTGGAAAACCTTAAAAGGCTGGCTGCTGAGTTCGAATTGGGCCCGAGCACCAGGTCTATATATGATGAGGCCAAAAAAAGGGGTATACCCGTTATGCGCTTAGGCAACGAAAGCCTGCTGCAGTTGGGATACGGAAAATACTCAAGGCTTATAGAGGCTTCGCTGACTGATGCCGCCAGCTGCATTGCTGTTGATATAGCCGGGAACAAACATCTGACCAAGGAGATTTTGAGACATAACGACATACCCGTTCCTTATGGGGATGTTGCATATACGGAGGAGTCTGCGGTTCAGCTTGCCGCAAGCATAGGGTATCCTGTAGCAATCAAGCCCTATGACGGCAACCAGGGCAAAGGCGTTACCCTTAACGTTACCAATGAGGTCCAGGTGCGAGCGGCATACAAGGAAGCTGTGAAGTTCAGCAAAGGCGTCATCGTTGAGAAATTTATAAAAGGCCGGGATTATCGCGTGCTTGTTGTAGGAGGCAAGGTTTCCGCAGTCGCCGAGAGGAGGCCTCCTGCGGTAATAGGCGACGGGACTCATACAGTAAAAGAACTTGTAGAAATTGAAAATAGAAACCCTCTCCGGGGAGAAGATCATGAAAAGCCTCTCACAAAAATCAAGCTGGACAATGTGGCCAGTCTCTTTTTATCAAAAAACGGACTGGATGAAAACTATGTTCCGCGCATAAATGAAAACGTATTTCTAAGGGAAAATGGAAATTTGAGCACCGGCGGCTCCGCCCGCAACTGCAAGGACGAAATCCACCCCTACAATGCCGGGCTGGCTGTTAAGGCTGCAAAAGCTATCGGTTTGGACGTGGCAGGTATAGATGTTATAGCGGAAGATATCTCCAAACCGATAAATCACGAAAATGGGGCCGTAATTGAAGTCAATGCGGCGCCTGGGCTGAGAATGCACCTTTATCCTACCGAGGGCAGGGCGGAAAATGTTGCGGCGGACATAATAGATATGATGTTCCCGGAAGGAAAGCCCTATTCCATACCTATAGTCTCAATAACCGGGACGAACGGAAAAACTACCACCACAAGATTGATAAGGCATACAATTTCACTCACGGGGAAAAAAGTTGGAATGACGTCCACAAGCGGTATTTATATAGGAGATGAGTGCATAATGGAGGGGGACAATACCGGCCCTGTCAGCGCAAGGCTGGTACTTTCCAACAAGGAAGTGGAAGCAGCGGTCCTTGAAACGGCCCGCGGAGGCATAGTAAGAAAGGGCCTTGGGTACGACTTGGCAGATGTGGGGGTTGTGGTCAATATAAGTGAAGACCATCTTGGACTGGACAGCGTGAATACCCTTGAAGACCTGGCTTTTGTCAAGTCGCTGGTAATAGAAGCTGTGAAGCCTGAAGGTTATGCAGTTATAAACGCGGATGACCAGATGGCGGGTTATATGATCAAAAGGGCAAGAAGCAACATAATGATGTTCTCGAGACAAAAAGATAACCTATTGCTGATAAATCACATGAAAAGGAACGGCAAGGCGGTGTATGTGAAGGAAGGCACTGTTTATATCCACGACGGGGATAAATCCATGCCTCTGATAAGCGTCAAGGAGATACCCATAACTATAGGAGGCATAGTGGACTGCAATATCGAGAATTCTCTTGCGGCTGCGGCCGCCCTTTATGGGCTGGGCATGCCTCTGGATGTAATCAGGGCGGGTCTTAAAACTTTTACCCCCGATGTAAAGTCCAACCCGGGAAGGTTCAACATATTTGACATGGGCGACTTCAAGGTTATGCTGGATTACGGGCATAACCCGTCGGGATACAGGGCCGTAATCGATTTTATCAGGAAGATGGATGCAGGCAGGTATGTGGGCATCATAGGAATGCCGGGCGACAGGCCGGATAAGAGCATCAGGGAGGTAGGCGGGATGTGCGGCAAGGCTTTTTCTCGCATATATATTAAAGAAGATGAAGATTTGAGAGGACGAAAGCCCGGCGAAGTGGCCGGAATATTCTATGATGCTGTTGCTAAAAGCGGGATGAAAAAGGAAAATATAACGATCATCAATTCGGAGCTGAAAGCCCTGGAAACAGCGATGCTGGATGCCCAGCCGGGAGATCTCATTATAATGTTTTATGAAAAATTTGAGCCTGCCGTGGAGCTGGTAAACAGGTTTAAGCAGGAGCTTGAGCAAAATGCCGCAGACCGAAAGGTCACGGTGGGAGAAGCTGCGGGGTAGCGTCATTAGGGGCGCTTACTTAGCATACCTTTTAATCATGGACTGGTGATGCCTGCTCTCTTTCACATACTTTTCCAATGCAGGCTCTATCTCCGACTTTTTAAGGTATCTAAACCGGATTGTAGTGTGGTTCTCAAACCCGTTTTCATGGACAAGCTTCATAACGGTCTTATGGTCTACGTGATACTTGTCCATCAATTCCTGCACCGTTATATAGTCCTCTATGGGCCTGGGGATAAGGGGGTCGCCTCCAAAATATTTTAAACACAATTCAGCTATGGTAGTAGGGTTGCTTCCCAGCTCCCTTGCTATCTGCGTGTAGGTTAAACCCTGCTTCCGCAAGTTCCATATATCCTCTTTGGAAATTTCCTGCATATCCGTTCTGGCGCTCTTGTATATAAAGCCATAACTTGATACAAAATCGCTTATGCTCATATTATTCCTTTTTGCATAGCGTTTTATATAGCTGTATAGCGTAGAATTGGAGCGGAGGTTATAAATGTATTTTCCGACAGCCGCTTTCTTGAGCTTTTTGAATATCAATGCATCCTGCTTTTGCTTTAAAAGCCTTTTTATGTTGTTTAGAATCTCTTTCTGGTGCTCCTCATTTCCCACAGTCTTATACAGGTAATACTCCTTGGCTTTGAGGGTGGAGGAATCAAACAGGGCTATGAGCATGCCCCCAAGACCAAGCTTTCGGAAGTCTGAGGCGCCCAGCATGAGTATATCATCCGGGGAATAGCTTTTACTTTTGAAGGTCTTATGCATAAAATAAAATGCATTTTCCAATGACTCTGCTGCCGCCCACTTGACTTTATACTTGAAATCTGCAGGATGAAATCTATTTGGGTACACAAAGTTAAACAGCTCAAAAATAGACCAGTTAAAATAGGCCAGAACATTATAAATTCCATGTTTGAGCAGCCTTTTTTCCAATCCAGCAAGGGGATGTGCTCCACTCTTCTTATGCCTTCTTTTTTTACCATTTCCTGCACTGCCTCTATTATGGCGTCATCGTTGCGCCATAAGCCGTGCTTGCTCCACATCCATTCCTTCAGGGTCTTGTCTTTGAATTTTTCGGCATAGGCATTTTTAAGTATCGCAAGAACATCGTGGTTAAATACTATCTGGACCATCCCCTGAAGCTTGTATTTTATTAAAATATTTTTTATCTGACAGAGCTTGTATTTAGGCAAATCTGCCGCTTCAATATGGGCAAGGTTTTCAAGGCAATAGCGCGTGAGGATTCTGCAGTTTATTTTTACACCATCGGCATGTTCTTTTTCCTCAGACCAGAAATTTCTGGGAAATCTTTTCCCTTTTTCGATAACATCCTTATATATGACTAAAGATTTTAATTCTCTGGTGCTTAAGTTAAAAATGTCGACCATATTCCCAATCCCCGTCAAAGGCTATCAGAATAATTTTAAGCTTACACTGGAATTTTTTCAATAAGGTATATATAATAATATAAAAATGTATAATTTTGTGAGCATAAATTTTCAAAAAGGGTTGATTTAAGGATGCAGTTCAAATTTTATATTGGAACCAAAGTTTTATTCGGAAAAGGATGCGTGGCGGAAAACAAAGCGGAATTCGGAAAGTACGGGAAACGAGCTTTGGTAGTCACCGGCAGACATTCCGGCAAGGCGAGCGGAGCGTTGGATGATGTGATAGCTGTGATGGACGGACTCGGGATAGAATATAGGATTTACGACAGGGTAGAAAACAATCCGTCGCTGGATAACGTCAAAGAGGGAGGAGATGTTGCCCGCGATTTTAAGGCGGATTTTATAGTGGGCATAGGCGGAGGGTCGCCCCTTGACGCTGCAAAGGCCGTTGCCGTACTGGCTGTCAACGATATGGATCCCCTGGAGTTATACAACAACAGTTTTAAAAACAAGCCCCTTCCCTTGCTTGCCATACCTACTACGGCAGGAACGGGCAGCGAGGTTACGCCCTATTCTATCCTTACCAGGAAGGATAAGCAGACAAAGATGAGCTTTAGCAGCGAAGACATTTTCCCCAAGGTAGCGTTCCTGGATGCGAGATACACAGAGAGCATGTCTTACAGCGTTACCGTAAATACCGCTGTAGATGCTTTGTCCCATGCGGTGGAAGGATTTTTGAGCAGAAGAAGCAAGGCAGTCAGCGATATACTTGCTGTAGAATCCATAAGGCTGTTCGGAGAGTGTTCACGGAGCCTCCTGGAAAACAGCATTGATTTTGAAACAAGAGAAAAGCTTTTATACATGTCCACGCTGGCCGGCATGGTAATTTCCCACACCGGAACTACCGTCGTCCATGGGATGGGATACCCTCTCACGTATTTCAAAGATATTCCCCACGGAAAAGCAAACGGCCTCTTGATGGAGGAATATCTTAAATTTAACTACGGTTATGTGAAGGAAAAGATTGATAAGGTTCTGGGCCTTTTAGGGCTGCGCGATATAGAGGAATTCGGCGGCGTGATGGACAAGCTGGTTGGAAAAGGCTTGGCAATCAGCGAAGAAGAAATAGATTTATACTCATCCATCGCTGTGCAGCAAAAAAGCACTTCTTACAATATAAGGAATGTGACAAAAGACGATATGGTTAGGATATACAGGGATATATCGCTTAAAGCTGCAAATTGACTTGCTGTGCTGTGTAAGCAGTAAAAATTGCACACTTGAAGGGGTGATGGCTTTCTTCTGGGACGGGTTTTGATGGCACAAGTTAACCAGCTTAATTTGGGGGTGGAGTTATGGTGGAAGTATACTACTACGTACCTGCCGACGAAGTAGACAATGCTGTAGAATGTGGCCTGAAGCTTTCCAGATGGTACGACAAGGAAGTTGTCATCGCAGGTGACAGTAAGAAGTGTATATCCGCCCTTTTAAACCCTAAGGATGATATGGAGAAGTATAAGTCCGAAACTTATAGGTGTGTGAAGCTTGAGCTGGCTCCGGATTATTGCTATGTCGCCGATAAGTATCTCTACCAGGTGGGCTTGGAAATACCTCAGGTCATGGATATTTACATGAGGACCATAGTGCCTATAAAAGATTATATTTTTGGGGCTTACAGGCTCCCGGAATGTCTGGTCACAAGCACCGTCATCGGAGACCACATAAGCTTATTGAATAAAAGGCTTGATTCACCTGTTTTGTTTGATAATTCCGAAGAACTTTACGTCAATAATATTATTGAAACATACAAAGAGCAACATGAGGATTTTGCTGACAGCATGCTTTATTATTTTTACTGTAGCCTTGTAGAAAAAGGAAAGTTTGAAAAATTTGAGGACAGGGAAGGCAAGATATCGGTGTTTATGGACAAAAGAAGCGGCAAAGCCTATACCATAAAAGTGCCGAACATGGATAAATACTAGCCCTATGGTCTTCAACCACAAATACCCGTGAAAAGGTGAGGAAGACTGTGAAAGATAAAATACTGCAGAAGCTTAAGGAAAGTGGCAGCCGGTTCATATCGGGAGAGGGTTTGAGCAGCATGCTCAATGTGTCCAGAACGGCAGTGTGGAAGTGCATCAAAGAGCTGAGAAAGCAGGGATATGTGATTGAGGCATCGCCCAAAAAGGGCTACAGGCTTGTTTCCTCCCCTGATATCATCAGCCCATGGGAGATTAAGCATAATTTAGCTACCGGCATCATCGGAAGGAAGATAATTTACCTTGAGGAAGTAGACTCAACGAACAATTATGCCAAAACCATTGCCGCAGAAGGGTGCGAAGAGGGTACCGTGGTGCTGGCGGAAAGCCAGACTTGTGGCAGGGGAAGGCTGGGCAGGTCATGGAGTTCGGCGCCGAAGACAGGAATATATATGTCTGTGGTGTTGCGACCTGCTATCGCACCCGAAGATGTCCAGGTTATGACGATTGCGGCGTCGGTTGCAGTCGTTTCGGCTATAAAGAAGGTTACAGGCATTGATGCCGGGATAAAATGGCCTAATGATATCATCCTTGGGGCAAAAAAGGTTTGTGGAATTCTGACCGAGATGAATTCCGAAATGGAGAGGGTGAACTTTCTGGTCCTGGGTATAGGGATGAATGTGAATCAGGAAGCCGACGACTTTACCGGGGAACTTAGAGAAACTGCCACGTCACTGAAGGCTTTTGCGCTCGAGGAAGGACTGCATATAAAAAGCTTTTGCCGCAGTGAGCTGATAAGGGAACTGCTGCTTGAGTTGGAAGGGTTGTATGACATGGTTGTCCGCGGCAGTACCAAAGAGATTATTGATGAGTGGAAGAAACATTCTGTAACTCTCGGTAAACAAGTGAAGGTGAAGGGGAGGAATTTTGAATACAGGGGGATAGCTGTGGACATTACGGGTGACGGAAGGCTCTCGGTGAAATGCGATGACGGAATCATCCGTGAAGTGCTGTCAGGAGAAGTATCTGTAAGGGGTATCCTGGGCTATGTTTAGATGATTTGCATTGGGAGATTATTTAAATTATAATTAAGTCAAGGAGACTAAACTGCTGCCGGCGGAAACCGGTAGGTTTAGAGAGGGCTGATCACCTGAGGCTCTTGTAGTAGTTCAATCCGGAACTTACATATAATGGGCTTATTCGTGAGTGCCGAATAATTGTCCGCATATTTGGGGAAATTTTCAACCAAAAGTTTTCAGCTAAAACTGAGGGGAACTTTTCAAATAGCAGATACTAATTATTAAGTGGTCAGAAACCGATAATCAAAATAAGAGGACGGTTTTCCTATTTGAAATATTCTTGAATTCCGAGTGTCTGGACAGTAACAAGGTAGTTAAAGGCAAAGGGGGCAAGTTAATGGTTAGAAGACGTGAATATTACAGGAGAGGTAGCCAGAGCACAGTTGACCGTCAGGTTTCGAAGAGTGGGCAGGAGCATACGCTAAACAGGGAAAACGCTCAGGTGCAAAACAAGGAAGGCACCCAGTGGCAGGGTAAGGAAAGCAACGAGGGTAAAAACGGCTATTCCAGAGAAAATGCGGCGAAGCAAAACTATTCGGTGCAGAGCTTTTCACCGAGGTATAACAGAATAAAAGAAACGGAAACGGTGGAAGATATCAAGGAAGATATAGCCCGCATTGAAAAAGAAATACAGCTTGAATTAAAGGAGATAAGAAGCTTGAAGCTCGGGCTGTAAAAACTTGCGTTTGGAGGATATACCATGATTTTTGCCGTAGATGTAGGAAACACGAATATTGAGCTTGGGGTATATGAAGAAAAGGATCTTCTTGCTCGCTGGAGGATGGGGACTGATAAAGAGAAAACATCCGATGAGTTCGGAATGTTTTTCGCAGGCCTTTTCAGGAACGAAAATCTTGATATTCATAAAACTAAAGCGGTCATAATATCTTCAGTGGTGCCCCCTATTATGTATTCCCTTGAACATGCCATCAGGAAATATTTTAAAGTCGAGCCCATGATTGTAGGTCCCGGCATTAAGACAGGAATAAATATAAAGTATGAGAATCCCAGGGAAGTTGGAGCGGATAGGATAGTGAACGCCGTTGCGGCTTACGAAATATACGGGGGGCCGGTAATAATCATAGATTTCGGGACGGCAACAACCTTTTGCGCTGTATCGTCAAAAGGGGAGTATCTGGGGGGCGTGATATGCCCGGGTATAAAAATTTCCGCCGAGGCGCTTTTCCAGAGAACTGCAAAACTTCCAAGGATTGAGTTGGTAAAGCCTGAACACGTTATAGGCCGCAATACCGTTGCAAGCATGCAGTCGGGCATAGTTTACGGTTACGTGGGACAGGTGGATTATATAGTAAGGCGGATTAAAAAGGAGATGAAGGAAGAAGGCATAAAGGTGATCGCTACCGGAGGCCTTGCAAGACTCGTTGCTGCCGAGTCCGAAACTATCGATGAAGTAAACGGTTTGTTGACACTTGAAGGTTTAAGAATAATTTATGAGAAGAACAAATGCTGACAGGCGTATGGAACACACCTATATATAACGCGATAAAGGAATATTTGAAAACCAACCCTGCAGTTTTTCACATGCCGGGACACAAGCTGGGAAGAGGTATGCCGGCTGAATTTCTGAAAAGCCTTGAATCTTTGGATCTGACCGAAATACCTGGGACTGACAATCTGCACTATCCCTCCGGACCTATTAAAGAGGCGGAGGAGCTTGCATCAAAAGCTTTTGGCTCTGAAAGGACTTTCTTTCTGGTAAATGGCTCTACCTGCGGAATACACGCTATGATAATGACTGTGTGCAAGCCCGGGGGAAAGCTTATAGTAGGGCGTGACTGCCACAGATCTGTGATCGGCGGTCTTATGCTTGCAGGTGCAAGGCCGGTATATATAAAGCCTGAGTTCAACAGTGATTTTGGCATATCTACCGTGATACTGCCGTCGGAAATTGAAAAGGCGCTCAAAATGAATCCTGATGCAGAAGGAGTGCTGATAACCAGGCCCAGTTACTACGGGGTGTGTTCGGATATCCGACGCATTGCCGAAGTGGTCCATTCCTATGGCAAAGTTCTTATTGTAGATGAGGCCCATGGGGCGCATCTGAAGTTCAGCAGCAGCCTGCCGGTAAGCGCAATGGAGGCGGGAGCCGATATTTGTGTCCAGAGCGCTCACAAAACTCTTGCGGCTTTTACCCAGGGAGCCTACTTGCATGTTAAGTCCGCAGCGGTGGATATTGACAGGCTTAAGTTCAATTTAAGCCTGCTTCAAACTTCCAGCCCCTCTTATATCATAATGGCGTCCCTCGATATAGCGAGGGAGATCATGCAGAGAGAGGGCATGGAGCGTTTGGAAAAGCTTTTAGACACAATAGAGCGGTTCAAATCCAACTTTGGCAAAGGCAGCTTGCCCTTCGGCTTTCTTGACCATGTGGACGGCGGGGAACTGGATAAAACGAGGCTGGTAATAAATGTAAGCCGTTTTGGATTAACGGGTTTCGAAACGGACAAAATCTTAAGAGAAAAATACAGTGTGCAGGTAGAGATGTCCGATCTTGGCAATATCGTGTGCATAGCTACGGCGGCAAACAGCCCGGAGGATTTCGACAGGCTGTATTCCGCCCTTAAAGGGATTTCTGACCGGTATGGCGGCATTGATCCCCTTAAACTCCCGCAGCCGGCTTCTTTTGAGCTGCCTGAGCAGAGGATTGACCCGGCGGAGGCAATGCGATGCAGGGGAGTAAAGATGCGGCTTGACGCAGCGACGGGCAGGATCAGCAGGGGCGTGATTGTACCGTATCCGCCCGGCATACCGGCTGTCTGCCCCGGAGAGATTATAACCGGCGAGACGGTTGAATATATATATAATATAATAAGCTCAGGGGGAGTTGTTAACGGCGTAGGAGAAGGGCTTGAGATAGACGTGGTGGAGTGACGAAGTATAGCAAGGGAGATAAAGGATGAGGCGAGGGCTGTTTATAACTATAGAGGGCATCGACGGCTCGGGAAAGTCGACGCAGATAAATTTAATGAGAGATTATATAGCTAGAAAGGGATTTGAGGTTGTATTAACCAGAGAGCCGGGGGGGACGGCTATTAGCGAAAAGATAAGGGAAATAATCCTCGATCCCCGGCATAGGGAGATGGACAGGATAACTGAGATGCTTTTATATGCCTCCGCGAGAGCGCAGTTGGTTTCAGAAGTCATAAAGCCCTCTCTTGAAAGAGGAAAGGTTGTGATTTGTGACAGGTTTATAGATTCCAGCTATGTCTATCAGGGCTTTGGAAGGGGAATAGATATAAAAGTGATTAAAGACGTGAACGCTGTGGCGTTGGCCGGAGTGGAGCCCGACATCACTTTCTTCTTTGACATAAATCCTGAAATTGCCTTGACAAGGCGCGCTGCCGCCACCAGCACCGACAGGATTGAGAGCGAAAAAATGGAGTTCCACAGGAGAGTATATCTGGGCTATAAAAAGCTGTCTTTGCTTTATCCTGAAAGGATTAAGCGCATTGACGGCAGCAGGAGCATAGAGGAGGTTTCAAAAGATGTAAACAAATGGCTTGACAGGCTGCTCGGATAGTTTGGTTTTGATTCCGGAGAGGAGGTCGGTTAGTGTGAAACTGGTTTTTGCTGTTGTCCATGATGAGGACGGTCCTAAGGTGATGAGCGAACTGAATAAGGAAGGCTTCAGTGTCACCAAGCTGTGTTCTACGGGAGGATTCTTAAAAGCAGGCAACACCACCCTACTGGTAGGTGTAGAACAGGAAAAGCTTGATACTGTTATCGATATAATCAAAAGGAAGTCAAAAAGCAGGAAACAAGCCATAAACTCCTCCATGGTGCCCGGCGGCATGGGAGGTATGTTCATACCTTACCCTGTAGAGGTTGTTGTTGGCGGGGCTACAATTTTTGTAATTGACGTTGAGCGGTTTGAAAAAGTTTAGGGGTGATGGATATGAAGGTGAGAGAGGCTCTCAGCAGCCCTGCCAATGTACCCGGAAAAGTGGGAAAGGATGGACGGAGGATTTCAGACAGCAAGGAAACCGATTTTCAAGGGCAGTTGAAACGTGCTGAGACGCGCAGCTGCGAAGAGAGGCTTCATGCCCTTGTGGAGGAAATCAGCCGGCAAGGCGAGAAGCTGGCGGAGAAGATGGATATAAAAGAGCTGAAGCTATACAAAAAACTTATTTCCGACTTCCTTGATGAAGCAGTATCCAGTTCCCATAAGTTTTGCAGGCAGGAGTTTCTTGACAGGAGAGGAAGGCATAGGATTTATGCAATAATCAGGAAGGTCAACGAGAAAGTTGAACTTCTTACACAAGATGTATTGAGTGCAGAAAAGGATAATATTAAAATATTGCAGCGCCTGGATGATATAAGAGGGCTTATACTGGACATTATTATGTAAAGCTGTAATGCCGACAGAGAGGATTTGTATGGACTTTAGTACAATTATAGGACAAGAAGATATTATTGCAAGCCTGGAAAGTTCAATAGCAGAAAAAAGAGTTGGACATGCCTATATATTCAGCGGTCCCCGGGGCGTAGGGAAGAAAACCGTAGCAAGGGCATTTGCATCGGCGCTTCTTTGCGACAGGCCCGACTTCGGCAAAAGCTGTGGCGAATGTTTGCAATGCCGCATGTTCGCAAGCGGCTCCAACCCGGACTACAGGGAGATAGATTCGGAAGGAGCGAGCATCGGCGTTGATTCTATAAGGGAAGTGCAAAGCGACGTTGTAATCAGGCCTGCCTACTCCCAAAGGAAAGTATACTTGATTATCGATGCCGAAAGGATGACGGTTCAGGCCCAGAACAGCTTGCTGAAAACTCTTGAAGAGCCGCCTGAATACGCTGTGATAATGCTTACGACCTCCAATTACGGCGCTCTCATAGATACTGTACGCTCCAGGGCGGTAAAATATGCTTTAAAGAACAATACGGCCGATGAGGTGCGGGAAGTTCTTCTGTCGAAATATGGAAGTAATTTGAAAAGCGTGGATTTTATAACGGCTTATTCCGGAGGGATTATAGGGACGGCCTTGGAACTGGCAGGCTCTGATGAGTTTATTTCCATGAGGGAAAAGACTCTGGAAATAATTTTAAAGCTGTCAAAGCCCGGACTGGCGGAAATATTTGATCTATATAAGTTTTTTGAGCACAACAAGGATTACGTTGATACCATATTGGATATAATGGTCCTGTTTTATAGGGATTTACTTTTGATGAAAAAAGCGGCAGGGGAGAACATGTTGATTAATTCAGATAAAAAAGATATCATATTAGATAGCATTTCGAACTTCTCATCGGAAAAGCTGATAAAAAATATAGAGACGGTGGAAATTGCGCGAAGAAACATTAAACAAAATGCAAATTATCAGCTTTCAATAGAAGTAATGCTTATGAAGCTTCAGGAGGAATATAGTTAATGGCTAAGGTAGTTGGAGTAAGGTTTAAAAAGGCAGGGAAAATATACTACTTTGACCCTGACAACCTTGATATAGAGATAAATTCAAATGTTATAGTCGAGACTGCAAGAGGCATCGAATTCGGCACGGTGGTGATAGCAAACAGGGAGGTCCCCGAAGAAGAGATAGTCGCTCCCTTAAAAAAGGTGATAAGGATAGCCACCGAGGAAGACAAGAAACACGCCGAGGAGAATAAAATCAAAGAAAAAGAGGCCTTTAAAATCTGCCTTCAAAAGATCAAGGACCACGGCCTCGACATGAAATTGATTGACGTTGAATATACCTTCGATAATAACAAGATTTTGTTTTATTTTACTGCCGAAGGCAGGGTGGACTTTAGGGAGCTCGTAAAGGACCTTGCGGCTGTTTTCAAAACAAGGATTGAGCTCAGGCAGATAGGTGTAAGGGATGAATCCAAGATGATGGGCGGCTTGGGAGTTTGCGGTCGTGTTTTGTGCTGCAAGTCCTTTTTGGGCGAATTCCAGCCGGTATCCATAAAGATGGCTAAGGAACAGGGTCTGTCCCTCAATCCCACGAAAATCTCAGGAGCCTGCGGAAGGTTGATGTGCTGTTTGAAGTACGAGCAGGAAGCCTATGAAGAGATACTGTCCAGAGCTCCGAAGGTGGGGGCTATTGTAGATACGCCCGAGGGCCAGGGAGTAGTCATGGAAATAAATCTTTTGAAGGAGATAGTGAAGGTCAAGCTTGATAAGGGGAATGAGACCGACCTTGAGATTTGCAAAATCGATGATGTTAAGGTCATCAAGGATGGCACCCAGGTGGAAGAGGTGGATGTAGACCTGGAGACGCTGAAGGAACTTGAGGATTAGGTCCTTTTGTTCCGTTTTTAATAAATTTGAAAAAAGATATTTCTTTTATGGTGCTTTGGTGGTAAAATAAAAAAGTCAATTATAAGTTAATGGACAAACTTTAGCTGCCAGAAAATTATTAGGAGGTGTTATAGATATGGCATATTTCATCACCGACGCTTGTATCAGTTGTGGTGCTTGCGAATCCGAGTGTCCTGTATCATGTATTTCAGCGGGGGACAGTAAATACGTTATAGATGCTGACGCTTGTATAGAATGCGGAGCATGCGCAAACGTTTGCCCTGTGGACGCTCCACAGCAGCAGTAAGCTGCAAAAGTATTTTCAAAAATAAGGGGTCAGGTAAGGAGATGTGGAATATCCTTATTTGATCCCTTATTAGTATAAAGCTGTTGTAATTTTGTTCCGAAATGGCTTGTAATGATAAAGGACTTTTATTTTGTCGCGGGCGGGTGTTGGTATTTGGAAGTGGAGCTTAAGGCTGATGAAAGAATTGACGACTTGCAGTATAAAGGTTTGAAGCTGATACAGAAGATAAACGGTTTCTGTTTTGGTTTGGACGCAGTTTTGCTTGCCAACTTTGCCGATGTAAAGCGCGATGATAAGGTCATTGACCTTGGCACCGGCACCGGCGTTATTCCCGTGCTTATTGCAGGAAAGACGGAGGCCGGGAAGATAATAGGCGTGGAGATTCAGCCTGAAATGGCTGAAATGGCAGCAAGGAGCATCCGACTGAACGACCTTGGGAGCAGGGTGGAAGTGGTATGCGATGATTTAAGGAATTCTCTTGAACGCTTCGGACCCTCAAAATTTAATGTGGTAGTCACAAACCCGCCTTATATGAACCAGGGGGGAGGGCTCGTAAACCCGTCGGACACAAAAGCCATCTCAAGGCATGAAATAATGTGTACCCTTCAAGATGTCATAAAAGTCAGCAGCAAGCTTCTGGTACCGGGAGGACAGCTGGCCATGGTCCACAGGCCTGAAAGGCTGGTGGACATCATCTATCTGATGAGGAGCTACCGCATTGAGCCCAAGTACATAAGATTTGTTCACCCGTCGCCATACAAAAAGGCTAATCTTCTGCTGATAAAGGGAACAAGAAACGGGAACCCGCAGTTAAAAATGATGGAACCCCTGTATGTTTATGATGAAAAGGGGAATTATTCCGAGGAGATAAATAAAATTTATTGCAGGGGGGCAAATGGGCTTGGCGGATAAAGGCATGCTGTATCTTGTGGCGACGCCTATAGGCAATCTTGAGGACATCAGCCTGAGGGCGCTGAGAGTGCTCAAAGAAGTTGATATTATCGCCGCAGAGGATACAAGGCAGACTATAAAACTCCTGAACCATTTTGAAATCAGGAATACGCTTATAAGCTACCATGAGCACAACAAGGCGGAAAGAGGCGAATATTTGATAAAGCTGCTGCTGGAAGGCAAAAATATAGCCCTGGTGTCTGACGCCGGAACGCCGGGAATTTCCGATCCGGGGGAAGACCTTGTGGCTCTGGCTGTTAAAAAGGGGATAGAGGTTACAATGGTTCCCGGCCCTGTTGCAGCTATCGCAGGGCTGATACTGTCAGGTCTTCCTACGGGCAGATTTGTATTTGAGGGTTTTCTTCCGATGAACAAACGGGCCAGAAGGGAAAGGATCCAGAACCTGAAAAAGGAGACCAGGACCATCATATTGTATGAGGCTCCCCACAAGCTTTACTATACTCTCCAGGATTTGTTCGGCATATTGGGAGACAGGAAGATATCCATGGCCCGTGAACTTACAAAAAAATTTGAGGAGGTCATAAGGTGTACCCTTTCTGAAGCCATTGAGATGTATTCTGATAAACCACCTAAAGGCGAATTCGTCTTGATACTTGAAGGAGCAGATGAGGAACTGGCTTTGGAGAAAGAACGGAAAAGATGGGATAAAATAAGCCTTGAGGAGCATCTGGAGAAATATATAAAAGAGGGCATGGCGAAAAAGGATGCCATTAAAAAGGTGGCGGAGGACAGAGGCATGAGCAAGCGGGACGTTTATAACAGTTTGCTGGGCAAATAACTTTAAAAAACGCATTATACACTAATAAAAAAAGCTTGATGTGAAATCAAGCTTTTTTGGTGATAAAAACCTTAACCTATCTTTTTTAAATCGTTTATGCAGTTAGGACAGATGTTTTTGCCTTTATAAACCGTTACGTCCTTTGCGTCTCCGCAAAATATGCAAGCCGGTTCGTACTTTTTAAGTATTATGGTAGAGCCGTCAACATAAATTTCAAGAGCATCCTTTTCTGCGATATCCAAAGTCCGTCTAAGCTCTATAGGCAGTACCACCCTTCCTAACTCATCAACTTTTCTTACTATACCTGTAGACTTCATGTATAACTCCTCCCTAAATTTACAGCTTTCGACAAATTTAACTATTCTTATGGTACCATAAATTCCAAAAATCGTCAACAAAAATTTCTAAAAAATTCAAAATAATATGTGGAATTAATAGCATTCCTATCCAAATAATGCAGATAAAAGGCTTGAAATCATTACTGTAGGCCTATTTATGCATAGTTGACTTAATATCTGTAATTCATATTAATTACTAAATAGTAAAAAATTAACTGGTAAAACCACCGATGAAATTCGATATATTTCGACATATTATGCTGACCCAATGGGCGCGAGCCCGGCAAAATGATTTGAATATTATTTTTCCAAGCTCATATAAATTAATATAAAACTTTTGGCACGAGGGAACTATGCTCAATTATATATGGGTTGGTATGCTGATTATAGGGTTTGCAGTGGCTGTTCTTAACGGAAGAACCGATGCGGCTACCCAGGCTGCTATAGACTCGGCGGAGAAAGCGGTAGAGCTGTGTATAGGGTTGCTGGGGATGATGTGCTTGTGGACAGGGCTTATGGGGATAGCTGAGAAGAGTGGGCTGGTAAGGGGAATAGCCAGACTTGTAAGACCCCTTTTCCGGTTTTTGTTTCCCGATATCCCAAGAAAGCATCCGGCAATAGGGGCGATGGTGATGAATCTTGTAGCAAATTTCCTCGGATTGGGCAACGCTGCAACCCCCCTCGGTCTGAAAGCCATGGGCGAGCTCCAGAAGCTAAATCCCCAGAAGGATACGGCGACAAATGCCATGTGCATGTTCCTTGTGCTCAACACTGCATCGATACAGCTCATACCTGCGACCATCATTGCGATACGCTCGGCCGAGGGTTCTTCAAATCCGGCGGAGGTAATAGTGACGATATGGGTAGCCTCTTCATGCGCTGCAGTTGCAGGGATCACGGCGGCAAAACTGTTCTCAATATTCGGCAGGAGAAAAATGAGGTAAAAATGGATATTATCAGGAGCTTGTCCGTATATGCCATACCTGCTGTATTTTTAATAATTCTAAGCATAGGCGTGTATAAAGAAGTAAAAGTATATGACATATTTGTCGAAGGGGCAAAGGAAGGAATTACCACTGTAGTGAGAATTATCCCTTCCCTTGTGGGATTGCTCGTCGCAATAGGCGTATTCCGCGCATCAGGGGCCTTGGACCTGCTTATTTATGCCGCAAAACCTCTGGCGTCGCTGCTGGGCATCCCATCCGAAGCCCTTCCGCTGGCTTTTCTGAGGCCAATTTCAGGAAGCGCTTCCCTTGCTTTAGTATCTGATATAATTAAGACTTACGGCCCCGACTCTTTTATAGGACGGCTGGTGTCCACCATGATGGGGTCTACCGAGACCATCTTTTACACCCTCGCTGTATATTTTGGTTCTGTGGGTGTGAAAAATATCCGATATACCCTGGCCGCCGCTCTTTTAGCAGATCTTGTAAGCGTCATGGCATCGGTATGGATCTGCACGCTGGTTTTTGGAAGATGAGAGGGGCGAGTGTAATAAGTTGGAATAATTCCGGACATAATAATTTAGAGCCAGAATAAAAACAATACGGAGGATACTTTGGAAGCACTACTTCAAGAAATCCAATATGGCCTACAGAGCCGGAAATTTGATACAGATAAAATTCCTCTAAAAGAAATGATAGAGAAGGAGATTCGCAATTCCCTGTCGGACAGCGAGGGGATTATCAGTGAAATGTGCAGCCACATATTAAATGCAGGGGGCAAAAGAATAAGGCCTCTGCTGGTGTTATACAGCGGCTTGATTTTTTCGGAGCCCACCCGTGAAATAATGCTTGCCGCCGCGGCAGCCGAGCTTATACATATGGCTTCACTGGTGCATGATGATGTGATTGACGGATCTCCCATGAGGAGAAACAAGCCCTCCATAAATAAGGCATGGGGAAACCACTATGCAGTGCTGTGTGGAGATTATCTTTTCTCTAAGGCTTTTTGCATCCTGTCCGGCAACAGGCTGATGAAGAGCCTGGACCTCATGGTGGAAGCCATACGGAGCATGTGCCATGGAAAAATACTTCAGGCGGAGGATAAGTTCAAGCAGGATATAGGCATTGATGCATATTATGAAAGGATAGCTAAAAAAACCGCTGTTTTTATCAAATGCTGCTGCAAGTCGGGGGCAGCAGCGGGAGGAGCCGGAGACGAGCAGGTGCAGATACTGGGGGAATACGGCTTGAATTTAGGACTTGCTTTCCAGATGATTGATGATATCCTGGATTTCTGCGGCGACTCCGGTGTCATGGGAAAACCTAAGGGAGAGGATTTGAGCCAGGGAATTTTAACCCTGCCTGTCATACTGTTGCTGGAAAGCAAAAATTACGGAAGCTGGCTTAAAGACATAATAAGCAGAAGGGATTTCTCATCCAAAATCATGAATGAGATCGTCTCCGTAATGCAGAGGACAGGGATTATCAGCAAGTCTTTCAGTATTGCAGTGTCCCACATAGAAAAGGCCAAGTATTTTCTCAGCCTCCTTCCATGTTCCCGACACGTTGATTTTTTGCATGAGATGGCCGACATGTTGCAGGCAAGGACTAATTAGGCTTATATTACCCCGGCAAACCTCAATATCCTGCAGAGGTTGTAATAAAGCTTGACCTGTTTTCCTCCTTTTTCAAGGAGCCTGCGGCTCGCCAGCCTGTTTAGTCCCCATGAGGCCTTGGGGTCGGAAAGGTACATGGCCAACAGGCCTCTGATTATGGTGATATGATATTCGGGATAGCGCAGCCTGGAGCACTGCTCCGTGGACCGCTCGATGAAATATGACAGCCTTTCTTCACAGTGCTTCAGGTTTTTATAGTAATATGTGAAGTTCAAATCGCCTGTCCGGAGGTCTTCCTGGGCGTCAATATAATAGTCCAGGAGGATGTGAAGGCTGCATATCCAGGGAAAGTAAGCGGAGTCTATAGCCTTAACCTCGTCTTCCGTAAGGTCCGGGTCGGATGCCGCCGCAAACAACATGAAAATTCCTAAGGTGGAGCCTGCGGCAGCGGAAAATTCCCAGCAGGATATGCCCGGATGCTGCATTAGGTAATAGCTGGCCCATGTCTTAAGACAGTCTTCCCTGATTGATTCGGACAGGTGCTTGTATGTCTGTAGGTCTGAATAAAGGTGTACGTATTTTTTTACGGTGTTTACCACCAGAGGGTAGGAAGGCAACTTCAAAACCTGCGACCTGCATTCCTCCACAAGCTTATTCAGGTAACCGCTGTCATTTTTGTAAGGGAAAAATTTATAATAATCCGACATTTTCCTTTCCGGATCCACGGCGTCAAGCATCGACAGGTGGAGTTGCCTGAAAGCGGGCTCATCTTTTACTCCTGTCCTGTCGCAGAGATTATCCAGGTAATCGCTTATGGTCTGAAAGGATACGATGAATTTTACAGCGCTTTTCAGGTCAACATTCGGATAAAGCGCATATATGCTTCCGCCCTGGGCATGGAATCTTTTGGAGCGGATGCTGGCAAGGGCCTGCTCGCCAAGCTTTTGATCGTCCAGGGACCTACTGAGCTGGGTCCAGGATTTTAACTGCTTTTCAACCTCCGGAAATACATGGCGCACAAATTTTAATACCAGCTTTATGCCGCTGTCGCACTTTGCCTCTATGTAAAAAACCTCCCTAATATTTCTTTTATTTGCTCTCGTTTTCTCACTCAATCATATATTTTCACTATTTTCAAAATAAGCCATTTGGACAGATATTGCATTGTTGCACAATTATGGATGATATAGTG
>Ga0134097_1000778_pt1 | contig 28582 bp, 23 predicted proteins | sample 8_3taG_FD_94450 | JGI IMG/M metagenome (GOLD analysis project Ga0134097, IMG submission 94450) | Switchgrass degrading microbial communities from high solid loading bioreactors in New Hampshire, USA - 8_30_10_142_A2 metaG | ecosystem: Engineered > Bioreactor > Semi-continuous > Anaerobic >... | reverse complement strand
GCTGGCGTAGGGTAAGCGGAGCGTGTCAGCAGCCTGCCACGCGATCGCGCTCGCCCCTTCGCGCCGCTGCCCGACGCGCATCATGGGCAGCGCGAAATCCGCCGCGACGACGCGCAAATCGGGCACCTGCCGCCGCGCCTCAAGCGCAATGTCGCCCGTGCCGGTCGCAATGTCGAGCAGCCATCCGCCACGCGGCAGCCGCGCCTGTTGCACGACGAAGCGCCGCCAGCGCTGGTCCTGCCCGAAAGTCATCAGGCGGTTCATCAGGTCATAGCGCCCCGCGATCCGCCCGAACATTTGCTGGACATAGCGGGCGTGATCGGTGGCGATGGTGGTCTGGCTGGTCATCGGCTGATCGGTTTTATCGTCCAAGTGAGGCGCTCCTACGGCCATGTGCCCATCACCTGGCGCAAAATCGCAAACTCCCCGATGTGGTAGGCGTTGTGGTCTGCCACGAGCAACGCTTCGCGCAGCAGCGTATAGCCCGGCGCGTGCGGCAGATCGTCGGTCAGGCTGTTCGCCGGATCCGCCACCAGCGCCTGCATCTCGCCCAGGTCGCGCCGGATCGCGTTGATCGTCTCGTTCCAGCGCTCGGGATCAGCCTGCGCGTCGGGCGGAGGCCAGTGCCCTTCCGGCCACGAGGGGGATACCCAGTCCGGATCGCGCGTGAACTCGAGGATGTCTTCCTGCGTGATGCGGATGTGCTCCAGAAGCTGCCACGGCGAGTACGGCACGTTGGGCGGGCGCTCGTTGATCCTGTCGAGCGGAAAGTCGGCGATCGCCTCTTCAAATGTCATATGCGCGTTGCCGCCGCGCAACAGCGCCAGAACCTGCTCGCGGGATACGCTGTCGTCGAGGTTGGTGCTCATGGGTCCCCTTTCGCCGGTGCCCCGGCAACTCTCGCGAATGGGCAGCCTGAACAGAGCGGCGTTTCAGTTTCCTCTGTAGGGGCGATGCTTGCTCCACACGCAGCCCATCATCCCTTACGCGATCTATCGGAATTGGCTGGCATACGTAGCGCTCGCCGGGGAAACCTCACCCCTTAACCCCAGGCCCCTTTTCCCCTCTCCATGCATGGAGAGGGGCCAGGGGTGAGGTTCTGCACGCCGACGGCGTCCGCTCACACCTTTCGATAGCTCACTTGGGCGGTCATGGGCGGAGCAAGCTCCGCCCCTACCTCGTGACAAATGGTTAATTCTCGCCCGCCAGCCGCCAGCGCCCGACGATCCGCTCCAGCAGATCGACCACGAGATACAGCGCCAGCCCCAGCAGCGACATCGCCAGGATCCCGGCGTACATCTGCTCGAAGCGCAGCCGCTGCCAGGTGAGCGTCATGATATAGTACCCCAGCCCCTCGCGGGTGGAGTATTGTTCCGCCATGAACAGCACCGCGATCGCCGTCCCGACGGACACGCGCAGCGCCGTCAACACGGCGGGCAGCGAGGCGGGCAGGTAGACGTAGCGGAACAGCGCGCGCCGCCCCGCGCCGAGCGACCGCACCGACTGGATCAGCTCCGGCCGCAGGCTCGCCGCCTCGTCGCGCACGACCAGCAGAATCTGGAAGAACAGGATCAACGCGATCAGGAAAACCTTCGACGTCTCGCCGATGCCCATGATCACCAGGATGATCGGCAGGAAGACGATCTTCGGGATCGGGTGCACCAGCGCGATCAGCGGGGAAAAGATGCGATTGAGGACGCGAATCTGCCCCAGCCCCAGGCCGATCGGCCACGCCAGCGCGACCGAGACGCCAGTCGCGATCAGCACGCGTTGCGCGCTGACAAGCGTGTGATCCCACAGGCTGCCCTGCATTTCCTCGATGAAGACCGGGATCACCTGCCAGGGGTACGGCATGATCTCGCGATCCAGCGCCGCCGCCAGCGCGATCCAGCACAGCACGAAGATGCCGATCGCCAGCGCCAGGTTCAGCAAGCGGCGGCCCATCCCCACCAGCGCGAGTCGCGTGGGATCCGGCGCGGCCAGCACGGCGTCCGGCCGGGTGGTTGTCAGGCCGTCAGGCCCAGAAGTGTGCGTAACTGGTTGCATCGTTCCAGAAAAGTCGCTGTCGTACGATAGCCGGGATCGGCCGATTCAGGATTGGACACGATCACCGGCGCGGTGTTGGGTGGGTGGCCGAGCACGAGAATCTTGCGGCCCAGGATGGCCGCTTCCTCGATCGCGTGCGTCACAATGATGCTCGTCAGCTTGATCTCACGCTGAAGCTGCAAGACCAGATTTTGCAGGTCTTCGCGCGTCGGCGCGTCGAGGCTGCTGAACGGCTCGTCCATCAGCAATAGATCGGGTTGCAACGCGAGCGTCCGCGCGATGGCGGTGCGCTGGCGCTGCCCGCCGGAGATCGCGCCGGGGAACTTGCGCCGCTGCTCTGCAATATTCAGCCGCCGTAGCCAGCTATCGACCACCTCGCGCGCTTCGCGGCGGCCGAGCACCTTCTCGGCGCGGGGCGCGTGCTTGCCGTCCGGCCCGTAGAAGCGCCGCACGCGCAGCCCCAGCGCGACGTTATCCTCGACCGTCGCCCAGGGGAGCAGGCCGTAGTCTTGCAGGATGAGCCCGGTTTCCGGGCGCGGCCGCTCGATGCGCATCCCGCCGACCCTGATCTCTCCGGCGGTGGCGCGGCGCAGCCCGGCGATCAGCGTGAGAAGCGTGGTCTTTCCGCAGCCCGACGGCCCGATGATCGACCACGACTCTCCCTCAAGCACCTGCCAGGTGAAGTCCTGGAAGATCGGCACGCTGCGCGGCCCATAGCGGAACGTCAACCGGTCGACCGAAACCATCGTGGCCGGTTCGGTTGTTACCATCGTCATCGTGAGGTCCGTGTGTCTTACGCCGGGCGAGGCGGCGTGCCCGGCCCGGCGCTCGTTCGTTGAACAAAGCAATTAGCCATTAGCGATTAGCAATTAGCGCTTTTGGCTAACCGCTAACTGCTCGCCGCTAACCGCTATTCCAGCGACAGCAGGTACGCCACCAGGTTTGCCAGATCGGTGTCGCTCAGGCTGGTGTAGGCGGGCATGATGCCGGGGTTGAAGCCGTCGACCACATGCGCGTCCGGCTCGACAATCGACTGCTCGACGTACTCCGCCGCGCTCAGCCCTTCGACCATCTCCCCGGCGCGATCCGCCAGCCCTGCCAGCGACGGGCCGACCATCACCGTGTCTCCCTCGGTCATGTGGCAGCCGCTGCATCCTAGCGAAGCATACACCTCGGCGCCCGCTTCAGGATCGCCCGCTACCTCGTCACCTTCCTCACCATCCGTCCCGAAGACCGGCGCGTCAGGCGGCGCGATCGCCTCGAGGTAGGTCGGATCGACCGATTCCTCGTAGCTGACGCGTTCCTCGATGATGCCCACCTCGATCAGCCAGTCGACCGTGTCTTCCCAGGCGAGCGGCTGCGTGATGTCGTACAGCGGGAACGGCGGAAGCTGGTAGCTGTCGCGGACGCTCTCCGGCACGCTGGTGTGCTCGATCCACAGGTCGCGGTACGCCTCAGGATCGTTGTTGATGTCTTCGGCGGCGCGCATGTACGCCCGCAGGAACGCCTCGGCCTTCTCTGGATGCTCCTCAAGCACGTCGCGGCGGATGGTCAGCACGCTCTGGCTGAAGTCCATCCCCACCAGCGCGCTGTCGTCTTCGACCAGGATCGCGCCTTCCTCGATGGCCGCCTGCGCCAGCGGATCGGGCAGCACGACGACCGGAAGCTGGCCCTCAAGCAGAAGCTGGTAACGGACGGGGATGTTCGGCTCCGGCCACCAGCTTACGTCGTCGGCGCTCAGCCCGGCGTGCTCGATAATGCGCTGGCCGATGTAGTGAATGACCGAGTTCTCGCTGATGCCGATCTCCTGCCCGACCAGGTCTTCGACCGACGTAATGTCGCTGCCCGGCGAGGCAAGGATGCGGAACTGTGGCGCTTCTTCATAGCTGCGGCGCCCCATCGCGACGATCACGACGCGGATCTGGTCCTGATTGAAGATCGCGGTGCTGATCAGGTCGTTGAGCATCACGTCGATCTCCCCGGCAAGCAGCATCTGGTCGCGTTCCAGCGCGCTGCTGACCGGGATCAGCTCCATCTCGACGCCTTCTTCTGCGAAGTACCCGGCTTCCTCGGCTACGTAGAACGGCAGCACGTCAAGGACCGGGATCAGACCGGCGCGCAGCGGCTCGTCGTCCTGAGCAGCCACGCCCGGCGCAATCGCGCCTAGCAGCAGCGCCAGCGCGAGCGCAAGTGAAAAGGTAACACGGCGCATGGAATGTCTCTCCTTGTGGATATGATCCAGACGCGGCGCTCGCCGGGAAACCTCACCCCTTAACCCCCCGGCCCCTTTTCCCCTCTCCACGTGTGGAGAGGGGTCAGGGGTGAGGTTCTGCGCGCCGACGAAATACGCTCATTGCTCCCGAAAGATCGCTTCGTCGCTAGAGTTTGGCGACAAGCTCTGGCGAGCGGCTAACGGCTACAGAACCGCCAGCAGAGTGCCGATGAATAGCGTGATCGCGATGTACGAGTTCATGTTAAAGAACGCCACGTTCACCCGGCTAAGATCGTCCGGCGAAACGAGCCGGTGCTCATACACCAGCAGCCCGGCTGTGATCGCCGCCGCTAAGTAGTAAGGCCAGCTTAGCCCTGCTGCCAGCCCGGCCAGCACCAGGAACGCCATAAACGCGATGTGGTTGAGCTTCGCCAACCCCAGCGCCCCGGCGATCCCGAACTTCGCGGGCCATGCGTGCAGCCCCTCGCGGACGTCGTGCTCATAGTCCTGGCAGGCGTAGATCAGGTCGAACCCGGCGATCCAGAACATCACCGCCGCGATCAGCAGCCACGCGGGCAGATCGTCTGGCGTGAAGAACGTGCCGCGCACCGCAATCCACCCGCCGCCCACGGCCAGGGCATCCGTGAATCCCAGCACCCAATGCGCCAGCACGGTAAAGCGCTTGGTGTAGCTGTAGCCCACCAGGAACAACACCGCAACCGGCGCCAGCTTAACCGCCAGCGGATCGAGTAGCGCGGCGGCGATCAGCAGCACGACCAGGGACACCGCCGCAAACAGGGCAATCGTGCCGGGCGCGATCGCGCCGGTCACGCTCGGACGGTTCGCCGTGCGCGGGTTGCGCGCGTCATACGCCCGGTCCGCCAGCCGGTTGACGGCAAACGCCAGCGTCCGCGCAGCCGCCATGGCAACGCTCACCCACAGCAGATCCCACAGCGTCGGCAGGCCGCCCGCCGCCAGAACCATCCCGATATATGCGAACGGCAGCGCGAAGATGGTGTGCTCGAAGCGCACCAGGTCGAGAAACACGCGAATTTTGTACGCCAGCGTGCCCGGTTGAAGCCCGCGCGCCTGAGCCGCGTCGAGCGCGCGTTTAGTCGATCCCATACTGCGCCCACTTCTCGTCTACAAGCTGCTTGATGGCGTCGCTCATTTCGATCTCGACCGGCCACCCGCGCGGATGCCCGTCGCGCGCGTCCTTCGTGGTCGCGTCGATCCCGATGCAGGCGCGCCCGTCGTCTGTGGCAAAATGATCGATCCCGCCGTTCTGAATCAGAATATCGCGCCGCCAATCGACATTGCCCAACGCCCGCCACGCGACGTCCGACAGGTTGTGCACGTCGTTTCCAGCGTCGAGCAGCACGAGGTTGTAGCCGGGCGCCAGCGCCCATAGCGTCTCGTAGGCTTCGGCGGGCGGCAAGTGCGTCTTGTCGATCGCCGCGATCAGCACGCCGTCTTTGACAGTGTTCCACGCAACCAGCCCTGGCACGCGATCCAGCCCGGCGCGGTCCAGCGGTTCGTGCGGCGTGGGTGGCTTGCGATCCGGCTTGCGCGTGGCGTCCACGCCGATCTTGCCGCCGTAAGAGTCGCGGATCGCGGAGTGGTCGAGCTGATCGACCGCGCCATCCACGACCGTCGCGTCGCGCCGCCAGTCGACGTTTTGCAGCACTGCCTCGGCGACTGCATCCAGATCGTGCACGTTCACGTCCTCGTCCACGATCACGAACCCTTTGGCGAGCATCATCAGCCCCAGGCCCCACAGCCCGTACATGATCTTCTGCGGGTGGCCGGGGAAGCGCGGCTTCATGCTGACGATCACCAGATTGTGGAAGACGCCCTCGGCGGGCATGTTGACGTCTACGATCTCGCCCATGAACAACTGCATCAGCGGCAGGAACAGACGCTCGGTCGCCTTGCCCATCCAGTAGTCTTCCATCGGCGGCTTGCCGACGACCGTCGTCGGGTAGATCGGGTTGCGCGCGTGCGTAATGCACGTCACATGCATCGTGGGGAAGGTGTCCTGCGGCGTGTAGAAGCCGGTATGGTCGCCGAACGGGCCTTCGGGGCGCTGGTCGTTCGGATCGAGGTAGCCCTCGATCACGATCTCGGCGTCGGCGGGCACTTCCAGATTTTGCGTGATGCACTTGACGAACGGCACCGGCTTGCCACGCAGCCAGCCCGCCAACAGGTATTCGTCAATGCCGGGTGGCAGCGGCGCGGAACCGCACCACATCGCAGCCGGATCGCCGCCCAGCGCCACCGCAACCGGGATGCGCGGCAACTTCATGGCGCGCGCCTCGCGCTCGTGATCGGCGCCGCCCTTGTGCCGTTGCCAGTGCATCATCAGCGTGCGGTCGTCTACCTTCTGCAGGCGATACATCCCCACGTTGCGCTGCCCGGTCGCCGGATCGCGCGTGATCACCTGCGGCAGCGTGATATATGGGCCGCCGTCTTCCGGCCAGCAGGTCGGGATTGGCAGGGTATCCAGCGAGGGATTGTGCGCGTTGATCACCTGCTGGCAGCGCGCCTTGCCCTGGCGCACCCGCTTCGGGCCCAGGCCGATGCTCCGCAGCGCGCCGAGCAGATCCCACCCGCGCCCGGCCATTGCGCGCATCCCTTTCGGCAGGCGCGGATCGATCAGCTTCGCCAGGTTGTGATGCAGGTCTTCGAGGTCGTCCACGCCCAACGCCCAGGCCATCCGCCGCGCAGAGCCGTAAGCGTTGATCAGCACCGGCATCGAGCTACCTTCGACGTTCTCAAACAGCAACGCCTTGTTGCGCGCCGCCGGTCCCTTGCTGACGCGGTCCGCGATCTCGGTGATCTCGAGATGCGGGCTGACCGGCGTCGTGATACGCACCAGTTCCCCGGCTGCTTCCAGGCGGGAAACAAAGGCGTGCAAATCGTCATATGCCATCGCCGGCGCACTCCATCGTTTAGTTTATTCTGAACAGGGTGAAAGCTTGTAGATTTTATCACATACAGGGCGACGTGCCCACGCCGGATCATAACGGTTCGCCAGGCGAATAGCAACGATTCCCGTCGCGCACGGCAGTTCTACGGGAGTCTGGGTGTATAATGAGGGTGAACCATCCCCGCGCACCCCGCGCGGACCTCCTGGGCCTCCTGCGCCCGGCCGGCTCGGCTGGCTTGCCAGCCCACCTCCCGAAGGCGAAAAGAGTCTGCCATGGATCAGAGGAGGCATCCCAATGGCAATCTCTCAAGAAGATTACATCTACGCCTGTGACCTGAGCAGCCTGCCTCAGCGCGGTAAAAAGATCATTCACGTCGGCGACCGGAAAGTACTGATCATCAAGTGCGACACGGGTCTGTACGCCGTCGAAGACCGCGACCCGCAGACGGGCGGCTCGATCGCGCACGGCAAAGTGCTCGACTGCGTGCTGACCTCGCCCAACACCGGCGCGCGCTATAGCCTGCGGACCGGCCAGTACCTCGGCGGCGGGCAGGCACCGTTCCAGTCCCACTGGCTGCCGCTGCTGGATGTGCGCGTCAAGGACGATCAGGTTTACGTGGGTCGCATCCGCTGATTGCGCGGCCCCAAACGACCTGCGCACGCGGAAAATTTGGTTATTATGCAGCAAACACGACCTTGACAGTGATAGGTCGCTTTGGTATCCTTCTGCCATCATTCCTCAGTAGCTCAACGGCAGAGCATCCGGCTGTTAACCGGAGGGTTGTAGGTTCGAATCCTACCTGAGGAGCACACGAAACCCCGACCGCACAGGCCGGGGTTTTTGTTTAGAGAGCAGCGGTTAGCGATTAGCCGTTAGCAGTTAGCGAAGGGCTGGCCGGAGGAACCTCACCCCTTACCCCCCAGCCCCTTTTCCTCTCTCCGTAAACGGAGAGGGGCCAGGGGTGAGGTACGAAGTGACTTGTTTTTCGCTTTTGGCTAACCGCTACCTGCTACCCACTAAAAGAAAGAAAGCGGCTAGCGTCTGGCCCTTGCCTTTCGCTAACCGCTAATCGCTAACTGCTAACCGCTGCGCTTAGATCACAAACTCGCCGTCCTTGTAGAACAGCTCGCCATCCACGATGATCTCGCCACCCGCGCGCATATCGCAGATCATGTCCCAGTGGACGAGCGACTCGTTCACGCTGCCGCTCTCGCGATAGCCCTGCCCGACGGCCATGTGCACGGTCCCGCCGATCTTCTCGTCAAACAGGATCGAGCCGGTGAACTCCTGAATATCGCGGTTGGTGCCAATCGCGAACTCGCCCAGGCGGCGCGCGCCGGGATCGGTGTCGAGCGTGCTGATCAGGAACTGCTCGTTGGTCTGCGCCTTGGCGTCGACCACCAGCCCGTTCTCGAAGCGCAGCTCCACGCCCTTCACCTCATTGCCCTGATAGTAGGCCGGATAGGTGAAGCGGACCCACCCGTTGACGCTGTCCTCGACCGGGCCGGTGAAAATCTCGCCATCCGGCATGTTGGCGCGTCCCCCGGCGTTGAGGAACACGCGCCCGTCGATCGACATTTCGAGATCGATGTGCTCGCCCTTGACCTGCAGGTGCTTCTTGCCCTTCAGCCACTCAATCAGCCGCTCCTGCGAGCGATAGACCTCTTCCCACAGCGCGACCGGATCGTCCTGATCGACCTTGCAGGCGCGGAACAGGAAGTCAGTGTATTGCCGCAGCGACATCCCGGCGTTCTGCGCCAGCCCGAAGGACGGGAACTGCGTCGAGCAGCGACGGAGCGTCTTGTCTGCCTCGCGCCTCATCTGGATATTGATAATCTGGCTGAGGTACTTGGCGCGGGCCCGCTGGCGATCCGGCGGATACATGCCCAGCGCGCGCGTGTTCTGCGGGCAATCGATCCGGATGACGGCCTCGAAGGTTTCGTACGCCAGCGCGAGCATCGGGTTGATCGTCTCAAGCTGTTCGAGCGAGGCGCGCGACTCGAGCGCGATCTCGTTCTCCTGAGACATCATGATGTAGACGAACGGCAGCCCGCCCGCGTTGAACGCCTCTTCATACAACGCCTGCGCCAGCGGTTCGGCATCCGGGCTCATCGCGCGGATCAGCAGCCGCTCTCCTGGCTTTAGCGCGATTGAGTAATTGACCAGCACACTTGCGAGCTTTCTGATACGTGAGTCCATCGACGATAATTCCTTCCGATTGCGTCGTTTAGCGAATAGAAAGCGAACCCACGGAAACGCGGATTCGGTTTTCGACAAAGATGAGCAGATTCTCCCACACCGGCCAGACCTGTTGCACCCGGTCGTCGATTTCGGTGGGGGGCGTTTGCGCCAGCGTTTGCGCGATGCGCGTCATCAGTCGCAGCGCGCCGAGCGTCTCCCAGAAGGGGCGATCTGCGACGACGCCCGCCGCCGCCTCGTACGCTTCGATGAACTGGTCCGCCAGTGGCAGGCCATACACCGCCAGCGACGCGCTGCTATAGCCGACGTCCAGGCGTGGGTCGGCGAGCGCGGCATGCTCCCAGTCGAGCACCGCCACGATGCGCGTGCCCTCGGCAAGCACGCTATGCAGCGTGTAATCGCCGTGCGTGACGGTATGCGGCTGTTCCGGTGCGGACGCGGCGTTTCGCTCCAGCCAGTCGAGGATGCCGAGCAGCTCTGGATTGCCGAGCGACTCCACCTCTGCGGCAAGACTTTCGAGCAAGAAGCCACGTGGCTTGACCGGTAGATCGGGCATCTCGCTCCAGCGAATGGCATGCAGCCGCGCCAACATCTGCGCGAAGTCGATCCCCACGCGAGCGAAGAACGGGTGCGGCTGGCCTTCCACGCCGCGCCCTTCCGCGAACTCGCTGAGCACCAGCAAAAAGCGCGTGTGATAGCTCCAACCGAGATAGTAAACATCCGGCACGCAGAAGTTCACCGCACGCAGAGCTTGCTGCGCGGTGAAGGCGGCGAATCCGCGTGACTGGTGCAGCGGCGGATAGCGGCGCAGCATAACGCGCGGAGGAAGCTCCAGGTCGTCGAGCGCGAACGCCAGCGTGTGCGATGCGCTGCCGACAGGGAGCGGGATGGCGGTCATCGGGGCGCTGCGGCCAAAAGCCAGTTGCAGGATAGTCTCGATCTCGGACGGTGGATACTCGCTCATGCCAGGTTACTCAAACGGTTGGGGCGGGCGGCTCGGCGAGCGCCTGGTCGATAGCGGCGAGAAGCTCTTCCATCCCCGCGATACGCGTCGGCGCTTCGGCCATGAACGCTAGCCCGTCGCGGATGGTGGCGAGCAACCCTGGCTCGGGATGGTTCTCGCGCACGAACTGAATCTGGCGCAGCGCCTCGTCCCGCTTCCCGAGCGCGACCAGGGCTTGCGCGAAGTCGGCCCGCGCCCAGTTGTCGAGCGGGTTCATGTCGAGCTTGAGGCGCGCTGCATCGTGCACGCGCTGGAAGTACTGCCGCGCCTCGTCCAGCTTGCCCTCGTGCCAGAACAGGCTGGCGAGGTTGATCAGCGGGTATGACGACGTGGGCGTGACGCGCGTCGCCTGCAGGTACGCTTCGATCGCGTCCTCATAGCGGCCCTGGCGCCGGTACAGCCCGCCCAGCGAGCCGTAGTACGACTCGCCCTCGGCGTCGGTCAGGTGCGGGTCGAGCTTGAGCGCCGCCAACAAGCGCATCTCGGCTTCGGACCAGAAGGCGTTGCGCTCCGCACGGTTCTCATCCCCGCTCAGGCTGTCCCCCTTGCGGCGCAGCGCCAGCCCCAGCGCCGCGATCGCGGGCGCGAAGCCGCCTTCCTGAGCGAGCGATTTCTCGAGATGCTGGATGGCGCGGTCGTATTCTTTGCGCAGGGAGTAAAGGTAGCCAAGCAGGTAGTTCACCGCGTAGTTGTCCGGCTCGTCTTTCTCGGCGTCGTGCAGGATGTTGAGCGCGCTGGCGTGGTTGTGCGCGCGGACCTGCTGCTCTGCCAGGACGAGGTTGTTCAGCAGGCGGAACGAGCGATCGGCGCGCTGGCGGGCTTCATCGATCTCGCGCTGGGTGTCCTCAAGCGCCCGGTCCAGCTTGCTGCCGACATCTTCTTCGAGCTTGGCTAGCGCGGCTTCCCGCTCGGCGAGGAGCTTTTGCGTAGCGGCGTTCTCAGCGCGGATCGCGGCGATCTGATCCTGCACGCTGTTGCGCAGCATCCACGCGCCGAGCGCAATCATCACACCGAGCACCACTGACGCGCCCTCAAGAAAGCTGAGCACGCTGTCGGCAAAGTTGACTGCGTCGTTGGCGCGTTCCAGCAGGGCGGTTGCGTCGCCGGGTGACACTTCTTCGCTGACGACAATCACCGAGCGACGATCTGCCTGCCACCCCAGGAACAGCGCGCCCGCCGCCAGCGCGACCGCGAGCAGCGGCAACAGGTCGGCTACTAGCGCCCACCAGGAGCGCGGACGATCGCTTGCGGTTCCGCTGGACACTGGACTGCTTCCTTTCCCCCTGGCAGAGTGCGCCGCCTGCCCGGAAACAGGTCGACGGCCCTCAGCCGCGCCGACTGGCTACTGTTAAGGATACGCCGGGGCAGGCGATCTGCAAAGTTTCGGCGCGCGGCAACGGCGCTCATTCTCGCCAACTTTCGCGTAGAATAGGAATACAGCGCAACGCTCGCCGGGCGCGGCACGGTTGCATTCCGCACCGGACCGCACGACAATCAAACCGACGGCCGTGATCGCGGCCGTCGATCATCCACCGCCGACCAAGCGCAAGGGAAACCCCATGACGCAAGGCTCGCCCGCCAACCGGCCCCGCTCCGACTTACAGTCCACGCCGCCTGTCTACGACGCGCGCTGGGTCGGGCGCGCAAGCTGGCGCCAGCGGGTCGGCGTCCTGCGAGAGCGCGCCGCCGCCAACAGCATCATGTGGTGGGCGCTGCTGGTGGTCGAAGGGCTGGTGATCGGCCTGGGGCTGGTGCTGCTCGGCGTGATCTGGCTGCTGGTGGTGGGCGTCGCTGCGGACCTGGAGTGGCTGAGCCGCCTGGGGATCGCGCTGATCGTCGCCGGGATGATCGTCTTCCTGCGCTATCTCGCCGCGCCGATCACCGCGCGCTGGATCGTCAACGTGCCGCTCGGCTGGTACTACGTGGTTGAGGACGGCAACACGACGTATGAATACCTGGAACCAGGGCGCATGATCGTGCCCTGGCGCTGGAACGCGCGCGTTCATCCGTACGTCGATTTCAACACACTGCATCTCACCGTGCGCGTCGAGAATGTGATGGACTCCGCCGATCTGCCGATCGATCTCGACATTGCGCTCGCGCTGAGTTTCAACCCCACCTACGCCGACGAATCGGTCTACGAAACGCTGCGCGGCTTCACACATGAGGACCAGTTCGAGGCGCTGATTGCGGACACCGTGCGCGACACCGTCTACGAGCACCTGTCGCGCCTGCGGCTGATCGCCGGGGATCCGGTGCCGCTCGACGTGAAGTCGCTCGAAACGGTGATCGTCGAAGGGCTGGCCGAATTCGAGGCGTACGGCATCGTGCCCGCTGCCGAGCGTCCCGTGACCGTGACAGTGATCGCACCGCCCGCCGTGCGCGAAGCCTATCAGGCGATCTGGACGCAGTCGGCCCAGGGGCGCAGCGAAACGGAGATTCTGCGCCAGATCGAGCACGTCGCGAGCGACCTCGACGTACCGTTTGACGAGGCGCTTCAGCTTTATTTCCTGCTCAAGCGCGGGATGCCCCCGCCGCGCTCGATGCGCGAGACGCAGGCCGCTGCCCAGGTCGAAGCAGGCAACCCCGCCGAGGCCCCGGCCGAGCCAGCCCCGGAAGAACCGCCCTCCGAGAAGTGGGTTCCCCCGCGCGCGGTAGACGACCCGAACTACGCGCCGGACCCGTTCGCCCTGCGCCGGGAGCGCAAGCGCTCGCGCGAAAGTCGCACCAGCCGCCGCAGCCGCCGCGCCTGACTGCCGTTTTCTGCACGAAAGGAGACGAGATGCCCCCTCTGAAACCTGGCGGCCCCTCTCCCCGACGCGGAAAGCGCCGGATCGTCTCGCTGCCCGGCGTGGTGAAGGGCGTGGAAATGCGCTCGCAGCTTGAGGTGCGCTTCGCCGAGGAACTGGAGCGGCGCGGCATCGCGTGGCGCTATGAACCGGAGCGGATCGGCGCCGGGCACTACCTGGTCGATTTCTACCTGCCGGATTTCCACACCTGGGTTGAGGTCAAAGGGCGTTACGAGTTCCGCGACGACCTGTTGTTGCCAAACGTCGCCGTCAACCTCAAGCGGGATCGGGGCGAGCGGCTGTTTCTGTGGATGGAGAAAGAAGCTTACCTCGTCGGGCCAAAGAGCTTCACGCGGCTGACGATTGACGAGTTCTGGGAAGCGATTCAGAACCCGCCCGGCAAGCTCGATCTGTGGTAGGCCAGGGATAGACAGGAGAGGCTTATGCGCGTGTATCTCGTCCGGCACGGCAAAGCCGCACAGAGCGGCTACTCGAACGACGCCGACCGCCCGCTGACCGATCGCGGCAGGAGCGACGTCGAGCGGATCGCGCGGCGCATGGCAAAAGCGCGCCTGACCGTCCACCAGATCCGGCACAGCGGGCTTGTGCGTGCCAGGGAAACCGCCGAGATTCTGGGGAACGCGCTCAATCCGCCGGGCGGCGTGATCGCGGTGACCGGGCTGAAATTCTCCGACCCGGTCGATACGCTGGCACGCGAGCTTCGCCTCGAACCGGAGCCGGTGATGCTGGTCGGGCACAATCCGTTTATGGAAGACCTCGCCAGCATGCTGCTGATCGGCGAACCCGGTCACCGCCCGCTATGGTTCACCACCGCCGGAACCGCGTGCTTTGAGTACGACCACGGCGAATGGTCCCTGCGCTGGATGCTGACGCCGGAGATTGTGCAGAAAGCGAAGAAGGGCTGAAAGCAGCCAGGACCGGCAAATCACACCACAAAGCGGCGGAAGGCAGTCAGGATGACCTTTTGCCGCTTTTTACTAATCTTTTACCAATGCTTACAGACTCGATCTCGCCAAGTGGTATATATTCTTAAAGTGTGTCGTCGGCACCTGGGGCAGCGCTCAGGAAGGGACACCTCTTTTCTTCCTGCGCTGAGACACAGCATCCATCATTCTCGTTAAAGCCCGCTCCAACTGCAATTCAAGTTGAGAGGTGCGTGGGGAGCTGCGATGACACGGCCAAACTTCTTCATAGTGGGTGCGCCAAAGTGCGGTACCACCGCGATGAACGATTTTCTGGCGCAGCATCCAGATATCTTCATGGGTTACAAAGAAATGCACTATTTCGGTGCTGACCTCCCGATGGCCAGCACCTTGACGGGCGAACGCATCTCGCTCGAGACATACCTGGATGCTTTCAAGAAGTGGAACGGTGAAAAGCGGATCGGCGAAACGGCCGTTCTTTACCTGTACTCCTCTTCAGCGCCGCAGGAAATCAAGGCGTTTGACCCCCAGGCCAAGATCGTCATCATGCTCAGGAATCCCGTAGAGCAGATGTACTCGATGTATTTCCAGGCGCTGTTCGTTGGCGACGAGGACCTTCCTACCTTTGAGGCAGCTCTCGAAGCCGAACCCGATCGCCTGGCCGGGAAACGTATTCCGCCAACGTGCTTCAAGCCACTCATCTTGCTCTACCGGCGAAACGCGCGCTATTCCGGCTATGTTCGGAACTATTTCGATACGTTTGGCCGGGAGAATGTACACGTCATCATCCATGACGAGTTCAAGAAAGACAATCGCGGCGTGTACCGGCAGCTCTTGGAGTTTCTTGAGGTTGATCCAACGTTCGAGCCGCAATTCAACGTGATCAATCCGCACAAAGAAGTGAGAAGCCGCCGGGTGATGAGTCTGGTGCGAAAGCCGCCGAGGGTGCTGATGCCCGCCAAACGCGCCATGTGGACGCTTTTTCCGGATTTGTCGGTCAAGCTCTACGCGAAAGTGAATAGCCTGAACGCCGTGAAGAAAAGCCGTCCCACAATCGATCCCGGCCTTCGCCGCCAGTTGCAGGAGGAATTTCGACCCGAAGTCGAAGCCTTAAGCGAACTACTCGGCAAAGACCTGACCCACTGGGTTCAGGCATAATTCCTCGATTGAACCCTTCATCGTGGGGGGCAGCCGGTGGAGCGTTTGCGGCGCTCTACCGCGCGTGGCGTGATGGGTTCGGTTTCTTTCCAATTGCCAGCCAAGATTTTTCTTCTATGCACGCTTAATCTCGCAAGACGCGCACGACAAAATACAGTGTGTTTTGGCGTTTCGGGTGTGTTGCGGGTAGCGGGTTCGGTGTTGATGGGGGCCGGTCTGGCAGAGGTTGAGCACACATGCGATCTCCACGCAAGGCGATACCTGCCTGGTTCCAGTTTGGCCTGGGGGCGTTGCTGCTGGTATTTCTCATCGCCTCGCTGCTTACGCGGTGGGAACAGGTAGCCGCCTATGACTGGCAGTTCCGTCCTGGCCTCTTAATCGCCAGTATGCTGATCGCCGCCGGAAGTTTCGTTTTTCACGGCGTGCTCTGGACCTGGATCGTGCAGCGTCTCGGCGCCGCTCTGCCGTATTCGGCGGGCGTCCGAATCTACCTCTACTCGCTATTAGCTAAATACGTTCCCGGTGGGGTATGGCCGTTGGTGACGCTGACCGCGTCAAGCCGGCAACTGCAGTTGTCCGGCACTGTGTTCATCGTCACCTATATTCTGGATATGTTGATGATCGTCTGGGTTTCGCTGATTTTCGCGGTCCCGCTGCTCCCCACTCTGTTACCCGACCTACCTTTCCGGACGGATCTGGTCGCCCTGGCGCTGCTTTTAAGCGGCGTCGTGTGGGGCGCGCCGGTGCTTCGATATGCGCTGCAACGCATTTTGCACTGGCGTCGTGTTGGCGACACGGTTTCCGTGAGCCGTCTCACGTCCTTTCGTATGCTCGCTTTTCTGCTTGCCACATATTGTGTGTTTCGCGCAGTGATGATGCTGTCGTTTGTCCTTTACATCCAGGCTTTAGTGGACCTGCCGCTTTCTGACGCGGTTTCGGCCAGCGTTGCCTGGAACGCCGCCTGGTTGCTCGGTTTCCTGGTGGTGATTGTGCCGTCAGGGCTGGGCGTCCGTGAGGGAACGCTGGTGCTGCTGCTCACACCGCTGCTGACAGGCCCTGTGGCGACGGCAACGGCGGTCGCCCACAGGCTGGTATCGACGATCGTCGATCTCGTGCTGCTCGTTGGCCTGCTGCTTACCACCGCTCCTCTTGGCTACGTCATGAAGCTCCGAAAAGGGACTTCTCACATAGGACCAGACATCGAACATTGAGGCTCAGCCCTGGTGAGGAAGGGAACCATCGCACCTTACAGGGACAATTCATCATGGCTAGCAGACGACCGAAAGGAGCTCGTTCCATGACGACAGATTCGATCCTCATCCCGCCATACGGTGGGCAACTGGTTGACCTGTGCGTTCCTCCAGATGAGCGCGACGAATTGCGGGAATATGCTAATCACCTGCCGTCGCTGCAATTGACGCAGCGCCAGATTTGCGACCTCGAGTTGCTCGCCGTCGGCGCTTTTTCACCGCTGGCGCGCTTTATGGGCCAGCTCGATTACCAACGAGTCCTCGACGAAATGCGCCTGGCCGACGGGCACTTGTTCCCCATTCCCGTGACTCTGCCGGTATTTCCCGACACGCATATCCGTGTGGGACAGGAAATCGCGTTGCGCGGCCTGAAGAACGAGCTATTCGCCGTTATGAAGATCGAGGAGTTGTACGAGTGGGACTGTCAAGAGGCCGCTCAAAAGGTGTTCGGAACCACGAGCACCGATCATCCGACAGTGGCCGAGATGCAGACGTGGGGACCGCTGAATATCTCGGGCCAGCTTCGCGTGCTAGATCTGCCCCGTTACTACGATTTTCGAGAGCTACGTCTCACCCCTGCCGAGACACGCGCCCGCCTCGAAAAATTCGGGCACCGCAACATCGTCGCGTTCCAGACGCGCAACCCCATGCACCGCATCCATGAAGAGCTGACAAAGCGGGCGATCGAGGAAGTGGACGGCGTCTTGCTGCTGCACCCCTCGGTCGGAATGACAAAACCCGGAGACGTCGATCACTACATCCGCGTGCGCACGTATAAAGCGCTCACGCAGAAATACTACGATCCTAACCGCGTGCTGCTGGCCCTGCTGCCGCTTGCGATGCGGATGGGCGGCCCTCGCGAAGCGCTCTGGCATGCGCTCATCCGCCGCAACTACGGCGCGAATCACCTGATTGTCGGTCGCGATCACGCCGGACCCGGCAAGGATTCACAGGGCAACCCGTTTTACGAGCCTTACGCCGCGCAGGAGCTTGTCGCAGCCCACAGTGACGAGCTCGGCGTAAAGGTCATACCATTTCGCGTCATGTCGTATGTTCCCGAGCAGGACCGCTACGAGGAAGTCTCTCGCATCCCGGCCCATGTGAAGACGTGGAGCCTTTCCGGCACGCAGGTGCGCCAGGATTATTTGAGCAACGGGAATGCCCTTCCCGAATGGTTCACCCGGAAGGAAGTTGCCGAAATTCTGGCGGATAGTTACCCGCCGCGCTATCGCCAGGGTTGCTGCATCTGGTTTACGGGGCTAAGCGGCGCGGGAAAGTCCACGACGGCGGAAATACTCACGGTGATGCTGCTGGAACATGGGCGACAGGTCACCGTCCTCGACGGCGACGTCGTCCGCACCCATCTTTCGAAGGGTCTGGGGTTCGACAAAGAAGACCGCGACACCAACATCCGGCGCATCGGCTTTGTTGCCAGCGAGATCGTCCGGCACGGCGGCCTTGTGATCTGCGCCGCGATCAGCCCCTACCGAGCGATCCGGAATGAGGTTCGCAATATGGTGGGAACGGATAAATTCGTAGAAGTATTCGTGGATGCCCCGCTCGAAGTGTGTGAAGCTCGCGACGCGAAAGGGCTTTATGCCAAGGCGCGTCGCGGCGAAATCAAGGGGTTCACGGGCATCGACGATCCGTACGAGCCGCCGCTCAACGCCGAGATCACCGTCGACTCCGTGACGAACACCGCCGAGGAAAATGCCCGCGCCATCCTGAACTACCTGCTGGAACAGGGATTCGTCAAACGGATATGACGACCGGCCCGTTATGAAAATCCAGCCAAAAGCAAAGGGAGTGGGGAATAGGGCGCAGGCAATCGGGAGTGAACTCCCTGCTGCCCTGCCACTCCCCGCTTTTTTGCTGTTCTTCGCTACTCTGTCGCTGCCCTTTAGCTGCTTCGCGCGACACTCATTCTCGCCCGCCAGAAGATCGCAGCCAGCAGCGCCCCGGCGATCACCAGCACCAGCCAGTCGATCGAGATCGCGAACACCTCGAAGCGGTATTCGCGCTCAATGCCATACATCACCACCACCCCGCTCAGCGCGACGAGCACCGCCACTGTGCCGAGAATCAGTACCACGCGCAACACCTGCTCCAGGCGACCAACACCGGTGAACGCCGGAGCCGCGAACGCGAACGACACGCCCATCAGCAAATAGCCGACGTCTTCGAGCACGATAAACAGCCCGTGCGGGTTGTACTGCGTCAGCAGCGCGATCCCGTCCGTTTCGCCCGCTTCGAGGCTTATCTGGACCACCGACACCTGTACGAAATAGTCCACCACGATGATCCCGGTCGCCAGCGCCGCCAGCAGCATTCCAAAGTGGGTGACGGGTCTGCGGCTCTCTGGCGCGAAGTAGTGGATGCACACCATCAGCGCCAGATACAGCAACGTCAGCACAATCGCCGGATACATCCAGTAATAATCGCGCGGAAAGCGCTCGCTGATGTCCTCGAGGTAAGGATATTCGAAGCACGGCTCGTCGGCGCAGTAGGGACCGGACAGCGGCGGCGTGACGATTGCAAGCGCGAAGGTGCTGATGGTGAATGCGACGGTCAGGATGGCGACGTAAAAACCGAGTGTAGCGGCGGTCTTGCGGGCGGACGCTGCCGCCAGAGAATCGTGCGCCTGGCTCTGCATGGGGACTCCCTTCTTCTCGACCGGTCTCTACATAGAGAATAAAAAAGCGGTTAGCCATTTGCCTTGCGCAACGCTAACCGCTTGGGAGTTGCTGCCTGTATCACCAGCCCGATGGCGCGGGCGCGCGGCGTTCCGCCTGGACCGGCGGGCGATAGTTCTCCACCGTGATGCCGTAGGCTTCCGCCAGCAATTCGACCGGGTGGATCGACTTGCCGCCGGTCAGCGCCTGGATCTGCCAGCGGCACGTCTCCGTGTCGCAGACGACCAGATCGGCGTTCGCCTCGTGGACCTGCTGGACAATTGGCCAGCCGACCGCCTCAGAGATCTCGCGCTTCTCCACCTTGAAGCCGTACGTCCCGGCTATCCCGCAGCAGTCCGCGTCGATCTCCCACAGCCGCAGGCCGGGGATCAGCGACAACACGTCCATCGCGGGCCGCCCGAAACCGTGCGCCTTCAACTGGCACGGCGCGTGATAGGGAAGCTCGCGGTTGATCGGGCGGAAGTCCAGCGGCAGGCGGCCTTCCTGGTGCAGCTTCCAGAGGAACTCCATGAAGTCGTACGTGTGCTCGGCCAGCACGAGGGCGTCTTCGTCTTCCACGCCAAGCACGTGCTGATAGTCGCCCTTGATAGCGGTCATGCAGCTCGCCGACGTGCCGACGATCGGGATGCCACGCCGCGCGTAGCCCGACAGGTGCTCGATGTTATAGCGCGCATAGCGCCGCGCGCCCTTGAAATCCCCGTTGGACTGCGCAGGCAGGCCGCAACACCCTTGCTCCGGGATCTCCACATGCAGGCCGATATGCTCCAGCACGGCGACCGCCAGCTTGCCAATGTGCGGCTCGTAGGTGTTGGTCGAGCAGCCGTGGAAGTACACCACCCGATCCGCGTCGGACACCGGCTCCGGGCGCGGATGGTTGCGAAGCTGCTTCTTCCACCAGCCACGAAACGTGTACCCCGCCCAGCCGGGCATCGGCGCGCGCCGCGAGACGCCGATCACCTTCTCCGCCGCCCAGCGCACCAGCCGGTTGCGCAGCGCGAAGTTCGCCAGCGGCGCGAAGGGCGTCCCCCAGCGGCCCCAGCGCTCGTTGCGCGCCAGGAACCAGTTGCGGAGCGACAGCCCGTGTGTTTCGACCATCTTGGCTTTCGCCTGCGTGTTGATCTCCATCACTTTGACGCCGTGCGGGCAAACCAGCGTGCAGATCCCGCAGCCCGAGCAGTAGTCGAGCGAGTGGTCCGGCGAGTCAGCGTCGGGATCGCGCAGGCGTTGCCACTGCGGCCCAACCACCTTCGGGCCGGGGAACAGCGGCGTGACCTTGGCGTATGGGCAGGCGGAAGTGCAGATATTGCACTTGATACAGTGATCGGCGGTAAACGCCGTGACCTCAATCAGACTGAAGGAAGGATCGCTCATCACAACATTTGTCTCATTCATCAGGCGTCCAGCTCCAGCGCAGTGTGGACGGCTTTGTAAGCGGTCGCCAGGGCGATGCCCTCGGCGCAACCATCCGTCAGCGGATTGAACCCGGCCAGCAGTTGGCCGGTCGCGTAGACATTCTCCAGGGCTGGCTCGCCCGACGCGTCCAGCGGTTGCAGGTCGGTGTTGACGCGCAGGCCGGTCTCCCGGTGGATCGGGTGGCCGCGTTCGATCAGCAGCGTGTCGTGATACCAGTCCGCGCGCGTTTCCACTTCGGGGATGACCACCGGCAGGTCGAACAGCGGCTCCCACACGCGGCCGGATTCGTCGGTCTGGATGCCGCCGTTATACACGCCGCCTGTCGCCAGGATGAAGCGGTCGGCGCGGAACAGCGTCGGATGGCCGAGCGACGCAACCTCGACGCCCACGCAGCGCCGCTCCTCGACCACACCACGTAACACGGGATGCCCGATCTGGACACGCGCGCCCTTCCGCAGCAGCCAGCGACGCAGCCGCTCGCTGAGGCGCACGCCCGCCGTGCTGGCCGGAAGCGTCGGGATCTCGAACACCGGGCGGCCGATCTTCTGGCTCAGGTCGTCGAGCGAGCCCGGATAGTCGTCCATGCCGAGCACAGCGGGGAAGCCAACACGCTCCGCGTCGCCAACGTGCGGCGCAACCTGCCGCGCAATCGACTCGCGGAAGCCCGCCGAGTCGAACAGCCGCGCCAGGTCGCCCGGCCAGTAATCCCACCAGCGGTTTTGATCGGGCAGCTCGACCTCGATAGCGCGCGCGTCGATCCCCTGGCGGCGCAGGTTCCCGGCGGTGAGCTCGGCGTAGAAGTCTCGCCAGCCCGCAAACCCGACGATCAGCAGCGGGCCGCGCAGGTCGGTCAGGTCCCCGGCGGCGATCCCGCGCGGCGCGATCATCGCGCGCTGTACCGCGCCGAGCAGCGTGATCAGCCGCATGTTGTGGCCGTCCTTCTTGCGCTGCTCGTAGGGCAGGCCAACCGCTTCCGCCGCGCTGCGAAAGCTCTCCAGCCCGGCGACCATCGCATCGTCGCCCGCGCGGCCGTAGGGATGCTCTGGATGCAGCGCCGCATAGCCGCGCACCTCGGCGATCACATCGTCTTCGGCGCGGTCGCACACGCTGATCCAGCCGGGCGTTACCATCTGCTGGCCCCATCCCTGGGAGATCAGGCGGACACGCGCCCCGGCGTTGACGGCATGCACGGCGGCCATCAGCCCGGCCAGCCCTGCGCCGATCACGATAACGTCCATGTCCTCGCCGCGCCCGGCGATGGATGAGGTTCCGGTCGATAGGGGGTTAGTCAGCGCCATCACGCACTTCCTCAGCTTGCGGTTGGTCCAGGTTCAGCAGCGTGTCGAGGCCCAGTGTGCGCCGGTAGATTAGCTCGTCCAGCGCGAACTGGCGCACGTGATGGCCGTAGAGCAACGGCCGCACGCCGCGAAAACGCTCGCTCACAAAGTCGCCAAGCGCGCGCGTGGCTTCTTCGGGCGTGGTCTGGCGGACCCGCTGCAAGATGCCCGCCGCGCGATAGCCGCAGAACCCCGCCTGACACGGCCCCATGCCGAGCCGCAGGTCCCGCCGCAGATCGTCCAGCGCGACTGGCTGGTCGCCGTAAGATGCAATGTGCGCCTCAAGCTGCGGCTGCGTGACGACCTCGCACTCGCAGATCAGCGCGCCGGGTAGCTCGCCGTGCTCCTGCTGGTCCACGCGCTTCGTCAGGCGGTGATAGTGGCGTGGCGAGGCTTCGGGTACGGGCAGCGGCTCGTCGGCGGTGGTGCAGCGGGCGCTGATGCCCAACTGCTTGCACACGACATCGACCGCGTGCTCCGCCATCAGGCGGCAGGTCGTGAGCTTACCGCCGACAACCGTCACGAAGCCGCGCAGCCCGTCGCGCTCGGTGTGGTCGATCACCGCGAAACGGCGGCTGACGTCGTGCCCCGTCTCGGCCTGCGCCAACTCGGCAGGCGGCTCGTAGAGCGGGCGAACCCCCGCCCACGCGCGCAACGCCCGTCCGTGGCGGATGCCCGGCACCACCGGATCCGCCTCGTTCAGTATCTTGCTGACTTCCCACACCTCGACGCGCTTGTCCGCCGGGTCTTCCGTGCGGATCGACGTCGTCCCTAGCACGCACACCGTCCCGACTGGCACCAGGATGTCGCCATCTGACGGCGGGCGCAGGCGGTTGATCACGGTGTTCACCCAGCGGATGTTCATCGCCACCATCGCGCCACGGTCGAGCCGGATCATCACGTCTAGCCCCAGCAGCCCGGCGACCACGCCCGCCCAGGGACCGGTCGCGTTCAGCACGCAGGCCGCGTGGACGCGCCGCTGTTCCCCGGTGCGCGTATCGACCATCTCCGCCCCGACGACCTGATCGCCGTCGCGCAGAAAACCGGTCACCTTCTGGTAAATCCACGCGTCGCCGCCAAACGTGCGCGCCGCGGTGATGAATCCGTGATTGAGGTCGAACGAGTCACACGAGGCATCCGGCACGCGATAGGCCGCCGCGATGTCGTGCGTCAGAGCAGGCTCGGCAGCGCGCGCTTGTTCCGGCGTCAGCTTTTCGGCGGCGATCCCGGCTTTGGCGCACGCCTGCGCCCACTTGGCGGGGAAGTCGGCGGGGTCTTGTGAGGTCGCGACGAACATCCCGCCGGTATCTTCAATGGCGAATGGCGCAATTCGCCGCAGGATCCTGTTCTCGGTGATGCACTCGACCGCCGTATCAAAGTCCGACACGACGTAGCGCCCGCCGGAGTGCAGCAGCCCATGATAGCGCCCGGACGTCCCGGTCGTCAGGTCGTTCTGCTCCACGAGCAGGACCTTCACGCCGCGACGCGCCAGGTCATAGGCGGCTGCTGCGCCGGTCGCGCCACCCCCGATGACCAGGACATCAACCGATGTCGTTTCCAATGGTAAAAACTCCTTCTTAAGCTTTGAACGTTTAGCGGTTAGCGGCCAGCTAAGAGCTAAAGCTAATCAGGAATATAGCAGGTGCGGGCGGCAGGAACCACGCCGCAAAGCGAGCACTTAGCGGTCAGCGATGGGCAGTCAGCAAGAAACAGGGTTTTCTGGTAAGGGCGAGAAGTGCATCCCCGCCGCGGGCCCGTGACATAGCCCCAGCGGACGGAGCAAGTCCCCCCTATGTTCCTAACAGTCTCTTAAAACGCTCTCACATTCGCTTTTCGTTCACCGCTAATTGCTAACCGCTAACTGCTGACTTTCGGCAGTATAACACGCTTCTTCTGGCGCCTGACAGTATCATCTATCATCGCTTCCCCCGCTCAAAACGCTTGGAATTGGGACAAACAAAAACCGGGGAATCGGTCGATCCCCCGGTCTGTTTCTGCGCATCAATGCGGGCGCTACATCAGCAGCCGCATCGGGTTTTCAAGCAGCGTCTTGATCTCGTTGAGGAACTGCGCGCCTTCCGCGCCATCGCTGACGCGGTGATCCACGCTGACCGTCGCGCGCATGATCGAGCGCACGCCGATCGTCCCATCTTCCAGCACAACAGGCTGCTTCGTCGCCGCGCCGACCGCCAGAATACCAGCTTCCGGCGGGTTGATGATCGCCGCGAAGTGCTCGACGTTGAACGGGCCGAGGTTGCTGACGCTGAAGGTGCTGTCTACCACATCCTCAGTGCGGACCTTCCCCTCCCGCGCGCGGGCGATCATGTCGCGGTTCTGCGCGGCCAGCGTGCCCAGCGCGGTCTTGTCGGCGTCCCGCGCGACCACATTCATCAGCCCGCCACCGGGCAGCGCAACCGCGATCCCGATGTTGATACGGTTGTGGCGCACGAACTTATCGCCGTAGAAGTGCGTGTTCAGGTTCGGGTACGCACGCAGCGCCAGCGCAGTCGCCTTGACGATCAGGTCGTTGACGGTGATCTTGCGGGACTCGTCGGTCACGCTGGCGTTGAGTTGCTGGCGCAGTTCCAGCAGTTCCGTCACGTCGATCGCCGTCGTGACGTAGAAGTGCGGGACGTACAGCTTGCTCTCGACCATACGCTGGCCGATGCGCTGACGCAGGCGGCTGATGTCGATCACCTCGACGTCCGGGCCGGATGGCAGCTCGCCAATGCTCGGGCCGGGCAGCTCGACCGGCGCGGCAACTTCCGGCGCGCGCTCGGCAGGCGCCGCGGGGGCCGCTGCGGGCTGGAAGTTCTCGACGTCCCGCTTGACGATCCGACCGCCCGGGCCAGTGCCCTTGACCTGGCGCAGGTCGATCCCGCGCTCGTCGGCGATGCGGCGCGCGATCGGGCTGGCCTTGATGAAGCCATTCCCTTCCGCAACCGCCTCGCCTGCGGCCGGGCGCGCTTCGGCCAGACCTTCGGCGGGTTGCGGACGGCTTTCGCCCTCGTCCTTATCCTGAACCGTGCCGGGCGCGCCTTCTGGCTTGGCGGGCGCGGCGATCGCTTCCGCTTCCTGCTTGCTCGGCGCGGGTGCCGCTTCGGCGGCGGCAGGCTGCTGACCGTCTTCGGGGACCTGCTCGCCTTCCTCACCGACATAGGCGATCGGCGCGCCAACGGCGACCACGTCGCCCGGCTCGGCGAGCAGCTTCAGGATCGTGCCGCTTGCCTGCGCTTCGATCTCGATGGTCGCTTTGTCGGTCTCGATTTCCGCGATGACGTCACCCTTGTTTACCTGGTCGCCAACCGCTTTCGTCCAGTTGACCAACGTGCCTTCCGCCATGTCAAAGCCCAGCTTGGGCATGTTGAGCGTTTCAACCACCGACGACCTCCTTCACCGCCTTGACGATCTTTTCAGGACTCGGCAAGGCCATGCGCTCGATTTCAGCGGCGTAGGGCAGTGGAATATCCATCGCCGCCACGCGTTTCACCGGCGCATCCATATAGTCAAACATTTCGTCCTGAATCCGCGTCGCGACCTCGGCGCCGACGTTGAACATCGGCAGGCTTTCTTCGACCACGACGCAGCGATTCGTCTTCTTGAAGCTCTCGAACACCGGCTCCAGGTCAAGCGGCCGCAGCCAGCGCAGGTCGATGATCTCCGCCTCGATCCCTTCCTGCGACAGCGTCTCCGCCGCCGCGGTGGACCATTCCAGGCCCTTGCCGAAGGTCACGATGGTCACGTCGTCGCCCTGGCGCTTGACGTCGCTCTTGCCAATCGGCAGCACGAAGTCCGGGTCGTCTGGAACTGGCGAACGCCGCTGGAGCATGGTGCTGTGCTCGACAAACAGAACCGGGTTGTCGTCGCGAATCGCCGCTTTGAGCATGCCCTTCGCATCGTAGGCCGTGCCCGGCACCGCGACATACAGGCCGGGGAAGTGCGCGAAGATCACCTCTGGGGCGTGGGAGTGTGTCGCGCCAAGTTGCTTGCCACCGCCAGTCGTCGTGCGGATCACCAGCGGAACAGTGAACTGCCCGTTGAACATATAGCGAACCTTGGCGGCGTGGTTGATGATCGCATCGAGCGCCAGGAAGGCGAAGTTGATCGTCATGATCTCGGCCACCGGACGCAGCCCGGCCATTGCCGCGCCGGTCGCCGCGCCCGCGATCACCATTTCGGAGATCGGGGTGTCGCGCACACGCTTTTCGCCAAACTCGTCCAGAAAGCCGCGCGTTACGGCATAGGTGCCGCCCCAGACGCCGACCTCTTCGCCCATGATGAAGACGCGCTCGTCGCGCTGCATTTCCTCACGCAAGGCCGCGCTGAGCGCCTCGCGAATGGTGATGGGTTTATCTGCCATACCGCCCCTCAATCAACGTAGACGTGACTGACCAAATCCTCGAAGGTCGGATCGGGGCTGTTCTTCGCGAACTCCACCGCTTCCTCGACTTCTTCGAGCACCCGCGCATCAATTTCATCAAGCTTCGGCTCGATGTTCTTGTACTTTTCGATCAAGTGGTTCCGGAAGCGGCCAATCGGCCCGCTGGCGGAAAACTGCTCGACCTCTTCCTTGGTGCGATACCGCTCGGGGTCGCCCATGCTGTGACCCTGCAAGCGGTACGTCAGCGACTCGACGAGGATCGGGCCGTTCTTGCGCGCGTATTCGACCGCCTCTTTGATCGCTTCGTGCACCGCGATCACATCCATGCCGTCAATGCGCGGGCCTTCCTTCATGCCGCGCCCGTTATCGCCATAGGCGCGCGCCTTCTTGACGAGTTCCTTCACGCCACTGGCGCGTTCGACCGCCGTGCCCATACCGTACTGGTTGTTCTCGATCAGCCAGACGACCGGCAGATCCCACACCGCGCTGAGGTTCAGCGACTCGTGGAAATAGCCGATGTTGGTCGCGCCGTCGCCCATCAGGCACAGCACCACCTCGTCGCGTTCCTCGTATTTCGAGGCGAGCGCGATTCCAGCCGCCAGCGGCAGATGCCCGCCGACGATGCCATAACCGCCCCAGAAGTTCAGGCTGCGATCGGCCAGGTGCATCGAGCCGCCCTTGCCGCCGCTGACGCCGGTCGTCTTGCCAAGCATCTCGGCCATGACAGCCTTCGGGTCCATCCCCCGGGCCAGCGCAACGCCGTGGTCGCGATAGGCGGTGATGACGTGGTCGCGCTCTTCCAGCGCAGTTACCGCGCCGACGCCGGTCGCTTCCTGCCCGATGTAGAGGTGCAAGAAGCCGCCAATCAGGCCCTGCTGATACAGCTCAGCGCAGCGCTCCTCGAACCGCCGGATTAGCACCATTTTGTGGTACCAGTCCAGCAGCGTCTCCTTGTTTAGTGTTGCCATAGACCCATTCCCTGTTGAAGTAGCGCGAAAACAGGCGAGTATCAGCGCCTGCTCAGAGAGAATAAACGCTTTGGTGTGGCGACAAGCAGATTGTACATATCTGAACGGAGTAGTGGCAAACTATCTCGCTTTCGTTCTACAATCTCCAGTTAGGCTTTGTGCCGGGCCGCGCTGGCGGCAGGCGCTCGCGCACCGTCCGAGGGACGCAGCCATGTCAACACCGCGCTATTACCATCCCGACTATCGGCAGGACGAAGTTTCGGCGATCGTCCAGGCGCTGGACCAGGGGCAGTCCGTCTCGATCATCGGCCCGCCCAGCATCGGCAAAACGAACCTTCTACGCTATCTCGATCAGGAACGTCTGACGCCGAACGACCCTGCCAGCCCGTGGAGCCGCTTCGCGCCGCGCACCGCGCAGCACGGCCCAATTGTGGTGGTCAATATTGATCCGAACGCGCTGCTGCCTGCGCTGCCTGGCGCTCAGAGCGATATCGCCGCCCGTGCCTGGCCAGGGCTGGAGCTGATGGTCCACCGCACGACGATCACCCCGCAGCTTTACCCCGTCTATCGCCCGCCTGAAGGGCAAGAGCCTGATCCGGAGCTGGCAGAGCGAATCGCGCGGTTGCAATCGCATTTTGAGAACGCGCACCCTGATATTACCGATTTTGAAGATAATTTGCACGCCCATCTTGCTTTACGCCACCTTGAGTCGATCCTCGACGCGGCGCTGACCGGCAACCGGCTTGCCGGGCGGCCGATCCGCATCGCCTACCTGATGGACGAGTTCGACCGGCTGCTGGACACCATGCCGAACTATTTCTTCGTGGCGCTGCGCAGCATTCGGGACCGTTTCAAATATCAGGTGATGTTCGCTACCTTCACGCGGAACAGCCTGCCGCTGCTGGCAGGAAGCCGCCTGCCCGTGCTGGAGCCGTTCCTCGAGCTCTTTCACGATCACGTCGTCTGGCTGAAGCCGTTTGGCGACGACGACGCGTGGCGCATGGTCGAGCAGCTTGAGAAGCGCAGCGTGTCGAAGGACGATTACCCGCTCGGTCTGCTGATCCGCGCGACAGGCGGCTTCGCTGGGTTGATCCGCGCCGGGTTCCAGCACGCAGATAAGCTCGCCGCGATCCAGGCGCCGAACTACTCGCGCGCCGTCGAGCTGGCGGCCGCTCGCCTCAGCGCAGAGCCGAACGTCCAGGCGGAGTGTCGCACGATCCTGCGCGCGCTGACCGGCATGGAGATCAACACGCTGTACG
>Ga0134097_1000775_pt1 | contig 28612 bp, 25 predicted proteins | sample 8_3taG_FD_94450 | JGI IMG/M metagenome (GOLD analysis project Ga0134097, IMG submission 94450) | Switchgrass degrading microbial communities from high solid loading bioreactors in New Hampshire, USA - 8_30_10_142_A2 metaG | ecosystem: Engineered > Bioreactor > Semi-continuous > Anaerobic >... | reverse complement strand
TCCCCTCGTCTGATATTGGTCCAGCCATCCTACCAGCTTCCCATCCTTGAAAACGGCTGTGCCTTCAGTTTTGACGGTGGTTTCGTCCACCTTCGTAATCTGGCCAATTGTAACCTGGTTGCACACGTTTTGTATCTCTTTAAACAATTCCATTAAGGTCGTTCGTTTAACCTTTGCCCTTATTTCCGTGTTCTCCGCCGTTTCCTTTATATATATGGCCGGTATGGCATCCATTTCCGATTGTATTTTCAGTATCTCTTCAGGGGTAACCCCCCTGGCCACCAGCACATCCGTTAAATATTGCGTATTATAGTTCCTGCGCATAAAGTCCAGCGCTTCGTTGATGCCCTCCTTACAAAACCTCTCCCCAAGAATTAATACCTGGGTTGTGCTTAAGAAAAGCCTTTTATCCACTATGGCTTTCATGCTTATCAGAGCGTCGTAGATCGTTTCACCCTGGTAGGATTTCACGGATATCGGTTTGGATTGGAAGGAGCCTGCACCCTGCTGGCTTGAGGAGGTCAACTGTAAAGCGCCCGGCTCCACCACCTGTACGGTTACGATGATTTTTCCATCTTCGGTTTTATCTATCCCCAGGGCGGTCACGATGTTGATGTCCGCCAGGTCCACATTGTCCCAGCATCCGGTGAGCAGTGCAGGCAGCAGGAGCACAACGGCCAGCTTTTTAATCTTCACTTATTTTGTCCACCTCCTGGCGCTTTATTCCTACGTTGCTCTTTGCATCCGACTGAAACAGTATCCTGGGCCGGGTTATCATTGCCCATATAGGAACCATAATGAGCGAATCCTTGAGGTCAGCAGCAGTAAGCGGAGAGAATGGCGCCATATACGGGATGCCGAAGGAGCGCTGCCTGCACAGGTGTATGATCACCGATATCCCTACGCAGAATATTCCCAGGAAACCAAAAAGATTGGCAGCTACCAAAAAAATAAATCGCAGCAGCATGGTGGTCCTACTTAAAGGTGGGACGATGAAGCTGCATATGGCGGTTATGGCGACGACGATTACCATGAGGTTGCTGGCGATCCCCGCGTTGACCGATGCCTCGCCCAGTACGATGGCCCCCACTATGCTGAGGGCCTGCCCGATAGTCCTGGGCATGCGCACCCCGGCTTCGCGCAAAAATTCAAAAGCAGCTATCATCAGCAAAGCCTCTACAAATGGCGAAAAGGGAATACCCTGGCGAGAGGAAGCCAGCGCGATTATTAGCTTAAAGGGTATTACCGTGTGGTGGAAGCTGACCAGCGCAACGTACATGGCCGGTAGCATGATGGATACAAGTAATGCGAGCAGGCGCAATATCCGCATGAAGGATGCAAAAAAAGCGTGATCATAATAGTCGTCCGACGTCTGTATGGCTTCTATGAAAAGGTAGGGCACCGTTAGGATATACGGGGTGCCATCGCACAGTATTGCCACCCTGCCCTCCAGCAGCTTTGCCACCAGCTTGTCGCATTTTTCGCTGTTTCCCACAAGGGGGAAAAGTGAAAACCGATTGTCGGTTATGTACTGTTCAATATATCCCGAGTCCAGGATGCCGTCACATCTTATTTTTTTAAGCCTGTTTCGTACCTCATTGATAATTTCTTCATTGGCCAGCCCTTTGATATAGCATATACAGATATCGGTTTTGGTTTGAGAACCCAGCTGTATCCTTTCAAACTTTAGGTTAGGGTTTTTTATCCTCTTTCGAATGAGCACCATATTGGTACCGAGATTTTCAACAAAACCTTCCCTGGAACCTCTTATGGAAACTTCTGTGTCGGGCTCCTCCACCTGCCGGCCCTGCGGGGCTTTAACCCCTACCACTAATGCCCTCTTACTTCCATTAACAAAAAGCACTGCATCTCCCGATACGATTTTGAATATCGCCTGCTGCATGTTATCGGTTTCTATAACTTCATTATTGCTTATGATGCATTCCATTATGAGCTGATATATACGCGCCGGCTTACCCTCCAACCTCATGCTGGAAAAATGGTTGAGTATGGGACGAATCACATCCTGATTTAAAATCTTTTTGTCCACGAGGCCTTCGATAAATGAGACCAGTATTCTAACGCTGCCATCCTCGCCGCATACTATCTCCCTTTGAATATAATCGCTGCATGCGGAAAAGACCTTTTCGAGCTTTTCCTTTACCCTTTCGATGTTAGATGGCAGAGGCTCATCTATATCCATATGTATGGTGTCAATGCTATCTTGCTCAGTTCCCAGTTTCAAGCGCCTTTTCAGCCTTTCAAACATATTGTCTCATCACCCATTTTGCAGTATAACCTGTTTGTAGTATAACCTGCTCATGGTCCATGCATACGCAGGTTTCATTTCCACCGGTTTTGTATTGTTTTTGGCCCAAATGTGTTGTATCATTTAGGTAAAAGCCATAGTTGGGGGGAATGAGTATGTATTACATAGGTATTGATTTAGGAGGAACTAATATAGCCGTAGGGCTTGTTGATGAAGAAGGAAAAATCGTCCATAAGGATAGCGTTCCCACTTTAAATGAAAGGGAATATCCCGAAATCATTAAGGATATGGCCATGCTTTCCCTGAAGGTTATTGAAGACGCCGGGGTTTCCTTAAAAGATGTAAAATCCATAGGCATAGGGAGCCCGGGAACGCCCAACACCGAGAAAGGCATTCTGGTATATGCAAACAATCTTAAATTCAGAAACGTTCCCATGCGGGATGAAATGCAGAAATACATAGATCTTCCGGTATATCTTGACAATGACGCCAATGTAGCCGCACTTGCCGAAAGCGTGGCGGGTGCCTGCAAGGGTGCCAGGCATTCCGTTACGGTCACGCTGGGTACGGGTGTGGGTAGCGGCGTGGTGATAGATGGCAAGGTTTACAACGGTTTTAACAATGCAGCAGCCGAAATGGGGCACATGGTGATCGTGGTGGACGGCGAGCAGTGCACCTGCGGAAGGAAGGGATGCTGGGAGGCGTATGCTTCCGCCACCGCTTTGATACGCCAAACGAAAAAAGCGGCCGTCGCCAACCCCGATTCCTTGATAAATAAGCTCGTTGAAGGGGATCTGTCCAGGATAAATGCCAAGGTTCCTTTTGATGCCGCAAGGCAGGGAGACAGGATCGGGCTGCAGATTGTGGAGGAGTATATTAAATACCTCGCCGAGGGGCTGGCAAACCTGGTGAACATATTCCAGCCTGAGATTATAGCTATAGGCGGCGGGATCTCCAAGGAAGGGGAATACCTGCTGGCCCCCCTCAGAAAGCTGGTTAGCGAAAAGGTCTATACCGTTGAGGGAGTACCTCAGACCAGGATAGTTGCAGCGCAGCTGGGCAACGATGCGGGCATAGTAGGTGCAGCTATGCTGGGGAAGATAAGCTAAGGGTAAAAAACGAAGCAGGTGAGAATGAATCACTCTGCTTCGTTTGTTTTTTGGGATTATAGCGAAAAAGTTGCCGTTAAGGCTAAGCCAAGCCGTACTGTCAGTTTACTTAATTATGCAGCGTTTGAAAAGATCAGTGCAGCACATCGGTTGGAACGGTAATGGAATGGAAGCCCGGCCATTTGGGGACCTCACCGGGTCCCTTCGGAGCTTCTTTTGGCATTAACTTTCCGTTTTTGACCAAATGGCTGTTTCGTTTCTCCAGATGCTCGATAAGCCTTTTGCGCATGCGAATTAATACCGCTTCTTCTTCCTTGCGGCCGGCCAAATTTTTCTGTTCCCTGGGATCGGTTTTGAGGTTGAACAGAAGTTCATCTCCTCCCAGGGAAGTCCACATATACTTATAATCGCCCTCTATAACGGCAAAGTACCTGTTCTCGCAATTCCCGATAAAAACGCGATTATAGTCGGGTTTATCTACCAGGTCTAAAAGGTTTACTCCATCGATGCCCGCCGGTGGCTCTATGCCCGCAATACCCAGTACAGTGGGCAGGATATCCGCCAGGGTCACCAGGGCATCGCACTTTTTACCCGAGTAGGAATGGAGCTCCCATGAACCAAAAGGCGGCCGAATGATTAAGGGTACGTGCGCAGAACCTTCAAAGAAGACGCTCTTGGCCCCCATATGGTGGTCTCCCATCATGTCGCCGTGATCGGATGTGAAGATGATCCAGGTGTTTTCAAGCAGGCCCATTTCACGCAGCCTTGCAAACAACAACCCAAGGGTGTAATCAATTTGAGTAATGCAGGCGTAATAAGCCCTTTTTACATCCTTTAGTTGTTCTTCCGAAAGCCGGTATGCGTTATTCAAACAATAGGTAGGATACATATAGCCCTGGGGTATTTTTTCCAATGATTCGGACCAGTCACCGTATACGGGAGGCGGTACCTCTTTGTCGCGATATAGGTTCCAGTAGTTCAGGCATGGATCAAAGGGAGGATGGGGCTTTGTGAAGCTTGTCCACAGGAAGAAAGGACGCGTATCATCACGGGTTTCGAGAAAATCTATCGAGCGTTTCACCGTCCAATAAGTCAAACTGTTCACTTCGTCGACGGTTGAGATGGCCGGTTCTATTTCGTTTTCGCCAACTCCATGCTGTTTGGGTAACCCGAGATGTACATTTTGGCTTCTTTCCCGGTAATAGTCCAGGGGTAATTCCATGTATTCAAACCCGTAGTGTGCGCGTATCGGAGAAAAGTGCATTTTGCCTTGAGCTCTGGTTTGATAGCCGTTTCGCGTCAGTATCCCCGGCAATGTGGGATTGGTGGCCATCGGCTTGATGTTTTCATCGTTTCCAACCAACCCCGTCGTGTAACCGTGTTTGCCCGTCATGATGGTAGCCCTTGATGGCATACATATTGGGCTATCGGCGTAACAGCGGGTAAAGGTTATTCCCTGATCTACCAGCCAATTAAGGTGAGGTGTATATATGTACCGATTTCCCAATGCATTGATGGTATCAAACCTCTGTTGATCGGTAGTAATTAAAAGAATATTCGATTTTCCCATGGCATATTCCTCCCGGAAGTGTGATTTGAAATCATACGAAGGGTTTGTAGTTACACGTACAGTATATTAGTTATATTATGGCATGTCAAGCAGCCTGATCTTAGGCACAAATTTTACATGTATAATAATTTCGGCCGATTTGCAATAGACATATAGGATATTCGATGATAATATTATATTAAAATGTTCCAATATTTTATATATCCTTATAGCGCTGAGGAAAGTTTAATGGTACATGCTTTTTAGTGGAGGGGAGCTTAAATTGGTTCATGCTTTTGAAGTCAACGGTTATTATATCGCAGTGGATGTAAACAGCGGGAGCGTACATAGCCTCGATAGGATAACTTATGAAATTTTAAAGGCCTTTCCCGATGATTTTTCGAAGGACAAAGCGATTCAAAGGTTTAAGGATACCTTCGGCTTAGACGATGTTATGGAGGCCTGCGAGGAAATCGAGCGGCTAAAGGCCGAGGGTATGCTGTACAGCCCGGAACTGGATGATACAAGCCTCCTGCGGCAGCTTGAGAATGGTAACGGTTTAAAAGCCCTGTGCCTTCATGTGGCTCATGACTGCAATCTTAGATGTAAGTATTGTTTTGCATCCGAGGGGAATTACTGCTCCGAGAGAAGGCTCATGCCCGAAGAAGTGGCCTTCAGGGCTCTGGATTATCTGGTCAGCCACTCCGGAAATAGAAGGAATATCGAGGTAGACTTTTTTGGAGGGGAACCGCTACTCAATTTTGATGTGGTAAAAAGCGTGGTTGCTTACGGAAGGGAAATTGAGAAGCGGGGCGAGAAAAAGTTTCATTTCACCATAACCACCAACGGTACTCTCCTTGACGGAGAAAGGATCGATTTTATAAACGAAAACATGGATAACGTGGTTATCAGCCTGGACGGGAGAAAAAGTATCCATGATTCCATGAGATACCACAGAAACGGGAGAGGAAGTTATGATAGGATTGTAGGTTATGCCAAGCAATTGGTAAACGGCAGGGGCGATAAAAGCTATTACATCCGCGGGACATTTACCAATGAAAACCTGGATTTTTCCGAGGATGTGTTTCATATTGCGGGTTTGGGGTTTGATGAGATATCGATTGAACCCGTGGTGGGTAGCGGGCAGCCGTTCCACATCACAGAGGAGCACATCCCCGCAATACTCGATGAATATGAAAGGCTAGCAAAAAGGTGTATCGAATATATAAAATCGGGTAAAAAGCTCAACTTTTATCACTTTAACGTAAATCTATATGGGGGTCCCTGCATTCAAAGGCGAATTGTGGCCTGCGGTGCGGGTTTTGAATACCTGGCGGTATCGCCCGAGGGGCATTTCTTTCCCTGCCATCAGTTTGTCGGGCAGCCCCAGTTCATAATGGGAGATGTGTTCAGGGGCATAGATGACCCCGGGAGATTGTCCGACCGGTTTAAAAGGTGCAACATCCTGACAAAGGAGCAGTGCAGGGTTTGCTGGGCCAAATATTTTTGTTCCGGCGGATGTCACGCCAACGCATACTTCACAAACGGGAGCATTGATATCCCAAACGAGCTGGCATGCCTCATGCAGCGCAAGAGGATAGAGTGTGCGCTTATGATGGAGGTAGCGCTTTCCTCTGAAAGCGCTTGATACAGGTCTAAAATGTGCTTTTGTCGTGCCGTTTAACGGTTAGACAAGCTTACAAAAAATTTGCAAGAAGCGGGGTGTAAAATTTGAAAATCGTCCTGGCGCCTGATTCATTTAAGGGGACTTTTTCTTCCCTGGAAGTCATCGAACACCTGGAAGAGGTGGCAAGATGGCACTTTTCGCCATTAGAAGTGGTAAAAGTCCCCATCGCCGATGGCGGTGAGGGAACGGTGGACGCGCTGGTTACGGCAGCTAAAGGTGAATACAGAACGGCTGAAGTAACGGGTCCGCTGCCCGGGATGCGCGTTAAAGCCAAATACGGTATAATTTACGACAAAACTGCAGTGATCGAAATGGCACAGGCATCCGGCCTGCCCCTTATCCAGACCGAAAGAAGGGATCCTTTGAACGCCACTACCTATGGCACCGGCGAACTCATTAGGAAGGCGCTGGATGAAGGTATCCGGGACTTCATCATAGGAATTGGCGGTAGTGCCACCAACGACGGTGGAATAGGCGCCGCCCAAGCGCTGGGAGTTAAGTTTCTGGACGGTTCTGGCAAGGAAGTGGGGCTTGGGGGTAAGCAGCTGCGGTTTATCAATAAGATCATCCTGGATGATATGGACCCGCGAATAAAAGAGAGCACCATCACCGTTATATGCGATGTGAGCAATCCGCTCACGGGACCTCTTGGGGCTACCGCCGTGTATGGGCCGCAAAAAGGGGTGACCGAGGAAACCTTTGATATTCTAGAGTCCGGGATGAAGAACTACGAACGGCTCATCAAGGAGACAACGGGTATGGATATGAGCAGGGTTCCCGGTTCGGGCGCGGCAGGCGGCCTCGGGGCTGCGCTGGTAGCATTCTTAGGTGCCGCTTTGAAGCCAGGAATCGATACCATTCTCGATTATGTAAGATTTGAGGAGCTGATCGAGGGAGCTGACCTGGTGGTAACCGGGGAGGGCAGGATTGACGGACAGTCGATGTACGGCAAGGTGCCGGTGGGGATAGCCAGGCGCTGCGAGCGAAAAGGGGTCCCGGTGGTAGCCATAGTAGGAGGTATGGGGCCGGGAGCTCAGAAGGCTTATGAATTCGGGATATCCAGCATCATGCCAACCGTGAACGCTCCCATGTCGCTGGACGAGGCCATAGCAAGGGCCGAAGAGCTTCTGAAGGATGCAGCCGATCGAATGTTCAGGTTTATTAAGCTGGGAATGGGGCTTAAATAACGGGAATTGCAAAAGATTTAAGCAGTTGAAAAAATGCATTCAATATGGTAACATTTTATCATGTAAACGTAATTTTACCAAATATAAATGGGGAGGGTTAATGATGGGCTGCAAAGATAAGCTTAGAGTGGGAATCATAGGATGCGGGGGAATAGCCAACGGCAAGCATATGCCGGGATTGGCCAAGCTGGATTGCGTTGAGATGGTGGCATTTTGCGACATCATAGAAGAGAGGGCTCAAGAGGCAGCCGCTAAATACGGCTCGAAGGATGCCAAGGTTTATACCGATTACAGGAAACTTCTGGAAGATAAATCAATTGATGTGGTACATATCTGCACTCCCAATAGGTCACACGGCTTTATAACGGTTGATGCCCTTGAAGCCGGTAAACACGTCATGTGCGAGAAGCCAATGGCCAAGAATGCGGCCGATGCCCGCAAGATGGTTGAGACCGCCAGGCGCACGGGCAAAAAACTGACCATCGGTTACCAGAACCGCTTCAGGCCGGATTCGGAGTACCTGTACAAGCTTTGCAGAAACGGCGAATTGGGCGAGATATACTTTGCAAAGGCTCATGCCATAAGGCGCCGTGCAGTTCCCACCTGGGGCGTGTTCCTGAATGAAGAGGAACAGGGTGGAGGGCCCCTCATCGATATAGGAACCCATGCTCTGGATTTGACCCTCTGGATGATGGACAACTATAAGGTGAAGAGCGTTATGGGCACCGTATACCATAAGCTTTCCCAGCGCGAGAACGCCGCCAATGCCTGGGGACCATGGGATCCCAAGAAGTTTACCGTGGAGGATTCCGCATTTGGCTTCATAGTCATGCAAAACGGGGCAACCATCATCCTGGAAGCCAGCTGGGCATTGAACACCTTGATGATAGGCGAAGCCAAGACCACCCTGTGCGGAACCGAGGCTGGAGCCGACATGTGGGATGGCCTGCGCATAAACGGCGAAAAATACGGCAAGCTATATATAACCAAGCCAGGGCTTGATGCTTCCGGAGTAGATTTCTACGATGCCAGCGCGGTTGAGTCGCCCGGCGACAAGGAAGCCAGGATGTGGATCGAGTCCATAATAAACGACACCGAGCCGCTGGTCAAACCCGAACAGGCGCTGGTTGTAACCGAAATCCTTGAGGCTATATACCAGTCTGCCAAGACCGGAAAGGCCATATATTTCGATGAATAAGCCTGGCCAAGCCGTGGTTTGAGCTTTTTCAATTGAGCGAATGAAGGGGGGGTAAGCACCTCCCCTTTTAATTTTACCAGGTTTTTGCTCAATAGTTTTTATTATGAATCGCGAAATGCGAAAAAGGCTATTAGTCAGAGGTATACGTTTAGCGGCTTTGTATTTTTCAATGGATCGCAAAATGCCCAAAAAACGCATGCCTATTATTTAATGTCGATGGAATAAAACCCTCCTGCAATACAAAAGCTAAAATAGAAAATCCTTTACGGGAGGGATGCATGAAATGGAAGGCCGCGTACCGAAAAAGAATCAGCCTCTTCCTGGGGTAAAGTGCGTGGTAAACACCTGCCACTACTATATAGAAGGTGACCACTGCGGGGCTGCCAAGATCGAGATTCAGCCGCGAAACGCTCGAAGCACCCAGGAAACCGATTGTGCCACTTTCGTTCCCCACTAAAAGCGTAATATAGGTTAAATGTTAGGAAGAAGGGTATGCCCTTTTAGCAGGGCATACCCTTTTTGCATTAAAATTGACCTTTGGACCTTTCTTTTTTTTGTAAATTGATTTATAATTTTAAGGTATACAAAATATACAATCAAAAAGTTTATTATATGCAAACGGTTTTCAAAAATCCGAATGCTATCAGCAATGGCAAAATAATATTATTGAGATTGGCGTGTCTAAAACGCTGAAATATGGTTTCATGATATAAAACTATAGCTCATCATTTTAGCTCGTTAAGAACGATGGGCGATGTTTTAGGAGGATAACGTGAAGAAGTTGATGTTGGGAAATGAGGCAATTGCAAGGGGAGCCTATGAGGCGGGGGTAAGGGTGGCAACCGCCTATCCCGGCACGCCTAGTACCGAAATTACGGAATTTGCAGCTAAATACGATGAAATCTATGCCGAGTGGTCGCCCAATGAAAAGGTTGCGCTTGAAGTGGCCATTGGCGCTTCATTTGCCGGTGCCAGGGCCATGGCGGCCATGAAACACGTAGGGCTTAACGTGGCGGCCGATCCACTGTTTACCGTTTCGTATACGGGCGTCAATGCCGGCCTGGTCGTCATAGTGGCCGACGACCCAGGTATGCACAGCTCCCAAAACGAACAGGACAGCCGCTATTACGCCCGTGCAGCTCAGATACCAATGCTGGAGCCGGCTGACAGCCAGGAAGCCCTGGATTTCGTCAAGCTTGCCTTTGAGCTAAGCGAAAAATACGATACTCCTGTATTGATTCGGCTAACCACCCGCGTTGCTCACTCCCAAAGCATTGTGACTCTAGGCCAGCGGGCGGACATACCGCTTAAAGAATATAAGAAATTACCGGAGAAAAACGTCATGATGCCAGCCATGGCCAGAAAGCGCCATGTGGAAGTGGAAAAGCGCATGAAGGCCCTGGCCCGGGCAGCCAGCGATTTGTGGATAAACCGCATCGAGATGGGGGATACCTCTATAGGCATCATAGCCAGCGGGATAGCTTATCAATACGCCAAAGAGGCGCTGCCCAACGCTTCGTTTTTAAAGCTGGGCATGGTAAATCCCCTTCCGCAAAGGCTTATAGAGTCATTTGCAGGCAAGGTAAAAAAGCTGTATGTCGTAGAAGAACTGGAACCGGTGCTGGAAGAACAGATAAAGAGCTGGGGCATTGCTATCACCGGAAAGGAGATATTCCCGGTGCAGGGCGAACTTAGCGCAAACATGATAGCTGAAAAAATCGCGGGCAGGGCTGTCGATGTAAGGCCGGCCGAAAACCTTCCGCCGCGGCCACCCGTCATGTGTCCCGGCTGCCCCCACAGGGGAATATACTACGTCATGCAAAAGCTCAGGCTTCACGCCACCGGGGATATCGGATGCTATACTCTGGGAGCTTTGCCGCCCTTAAAGGCCATCGATACTTGCGTATGCATGGGGGCCAGCATCGGGATGGCCCACGGGATGGAAAAAGCGCGGGGCAGGGATTTCTCCCAAAGGCTGGTGGCTGTGATCGGCGACTCCACATTCATACATTCGGGGATAACCGGACTCATAGATGTGGTATATAACCGGGGAGCTTCCACCGTGGTAATACTGGATAACTCCACCACCGGTATGACGGGACACCAGGATCATCCTGGGACGGGGCGCACCCTAAAAGGGGAGGCCGTACCGCCCATCAACTTGGTAAACCTCATAAGGGCCATTGGTATAAGGCACGTCAGGGTAGTAGATCCCTTTGAGCTTGAAGATGTGGAAAAGGCCCTTCGGGAGGAGACGCAGAGAGAAGAGCCTTCCGTAATCATCGCCCAGCGCCCGTGTGCTCTCCTGTCCAGGGAAGTAAAGGCACCCGTATCTATCGACGAGGATATATGCCGGCACTGCGGAGTTTGCCTGCATCTGGGCTGCCCTGCCATAGAGAAAAAAATACAGGGCATGCACATCAATCATACCCTGTGCAACGGTTGCGGGCTATGCCTTAAGGTCTGCAAATTCGGGGCCATAAGAAGGGCGGGTGAATAGCATGAATACCAGAAGCATACTCATAGTGGGCGTGGGTGGCCAGGGGACCTTGCTTGCCAGCAGGGTACTGGGAAACCTGTTCGTGGATCTTGGGTATGATGTAAAGATATCCGAAGTACACGGAATGGCCCAGAGGGGCGGCAGCGTGGTTACCCATGTGAGATACGGGACAAAGGTGTATTCCCCGTTGATAGAGCCGGGGACTGCTGATATATTATTGGCTTTTGAAAAGATGGAAGCGTTACGGTGGATCCATTTTTTGAAACCCGACGGCAGGGCTATAATAAACTCCCAGGAGATAGAGCCCATGTCGGTGATCATGGGAACCTATGAATATCCCAAAGATTTGGAAGGCAGGATACTAAAGGCCTGTGCCGGTACAGTTTTCTTCGATGCTTTATCTGTTGCGCAGGAGCTGGGAAACGTAAGGGTGGCCAATACGGCCTTAATCGGGGTACTGGCACGGTTGATGGATGTTGCACCCGAAGCTTGGGAAAAAGCCATAAAAGCAGTTGTTCCGCCCAAAACGGTGGATATAAATTTAAAGGCTTTTCGCAGGGGATATAATTTGGAAGTATCATGATTCGTTCCAGGGAATGGTTCACACATGGAATTAAGGAAGGTGTAGCGGGGATGTACTGGGATAAAGTTCATGAATGTATGGACAGGCAACAGCTGAGAGAGCTGCAGTCGCAACGCCTGGTTGAAACGGTGAGGAGGGTATACCACAACGTGCCTTATTACCGCCAGCGAATGCAGGAGATGGGGCTGGTCCCCGAGGATATAAGGGGTATTGAAGACCTGCCCAGGCTTCCTTTTACCACCAAACAGGACCTTAGGGATAATTATCCCTACGGCACCTTTGCCGTTCCGATGAGCGAAATCGTCAGGATACATGCCTCTTCCGGGACAACGGGTAAGCCCACGGTAGTCGGTTACACCCGGAAGGACATCATCACATGGTCGGAACTCATGGCCAGGACATTGGTGTGCGGGGGCACTACCAAGGATTCGGTCATCCAGGTAGCATATGGTTACGGCCTATTTACAGGGGCCTTTGGAGTACACTACGGTGCCGAGCGGATCGGCGCCTCGGTTATTCCCATCTCGGGCGGCAATACCAAAAGGCAGATAATGATCATGAAGGATTTTGGTACTACCGTATTGGCATGTACCCCGTCGTATGCGCTGTACATAGCCGAAACCATGGAAGAGATGGGGATAAAGAGGGAGGAGCTCAAGCTCCAATATGGAATTTTCGGCGCTGAGCCCTGGAGCGAGGGTATGCGCAGGGAAATAGAATCAAAGCTAGGTGTATCCGCTATAGACATATATGGCCTGAGCGAAGTCATAGGGCCCGGGGTTGCCAGTGAATGCCAGTACAAGTGCGGGCTACACATATTTGAGGATCACTTTATACCCGAAATAGTCGATCCCGAAACCGGAGAAGTGCTGCCCGAAGGGGAGGAGGGTGAACTGGTAATTACCACCATTACCAAAGAAGGTTTGCCCGTGATACGGTATCGCACCAGGGATATATCCGCATTGAACTACCAGCCCTGCCGGTGCGGACGGACCCACGTTCGGATGAAGAAGGTGCTGGGCAGGACCGATGATATGGTGGTGGTGCGGGGGGTAAATGTATTTCCTTCGCAGATCGAGAGCATACTTATGGAGATTGGACAGACCGAGCCGCACTATCTGCTGGTGGTTGACAGGATAAACAATATGGATGTGCTCGAAGTATGGGTGGAAGTATCCAACAAGCTATTTTCAGATGAAGTTCGCAAGCTGGAGGAACTCAACCGCAGGATAACCAGCGAGATACAAAGCACCCTTGGATTGTCGGTCAGGGTTAAGCTGGTGGAGCCAAAGACCATAGAGCGTTCGGAAGGCAAAGCAAGACGCGTGATTGACCGGCGAAAGCTGTGAGAAGGGAGGAAGATCCCGTGATCCAAATCTCGGTGTTTTTGGAGAACAAAAGGGGTAAGTTGGCCGAGGTTACGAAGGTATTGGCCGAACATGGCATTGATATGTGTGCCATATCCATAGCTGATACCACCAATTTCGGGATATTGCGAATAATAGTGGATGATCCCGAAAAGGCATTGAGGGTATTGCGCCAGGCCGGCTATACGGTAAATACCACCGAAGTACTGGCAGTGGAGGTACCCGATAGGCCGGGAGGCCTGAACAGGGTACTTGATATATTGAGCAAAGGAGATATAAACGTGGAGTACCTGTATTCTTTTGTACGTCGGCCTGCCGAGCGAGCGCTTATACTCTTTAAGGTAAACGACCTCAAAATGGCCAAGGAAATACTAATGAGGGAAAACGTTAGCGTGCTGACAGAGGATGATGTAAATGATTTGTGCTCAAAATAAGCAGGAATCGGGTGATTTGAGATGCGACCCAGTAAAGTGATAATCGATCTTGCCAAGCTGGACAGGAATATAAAGAACATAAAGCGCATGTTAAAGCCCAATACCCATCTGATGGCAATTGTGAAGGCAGATGCTTACGGCCATGGCGCAATAGGCGTGGCGCACCAGGCTCTTGTATCGGGCGCTTCGTGGTTGGGAGTTGCCATACCGGAGGAAGGAGCAGAGCTCAGGGAGGCTGGCATTACCGCACCCATCTTGGTTCTTGGAGGCATAGATGAAACCCAGGTAAAGACCGTTGTGGAATACGACTTAACCCAATGCGTGTTTTCGCTGGATGTTGCAAGGCTTCTAAACTACGAAGCGCAACGGTTGAACAAGAAGATAGCCGTACACCTTAAAGTGGATACGGGTATGGGACGTATCGGGCTGGTGGATGTTGAAAGCATAAGGAAGTTCTGTTCCGAGATAAAACCGTACAGCCATTTAATACTGGAAGGTATATTTACCCATTTTGCCGCAGCCGATGAGGAAGACAAGACCTTTACTAACCAGCAGATGAAACGGTTTTCGAATATCCTTGATGTTCTTGCCAGCGACGGTGTAAAATTTAAATGGGTTCATGCTGCAAACAGCGCTGCCATTATAGATTGCCCGGATGCCCATTTCAATCTAGTTCGGGCGGGAATTGCCATGTACGGATATTACCCTTCTACGGCCGTTAAGCGCTCATTGGTACCCGTCGAGCCAATACTTCAGTGGGAAACAAAGGTGGTACACGTCAAGGATGTGGGCAAGGGCGATAGCATAAGCTACGGTAGAACTTTTATTGCCGAGAGGCCCATGCGCATTGCCACCCTTCCGGTAGGGTATGCGGACGGGTACAGCCGCTTGCTCAGCAACAGAGGTTGGGTCTTGATACACGGGCGGAAGGCTCCCATCGTGGGCGTGGTGTGCATGGATCAGGTCATGGTGGATGTCACCCACATTTCGGGAGTGAAACCCGGCGATAGCGCGGTGCTCATCGGAACCCAAGGGGATGAAACCATCTCGGCTGAAGATATTGCGAGACTATGCGGTACCATATCATATGAGGTCCTAACGGGGATAGGACGCAGAATACCTAGGATTTATATCTGATGGAGATACAGCAAAAGCACGGGAAGGGCTGATGTATTTTGATAAATAAAGCGCAGGTTGTGACCAAGGATGACATACGGCGGATTATGCTAAAGCGCAGAAGAGAGATGAGACAGGAAGAAATCGATGAAAAGAGCCGGCGCATAGCCGAAATCCTGTTCTCATTGGATCCCATACGCAACAGCCAAACCATCATGGTATACGTAAACATGCCTGGAGAAGTGAGGACCGAGAAGATAATCGACGAATTGTTGAAGGCCGGTAAGACCGTAGTGGTACCGGTTTGCATTCCCCAAAAGGTTGATCTGCTGGCTTCAGAGATTAAGGGGCTCCATGAACTTGTCCCGGGACACTATGGAATACTTGAACCCAAAAAGGAATTTATAAGGCCTGTTGACCCTGGCACCTTGGAAATAATAATAGTGCCCGGTATTGCATTTGATATGCGCGGAAATAGAATAGGCCACGGCAAAGGGTACTACGATCGCTTCCTGATGAGGGTTCCACCTTTTGCTAAGAAAATAGGTTTGGCTTTTGACTTTCAGATTATGCGCAACGTGCCCGTTTGCCATTTTGATGTTCCAATGGACCTGATCATAACCGAAAGCGGCATAAAGGAGCTAGGGTGAACAAGCTTCGACAACATAAAAGCTGCTGCTTACGCGAAAAAGGCATGGAGCTCCAAGCCCCATGCCTTTGATTTTTTACTACGATAATTTTCCATGTCATACAAAAGAGGATTTTTGATTAATTTGTCGAATAAGTTGTAATCGTATAGATTTTTTTAATGCGAGGGAGTAAATTTGACGGATAATATTAACCCTGAACAGCTGGACGAAATAGTAAAAAAAGCCATAGAAGCGCTGGAAAACGGGAAAAAACAGATATTTGAGATTGCCGAAAGCGCCCGACAGGAATGGAAGGACCTGGAGGTTAAGTTTGCCGAACTGCAGGGCAAGGTAAAAGAAGCAATAGAAGAGGTAGAAAGGCTATCGATTATAGAAAAAGAAAGCCGCTACAGGCTTATGGTGGTAAGCAAGAACTTTAAATTGTACAGCGAGGACGACATCAAGAAGGCATACGATACCGCCAGGGAACTGCAGATCAAGTTGGCTCTAAAAAAGGAGAACGAGCAGTATCTGATCGCTCAAAGAACCGAGCTTGAGATGCGTATTAGGCGATTAAGGGAAATCGTGGAAAGGGCCGAATATCTGGTTACCCATGTGGCTGTAGCCATGAACTACCTTGCCGATACGCTGACCAATATAAGCAGCACGATACATGAGCTGCAGAAAAAAGAAATGTTGGGCATAAAGATAATTTCTGCCCAGGAACAGGAACGCCAGAGGCTGGCGCGGGACATACATGACGGACCTGCTCAATCGCTATCCAATATCGTCCTCAAGTGCGAGCTGTGCGAAAAACTGATGGATAGGGATCCGGATAGAGCCAGGAAGCAGATTGGCGAGCTGAAGCAGATTGTAAAATCCAGCCTTCAGGAAATACGAAGGATCATATTTGACCTGCGTCCCATGTCTTTAGACGACTTAGGCCTGGTACCCACGCTACAACGTTATGTGGCTACCTTCATTGAGGAGACGGGCATAGATGTGGATTTAGAGGTTTATGACCTGGATAAAAATGCCGTTGATAAAGTCATTGAGGTGGCCGTATTCAGAATAGCGCAGGAAGCCCTAAACAACATAAAGAAGCATTCAAAGGCATCAAAAGCCAATATCAAGATATATATCAAGGACGGTTTTTTGAACGGCAGTATCTCCGATAACGGCATAGGCTTTGACAAACAAAAAGTTGAAGAGCAAAAAAGAGCCAATATCTGTGAAGGCGGGTTCGGCATATATGGCATGAAACAGCGAGCCGAATTGCTCAAAGGCAAATTGGTTGTTCGATCCGAGGAAGGAAAGGGCACTACCGTTTTAGTGCAAATACCAATCAATGCCATCGAGGGGGAGGGTTAATTAAAGCTATGGAACAGGGCAAGATAAAGGTGCTCATTGCTGACGATCATTCTCTCTTCAGAAAGGGCTTAGAACAGCTGCTTGAGTTGGAAAATGATATAGAGGTAGTTGGGGAAGCCTCCAACGGTAAAGAGGTAGTGGAAAAGACGCTTCATCTCAATCCTGACGTGATATTGATGGACATAAACATGCCTATTCAAAACGGCATATATGCTATAAAAGACCTCAAGCAAAGAGGATGCCCGGCCAAGATAATAGTGCTCACGGTGCATGACGACCGGGAATACCTCCTGGAAGCGGTAAAAATAGGCGCATCGGGGTATATCATGAAGGATGCCGATGTCGATCATCTTCTGAAAGCTATCAGGGATGTTTATCGAGGTGAAACATACATACAGCCCAACCTTTCCAGCAAACTTTTAAAGGATTTTGACAAGATGAGCTACCATTCTGTAAAAAGGCAATTTGAACAGCATAACTTAACTCCGCGGGAGATTGAGGTCCTCTTGCTGATAGCCGATGGCAAGAACAACAAGGAGATAGCCAATGAGCTGTACATAAGCGAAAAGACGGTCAAAAATCATGTATCAAACATATTTAAGAAGCTGGATGTAAACGATCGTACCCAAGCTGCCATCTATGTATTTAAAAACCACCTGAAGTAGTGTCTTGTAACGCACCCCCTCTTAAAATAGCCTGGCAATGGTACCTGTTTTATAGTATAATAGACCTAAAGAGGAGGGGATAAAGAGTGGGAATTACAAAACAGGGTTTAAGGCTGCTGGGGACCCATGCTATTATGTCTCTGGTTTTATTTATATTCATGCCATCATTACTGGGGCTCTTTGAAAATGAAATATACCAGTGGGTTATAGGGCTTATCTATATAGCGATATTCTGGTTGATAATTTATGCTGACATGAGCAATAAAGGACTGGACGACGCCAAGAAGGACGCTTTTGCCCCGTACAAAGGATTCATAGCCGGCCTTATCGCATCGATTCCGGGCGTAATTTTATATCTTCTGGCCATTATGATGAAGTCTTCTACGGGCAGCATCAATTGGGGTGCCATCGTATTGCGGGTTTGGCTGGTTCCGTATACCAAGCTGTTCCTCGCGTTTGAGAATATGATGCCCGAGATAGCCATAATACCAATAGCTTTACTTCCTTTGCTATCGGGAATCAGCTATATAGATGGGCTTCGTAAGAGGAATAAAATTTTGAAAGCCATAGAAAAGGCCGAGACGATGCGAGCCGAGAAATCAAAGGTGAATATGAGCTTGCAAAGGTGAAGGTAAACATGAACTTTTAATACATTTGAAGAAAAATACACCCGTTTGTCACGGGTGTATTTTTTTATGAAACGATTATGGAATAATGTTCTATATTTTTGGAAAAATAAAGGTATTGCATCAAAATGCTGGAGGAGCTGGGCATGGAGGAAAAGGTAAAGGGCAAGCTCATGATAATCGGCGGAGCAGAGGATAAAGAGGGTGAGTGCGTAATACTGAGAAAGCTGGTTGAACTGGCAGGGGGACAGGGGGGGAATATGGTGATAATGACAGTTGCCACCGAGTATCCTCAAAGCATAGGGGAGAGATATACCCGTATATTCGAGAGGTTTGGTATACGCCATATAAGCGTGATACATGTAGATTCCAGGTGCCATGCCAACGATGATGAACTGGTAAACAAGATCGACGGTGCCACCTGTATATTTTTTACCGGCGGTGACCAGTTGCGCATCACCTCCCTTCTGGGAGGCACCAAAGCCGAAGAGAAGCTAAAGGAAGCGTACTACAGGGGAGTGATAATCGCCGGCACCAGCGCAGGCGCTTCCGTCATGAGTGAGACCATGATCACCTCTGGTAACGATGAAGATGCGCCCAAAAAGTGTACGCTGAAGATGGCACCGGGATTGGGGCTTTTAAGGGACGTGGTGATAGATCAGCACTTTGCGCAGAGGGGCAGGATTGGGCGCCTGCTTACCGCAATAGCACAGAACCCGCACATGCTGGGAGTGGGGATTGACGAAGATACCGCTATCATAATTGACAGCGACGCGGTATTTGAGGTGATAGGTTCCAATGCCGTGACCATACTGGACGGCAAAACCCTGGATTTTACCAACGTCTCGGAATTGAAGCCCGACGAGATATTGGCCCTGACCAATGTCATAATGCACGTGCTCCCGGCAGGCTATAAGTACGATATCAAAACCCGGACACCGGTGATCAGGAGGTAGTTATCATGAAGATTTGCGAGCTTAAGGCGTTCAAAGGAAGAAACATTTACAGCCATAAAAAGGTAATAAAGATGGTCATCGACCTGGGGGAACTGGCCGATGTAGCCACAAAGGATATAGAGGGATTTAACGATGCGCTGCTGAAGCTGTTACCCGGCCTGCACGAACATCACTGTTCTCTGGGTTTCCCGGGCGGCTTTGTCACCAGGCTCATGGAAGGCACCTATATGGCCCATGTCATCGAACATTGTGCCCTGGAGATACAGCACGTCCTGGGTTATGAAGTCAGCTTCGGCAGGGCCAGGCAGGTCAAGGATTCAACCAGGTATACCGTTGTGTATGCCTACACCAACGAGGTGGCGGGTTTGGAAGCGGGAAGGTGTTCGGTTCAGCTGGTGGAAGCCCTGTGCCACGGTGAGGCTTTTGACCTGGATTCCCATATCAGCAGGATAAAAGCGAAGGCAATGAAAAATGAGTTAGGGCCCAGCACCAAAGCCATTGTGGAGGCCGCGCTGGAGAGAGGAATTCCCGTTATGAGAATCGGGAATAGCAGCATACTGCAGCTGGGATACGGCAAGTACCAAAAAAGGATAGAGGCCACCATAACCGAGAATACCAGCTGCATTTCGGTCGATATAGCCTGCGATAAGACCCTGACCAAGGAGATATTGATGGAAGCGGGTATACCCGTACCCGACGGTAGCGTATGCACCTCGATCGAAGATGCGCTGGATATAGCCCAACAGCTGGGGTATCCCGTGGTGGTTAAGCCCGAAAGGGGAAATCAGGGCAAAGGGGTTTCCCTGAACCTCACCACTCCCGATGAAGTGGTCCAGGCTTTCAACATTGCCAAGCAGGTGGATGAAAACGTCATAGTAGAGAAGTATATCAAGGGAAACGATTACCGCGTGCTGGTGGTGGGCGACAGGGTGGTGGCCGTTGCCCAGAGGATTCCGGCTCATGTGGTTGGAGACGGCAAACATACCATAGCCCAGCTGGTGGATATGGTAAACGGAGACGAGAGGCGTGGGGAGGACCATGAAAAGCCGCTCACCAAAATAAAGATAGACGAAATATCGATGGCGCTGCTTAAAAAGCAGGGATACGCTCCTGAAAGCATTCCTCCCGCCGGGAAATGGGTGTATTTGAAGGCCAATGGAAATTTAAGCACCGGCGGAGAGGCCATCGATTGTACCAATAAGATACACCCGGTAAATTGCGACATTGCGGTAAGGGCCGCTCAGATAATAGGGCTGGATATTGCAGGGGTTGATATCACCTGCCCCGATATTTCCCAGCCCATAGAGGAAGGCAAGGGTGCGGTGATAGAAGTAAACGCAGCGCCCGGCATACGCATGCATCTGCACCCGTCCAGGGGTAAGCCGAGAAACGTGGCGCAACACATTATAGATATGCTATTCCCGTCAGGAAGCAGGCACTCCATCCCCATCATCTCGGTCACGGGAACAAACGGAAAGACCACCACCGTTCGCATGATCGCCCACATATTGAGGACCCATGGCTATACTGTGGGCATGACCACAACCGGCGGAGTCTTTATAAACCACCGCTGCATCATGAAAGGGGATACCACGGGACCTGCTAGCGCAAAGGCGGTATTGACCGACAAAAGGGTGGAAGTGGCGGTGCTGGAGACTGCCCGGGGCGGCATCATTAGGTCGGGTTTGGGATACGACCTCAGCGACATAGCCGTTTTGACCAACATCTCCGAAGACCACCTGGGGATTGACGAGGTCTATACCCTTGAGGATTTGCTGCACGTGAAGTCACTGGTGGTGGAGGCCGTAAAGACAAATGGGTATGTGGTGCTGAATGCCGATGATCCGATGGTGGTGGAGGCCGCCAAACGGGTAAAGAGCAATATAATATACTTTTCCAGGCAGGAGGACAACATCATAGTACACCGGCACCTGGCAGGTGGCGGGCTGGCAGTATTCCTGAAGGGACAGCACATCACCATTGCTACCGGAGACGGGTTTATACAGTGCATGGATGTTACCAAGATCCCGGCAACTTACGGCGGAAAGCTGACTTATAATATCGAAAACAGCCTGGCTGCCGTAAGCGTCGCCTATGCCATGAAGATACCCGTAGAAACCATCCAAAAAGCCATGGCTTCCTTTTACGCCGATGAAATCCATAACCCCGGTCGCTTTAATGTATTTAACATAAGGGATTTCAGGGTGGTGGTGGATTACGCGCACAACATCAGCGGCTATACCCGTGTCATAGAAGCCATCAAGAAAATGGGAGCATCGCGAACGATCGGGATTATAGGGGTACCAGGTGATAGGCAGGATGACAGCATCAGGCGTATAGGGTTTATAGCCGGAAAGGGCTTTGATCGCGTGATAATCAAGGAAGATGTTGACCTCAGGGGCCGGCGCAGGGGCGAGGTGGCCAAGCTGCTTCAGGAAGGTGTCCTTTTGGCAGGTATGGATCCCGGCAATATAGAGATAATCCTTTCGGAGGTTGAGGCGCTTAAAACCACCATGAGAACGGCAAAAGCGGGGGATCTAATAGTGGTATTTTACGAGAAATTGGAGCCAATTATGGCTGCAATAAAGGAAATGTTATCGAGCATTGATATGGTGGCAGATAACGATAGAAATGATGCTATGCTGCAGCTCACCAGACTTTAACAGGCCCATTACTACCCCGACTATAAACAAAATTTGTGTTTAAATGTCCCAAAATGATATTATATATTTAAGAGAAGGGAAAGGGGTAGTAATCGTGGATACATATTTCAAGGAAATAGATCTGGGAGACAAGCCTGTATTCGACCATTATTTCTCCTTGAGGCATTACGAAAATTCCGAATTTACATTCACAAACATGTTCATATGGCGGTACGCTTTTAACTTGAGATTTACGATAATTGAAGATTGCCTTTGCGTCATAGGGAAGTTTGGTAAGGACTTCCATTATTTTTTTCCGCCCATACCCGGTGAAAATAGCAGGGTGGATATCGCCGTCCATAATCTGATTCAATATTTTAAAGAACATGGATATCCCGTTGTCATGAAGGGAATCACCCATGCTACCAGGGAGATGCTGGAAGAGGCAGTACCCGGGCTATTTAGATATGAGAGGGACTTCAACAACGACGATTACGTTTACAGGACTGAGGATCTCATCCACCTAAGGGGTAAGAAGTATCATCAAAAGAAGAATCACATCAATAAATTTTTGAAAAGCTATCAGTATACCTACGAGCCTGTGGGCGAAAACAACATAGAGGAATGCATACAGGCCGAGCTGGAGTGGATGAAAAACAAGGACCCCATCCCCGGTTTGGAAGATGAAAAGGTGGCAGTACTGGAAGCGTTGCGCAATTTCGATGCATTAAAGCTCAAGGGCGGCGCATTGCGGATTGACGGCAAGATCCAGGCTTTTTCTCTGGGGGAACTCATAAACCCCGAAATGGCCGTCATCCATATAGAAAAGGCCAACACCCGGTATCACGGGTGCTATGCCATGATCAACCAGCAGTTTGCAGAGCATTGCTGGAAGGATGTCCCGTATATAAACCGCGAAGAGGACATGGGCATACCCGGATTGCGGCAGGCAAAGAGGTCATATCATCCCGTTAAGATGGTGGAAAAATTTACCGGGTTCCTTTCGGAGGAATGACTATGGAGATAAGGTTTGCTGACCCCGATGACATGGTACAAATAAAGAAATTGTGGGAATACTGCTTTGATGACTCCCCCGAGTTTATCAACTGGTTTTTCAGCAGGAGATACTTAAGCCAAAATACTCTGGCAGTTTATGATGGGGGCAGCGTCCGCTGCGCCCTTCAGCTTTTGCCATACACAATCATGTTGAGGGGACATCACGTCAGGACGTCATACCTGGTGGGCCTTTCCACCTGGCCCCAGTTTAGAGGAAGAGGTGATGCCAGGGCACTCATCCGGCATGCGCTGGAAGTCATGCGCATGCGCCAGGAGTGGGTGTCCATTTTGCTGCCCTTCCGCTATGATTTCTACCGGAAACACGGATGGGAAATATGCTACCACCATCTGGTGTACAGCGGGGACAGGGAAATGCTTGGCCCGGCGGGCAAAATTTCTGATGACATGATACCTGCCCAAAAGGAGCAAATACACCTGCTGAATATGTGTTACAAAAAATTTATGAAGGCATATAATGGATATGTGATGAGGAACGAGGATGACTGGGATCGGCTGCTGGATGATCTTCGTATAGACGGCGGCACCGGATACATAGCGGTCAGGGATTCCGAAGCGGTAGGTTATGCGCTCTTTGTAATCTCAAATCGCCAGTGCAAGGTTCGCGAGCTGGTCTATACAGATACGGAGGCCAAGGGCGCTTTGATGAAGCTCATTGCCAATCACTATTCCCAAATCGATTCCATCGTATGGAACGCACCGCCCGATGACATTACATATATGGATATGCCCGATCCCAGGGGGATGTTGTATAAACAGCCTTACGTGATGGGGCGTATCGTAGACGCAGGGCAGGCATTGAGGATGTTGCGTCCCGCAAAGGAAGTTAACCTGACGATACGGATCATAGACCCCATGCTGGAATGGAACAACGGAATTTTTAAGCTTTGCGGTGCAGATGGGGTTATGGAAGCATTCCCTTGCGATACATCGCCACAAATCGTGATGCCAGTTACAACCCTTGCACAGCTGCTGTGGGGTTATATAACTCCGGCACAGGCCCAAAAGCACGGTAAGCTCGATGTGCAGGACCATAGAGCGATGGATCATCTGGAGGGTTTGTTCATGCCAGCGGTAAATTATATAATAGAAGATTATTAGTTCCCTTTAGAATTTTAACCTGTGTAACAGTAATGGAGTGCTATATGCGATTTTTGAGTATTGTTTTTCTTTTTTGGCTTTATAGATATGAAAATCTCATATTGACAACTTTCAAACGACTTTTTATACTTGAGTTTATGTAACAAAAACAAGATCAGTTATTGGGTAGAATATTTTAAAGTACTGGCTTTGCAGGGTGGTATCGGGAACTTGAAGGTTGTTATGATTTTAGCCGGCTTGATAGGCGGCTTTTTTATTGAGCTTCAAGCCATGCGGTTGACCGAAGCTGCGGTGGCAAGGGCCCTTCGGTCGGCCGGGATGGACAAAAGATTTTTTATCCAGATTGCCGTCAAAAACTTAATTATCTTGCTGGTTTTAACGGCGATGGCCGCCTGGTCGGCAACGCTTCTGCTATCCTCTTGTGCCGGCATGGTGTTGTGCATATTTTTTTATGTTTTAAAGAAAAACCGCCAGATTGGGAAGACTAACTATTAGAAAGAAGGGAAGCGGTATAGTATGGAAGGAATAGATCTAAATCCCAAGGTGCTGTTTACCATACCCATATTGGGCGGGATACCTGTGACCGATGCCGTGTGCATATCCTGGGTTATCACCGTAGGGCTGATAATCTTTGGTTTTATAGTGAGATTTTATTTTTTCCCGCGGTTCCAGGACGTCCCGAGAGGTTTTCAAAATATACTCGAGATGCTGGTGGAGTGGGTGTACAGCTTTTCGCGGGATGCCGTACACGAGTATAGCGGAGAATTGGCGCCTTACATCGGCACGCTGGTGCTTTACCTGGGCTTTGCCAACACCGTCGAGCTATGGGGATTGAGGCCCCCTACCACCTACATCGTTATCACCTTTGCAATGTCAATCATCACCTTTTTCCTGATCAACCTTTACGGCATCAGGAAGAAGGGCCTGCTGGGCAGGCTAAAGGATTATGGCAAGCCGGTACCGTTTATCGCTCCCATTAAAGCCCTGAGCGATCTGGCGGTGCCCGTATCCCTGGCATCCCGAATGTTCGGCAACATTCTGGGAGGCCTGGTGGTCATGGAGCTGGTACGCCAGGTAGCGCCCGTTGTAGCACCTGCATTCTTATCCATATACTTTACCCTGTTTGACGGGCTTATTCAAACTTATATCTTCGTTACCTTATCGCTGACGTTTATAGGAGAGGCCATAGAATAGCTTACGGGTAACTGTAAACAGGAATTGAGATGCTACAAACAGTCATTTCAGGAGGTGAACCTAAAATGGGAATAGCTGCTATCGGTGCCGCATTGGCAGTTTTAACCGGCGTTGGTGCAGGTATAGGCATGGGCATTGCCACCGGTAAAGCCGTTGAGGCAACAGGCAGACAACCGGAAGCTGCAAACCAGATCAACAGGATACTGCTTTTAGGTCTGGCTCTTACGGAATCCATAGCTATATACGGCTTTGTTATAGCTCTGCTCATAATCTTCACCCGATAAATCCTGCCATGCAACCAGTCTATTGCGGGCGGGTAAAATTTCCAACCTTTAATTAAAGGTAATATGGCCACAAATGTATAAAAGGCTTTACCGTGGGAATAGCGGTCATTTGATGTACACTTTCTCACGGGATATCCTCTTAGTCGGATAATAAAAATTCAAGGAAACGGTGAATTCAGTATGAAGGAATATATATGGACGTTTGTATTTCAGATAATCAATATCGCCATACTATATTGGTTTCTAAAGCGGCTGCTTTTTAAGCCCATAAAGGGCTTTCTGGATAAGCGTACCCAGAGCATCGAAGCAAAGATGGAGGAGCTAAAAAGGCGCGAAAGCGAGATTGAGGAGAACAGGCGGCAGTCCGGAGAAGAGCTTGAGAAGGTGCGCCAGCAGGTAAAATCCATCATGGAACAGGCCGAGCACGCTGCACAGGAGCGCATACGTGAAGCGCAGCAGCAGGCCCAACGCCAGGCGGAGACCATGCTGGCACGGGCAAAGCACCAAATAGAGCAGGAACGCCAACAAGCAATAGAAGCCTTCAAAGCGCAGGCTGCGGAGCTTACCGTTGATCTGGCTTCCAAGGTTCTACAGAGCCATATAACCCCTGAGCAGAATAAAGCCATGATACAGAAATTCCTGGAGAAGGTGGAAACATGATGACGGCAAATGTTGAGACAGGGATCCTTAGGTCCGCTTTTCCACTGGATGATGCAACTGTCGCGCAAATAGAGAAACGCTTCTCGGATTTTTTAGGCAAGAACGTGAAGCTCAATTTACAGGTTGATCCGGAAATAATAGGCGGAATCATAGTAGCTATAGGGGATAGGATTTACGACGGGAGCTTAAAAGGCCAGCTGAGCAGGGTAAAAGAACACCTGCTGAAATTCCCAGAAGATACGGTTAGCGCCGGCGTCAAACCTTCCGACCAGCTCACCAGCATGGAACTTATCGGCGAATTTATCAGGGATAGGATCCAGGAATATCACCGGGAATTTGATATAGAAAATGTGGGGCGGGTGATGCGTTCAGGGGATGGCGTGGTATTGATAAGCGGTTTGGGCGATTGTAAGTATGGCGAGCTTCTCGAATTTGAACGCGGCGTATTCGGCATAGCCTTTAACCTAGAAGAGGATGCCGTGGGCGCGGTGCTGCTCAGCAACCAAAATTCGGTAGCCGAGGGGACGACGGTTTACAGCACAGGCCGGGTAGTAAGCGTTCCGGTGGGCGAAAGCCTCCTGGGCAGGGTGGTCAATCCGCTGGGGCAACCCATCGATGGCAAAGGCCCCATTCGGGCTGAGGCTTATATGGAGATCGAGCGTAAAGGTCCCGGCATATATGAAAGGGATGCGGTAAATCAGCCCTTGCAGACCGGCCTGCTAGCCATAGACTCCATGATACCCATCGGGATGGGCCAAAGGCAGCTCATCATAGGGGATCGCCAGACCGGTAAAACAGCCATTGCCCTTGACACCATAGTCAACCAAAGGGACAAGGACGTGATATGCGTATACGTAGCCATAGGCCAAAAGGCTTCCACTGTATCCCAGGTAATCAACACCTTGAGGGAAATGGAGGCTATGGACTACACCATCGTGGTCTCGGCAACAGCCAGCGATTCGGCTCCCATGCAGTACATCGCCCCTTATGCGGGCTGTGCCATGGCGGAATACTTCATGTACAGGGGAAGGGATGTGCTCATCGTTTATGACGACCTGTCCAAACATGCCGTAGCTTACAGAACCCTATCCCTGCTTTTGCGCCGTCCTCCGGGGCGCGAGGCCTATCCCGGGGATATCTTCTACCTGCATTCCCGCCTTTTGGAGCGCTCGGCCAAGCTGAACAAGGAGAAGGGCGGCGGGTCGCTGACGGCGTTGCCCATAATAGAGACGCAGGCCGGGGATATATCGGGCTATATTCCGACCAACGTGATATCCATAACCGATGGCCAGATCTTTCTGGAGGATGAGCTGTTCTTTGCGGGCATCCGCCCAGCAGTAAACGTTGGGCTATCGGTATCAAGGGTAGGAAAGTCGGCCCAGATTAAAGCCATGGCCAAAGTTTCGGGTACCTTGCGCCTGGAGCTGGCACAATACCGGGAGTTGCAGGTATTCTCCCAATTTAGCTCCGAGCTGGACCAATCCACCCAGGAGCTGCTGGCCCAGGGCGAAAGGATTACCGAAATGCTCAAGCAGGAGCAGTACCATCCGATGGATGTAGTGCATCAGGTAATATTGCTGTACGTGGTCACCAAAAAGATGCTTTTGGATGTACCTGTAAATAGGATCCAGGAATTCAAGCAGCAGTTTATCGAGTATATGGATTGCTATTATACGGATGTCATCGAAAACATACGCAGGAGCGGCGATATAACCGAAGAGAACATGGCCAGGATAGAGGCCGCCGTCAAGGATTTTAAACAGGGCTTTTTAAAGCAATAAGGATGTGCAGGTGATAGTCGTCATGTACAGCGTGATTGAAATCAAGCGCAGGATCAGGACCATACGTCAAACGCGCCAGATAACTAAGGCCATGTACCTCATCGCTTCGTCCAAGCTCAGCAGGGCCATGGAAAAATACAGAGCCAATCACGTATACTTCGAAAAGATACGCTCTACTCTGAAGGATATCATAGTGCATAGCCATGAAATCGACCATCCTTTTTTTGTGCCAAGGGGAAATGAAAGAGCCACCTATCTGGTTATTGCGGGAAATAAAGGGCTGTGCGGTGCTTATAACCACAACGTATTGCAGACGGCCCTCTCGCACATACAACAGCACAGTGGAACTGTTGATATATTTGTAGTTGGACATGTAGCCCGCGATTTTTTCAAGAGAAAAGGCTATAACGTCAACGATGATTTTTTGTATGCAGCAGAAGACCCGAGTTTTCACTATTCAAGGGATATGGCCGAGCAGCTGATAGATGCCTATAGCCAAAACAGGATGGATGAGCTGTACATCGTCTATACCCACATGGAATCGACGGTAAAGCAAACCCCCAGGGTTATCAAGCTGCTGCCGGTAGAACTGTCGGCTTTCCTGGATGTCAGCCTGGATGTGGAGTATAG